>Ga0209089_10003867_pt1 | contig 12634 bp, 15 predicted proteins | sample ArcticOcean_MG_C_FD_187431 | JGI IMG/M metagenome (GOLD analysis project Ga0209089, IMG submission 187431) | Marine microbial communities from western Arctic Ocean - ArcticOcean_MG_CB2_150 (SPAdes) (version 2) | ecosystem: Environmental > Aquatic > Marine > Oceanic | place: Arctic Ocean: Canada...
AAAGAAGTCATTCCATTTTCAAAAAAGGATTTAGAATTAATTGAGAAAGAACCTTTTGATGAAAATGTATTCAAAAAAGAATTTGGAATTCATTCCTTTGTAGGTAATAAAAAAAATCTTGATGCAAGAAAGGCTTTAGCTGGTGATGCAACATGTAATATTGCCGGATTTGTTTCAGGCTACACTGGAGATGGAGCTAAAACGGTTCTTCCTGGAGAGGCTTTGGTAAAAATTGATTTTAGATTAATTCCTAAAATGGATCCAAAGAAACAAGTTTTTCGATTAAAAAAACATCTAAAATCACATGGTTTCCATGATGTAAAAATTAAAATCTTTCATGGGGAGGCTGCAGCTAGAACTGATTCTTCACATCCTTTTGTATCTCAAGTAAAAAATGCAGCTGACAAGGCTTTTGGAAAATCAATTTTGAATGTTTCAAATGCTGGCACTGGTCCTATGTATCCTTTTGTTGATATTTTAAAATCTCCTTGTATTTCTATAGGAAGTACATACATGTTTTCAAGAATTCATTCTCCAAATGAATTTGCTAGAGTTGATTTGTTAAAGAAAACTACCAAGTGCATTTGTTTGATTATGGAAAATTTTGGAAAAAATTAGTGAAGACATCTAGGAATTTTTTTAATTAGTTGTGATAATGATATTCTTCCTGGACCTATAACAATAATCACTAATGCTACTGCTAGTAAGATTAAATCTAATTCAATTCCTTTGTCCCCTGTGATACTCTGGGCACCTTTAACGTGAAATATTGCTCCCACCATAATTATTGAAATCACTGACGCTGAAATTCTATTCAAAACCCCTATGATTAGTAGTATGCCTGGAATTACTTCAGCTAGTGCAATAATTATTGCTAATTCGCCTGGAATTCCCATTGATGAGATCCATGAAACAAATCCATCATTACCAAATTTACTATATCCGTGAATAATGAAAATCGTCCCCATTACTAATCTTAATCCAAAAAAAACAACATCGTTCAAGATTTTTTCTTTAATTTCACTAGTAGCCAATTTGTTCAATCTTTTTTTCCATTATTCTCATAAAAAATGTATACTTCATTCTATCTTTGTACTACATAATTCTATTATTTTGTGGTACACATGATCTATTGTTTTTAAATTTTAGCCACAAATTTGATCTGTATTGTAGAAAGCCCTTTATTATGTGACAAAATTATTTGAAATATGTCAATGTATATGCCAGGAGCAACTGCTGTTGGAATTACTTTTGATGGTGGCGTAGTTTTTGCTAGTGAAAAAAGGATCGCATTTGGAAATTTCCTTGTAAGTAAAACTACAAAGAAAACTTTCTCCATTACTGATAAAGTGGGTGCAACTTGTGCTGGTCTTGTTGCTGATATGCAAATTTTAACTTTACAAATTTCAGCTCTTGCACAGATTAGAAAAATGGACATCAAAAGAGATGTTCCACCTAACACTGTTGCTAAAATGATGTCAAATATGATGTATGAGCGAAGATACTTTCCATTACTTACACAAGTAATTGTTGGCGGTGTAGTTGATAAACCAGTTATGTATACTCTCGACCCTCTAGGGTCAGTACTTCCTGATGAATACGCTGCCGTTGGTACTGGTGCTGAAATGGCATTAGGTGTTTTGGATCCTCAGTTTAAACCAAACATGAGTAAAGATGAGGCTGTCACTTTGGCAAAACATGCAGTTCGTGCAGCAGCTTTAAGAGATTCTGCAAGTGGTGATGGATTAGATGTACTTGTAATTACTAAAGAAGGTACAGAAGAATTTACTGAAAGTATTAATTGATTTTTTAGTTAATTGTAAATCGTTTTACCTGTTTCCCAAAATTTATCTGAAATATAATGTATATTTTGTATTACTTCCCCTTTTTCCATCTTTTCTAATTCTGAACTTGAAACCATTGATTTCCCAACTGCTAAAAATTTATGATGTGTTTCTTCAACAATACAGACAAGTTTATCTTTTTCAAATTCTGTAAATTTTTTAATTCCTGGTCTCATTAAATTTGCACCTTTACACATGAATTTGACTGCACCCATATCAACTTCAACACTTGGAAATTTCTTTAAAATTTCTATTTCTGATAAAAATGGTAAATATTCTTCATCTATTTTTAATATCTTTAATCCATCACCTGTAATTATTTGAGCGTCATTCAAAATTTGATGTACCTTTACATTTTTCATTTTAGGAAATTCTATTCCCCAGTCTTCTGATACTTTTTTTAGTAAAGACGTTGTTTCACTTTTTGAAATTAAATTTGATTTCAATTTTTTGCAATCTCTTGTCTAATGTCTAAAAGATCTCTTAAGATTGAACTTGCAGTTTCTGTTCCTCCTGCTCCTTTTCCAATTATTGTTTGTGTTCCCGAATGTTCTGAGGTAAATGCAATTGCATTTAATGTTCCGTTTACTCCTAATGGGTCATCTTTTGGTATTTCTTTTGGGCTTACCACTAGTTCATTATCACACGATGCAATTAATTTTAACACCGAATTATTTTTCTCAGCTTTTTTAATATCGTCAATTGTTACTTTTCTTATTCCTATACATTTTATGTCTGGCATTGTAACTTTCATTCCCATAATCCAATTTGCAAGAATAACTAATTTTGCAGCTGCATCTAATCCATCTAAGTCTAATGCCTCATCAGCTTCAACATACCCTTTGTTTTTTGCATCTTTTAATGCTTCATCAAATGATAAACCTGTAGTCATATTTGATAAAATATAATTTGTTGTGCCGTTTAATATTCCTGCAAATGATATAATTTTTTCTCCACTCAAACTATTTTTGGCATAATCTAAAATTGGTGTTCCTCCCCCCACTGTACCACTAAATTTAAACATAACTTGGTTGTATGTTGCCAATTCCATTAGTGATGGAAATGCTAATGCCAGTGGACCTTTATTTACAGAAATAACATGCATTCCTTTTTTCATTGCAGTTGTAATGTGAGTCATTCCAGGCTCTGCATCTTTGTAATTACTAGCTGTAGTTTCAATTAAAACATCAGCTTCAATATTTTTTAAGATCTCGATACCTGTCATAGTACTATTTTTATCCGAATAATTTTTTACAGTTCCGTATTTCTTTTTTATTTCTATCAGTTTACCTAGTTTTAATCCTGATTGATCTACTGCACTACCTTTACTATCAAACACAGCTAGTAGTCTTGGCTTCAATCCATACTTTGCATATAGTTCATCTTCTCTTGATTCAAATAATTTTACTAAGCTTTGAGCAACAACCCCAAAACCACATAGTATTATCCTCATACCATTTCATCCTTTTTTATTGTGTAATTAAAGTTCATTTTATTTCTCTTTGATTTCTTATCATTAATTGTGTTTTATTAATAATTTTTCAATGTATTTTTTTGAATTGATTATTTAATTTTTACAGTCATGATTATAATTATTCATCTTTTTCATGTTTTAATGAAACTGAATTAATACAATATCTTTGGTTTGTGGGCTTTGGCCCATCATCAAATACATGTCCTAGATGTGACCCACATTTTTTACAATTAACTTCTGTGCGTACCATCCCATACTCTGTATCTGATACATATTCTATGTTATCTTCTGCGATTGGTTTCCAAAAACTCGGCCAACCTGAACCTGAATCAAATTTTGAATTTGATGAAAAAAGTTTTTCCCCGCAGCATATGCATTTGAAAGAACCTTGTAATTTACTATCATTATACTTGCCTGAAAATGGTGGTTCTGTTCCATGATTAATACAAATCTCATATTGTTCTGGAGTTAACTGCTCTTTCCATTCTTGTGAATCTTTTACAATTTTTTCTGTCATGATATGTCTTCCTTTTATTGTTATTAGAATATTATTTTATCTTTTTCCTCTTTTCTTCGGTTCTTTTCTCAGATTCAAATCTTTCTAAATCATATTCTTTTAAATCCACAAATTTCATAATTTTACTTAAGTTTGGATGAACTTTGTTAATTTGTTTATACATCTCTTGTGCAACCCGTCTGTAATCAATATGTCCTTGTGGTATTGTTCTTAATTCAATTAAATGACATGCTTCTCTTAAATTTAATTTCATAAAATATGGATAATTATATGCAAAATTTACTACATATTGGCTTTGTTCGGGAAGTTTTTTTCTAATTTTTTCAAAAGTTGTTTTTGTATTGTTCATACATTCTTTGAAATCTTTTTCTAATCCTACTGTTTTAATTTCCTTTGGTAACACGTATCCATGATCCGTTGTTAACAATTGTCTTTCTAATGTGAGTGCTCTATGTCTATGAAAATCTCTAAACATTCCAAAATTATTACATAGATCAAATGTGTAGTACGTATTTTCAAATGCACGGGATGGTCTGTGCCTTCTGTTGGTTCTTATTTTTATAAATTCATTAATGATCTTAATTTTTCTCTCTATGGATATTTTTTTAACTTGCTGCATTATATTTTGATATGATGTGCTGGGTGATTGCTCATACATTATAGATGTGATGATTGTATTGATTGCTTGTTTTTCTGATTCATAGTCTATTAACTTTGTAATTGTTCCTATAGTTGGATTTGATTTAATTTCTTTATTGGTGACTGATTTTGATTTATTTTTTACACTTCTTAGATATTTTTGATATGCTTTTCCATATTTGTCATCTGCTCTTTTAACAAATGATTTTATTGTTGTTTCTAATTCTTTTTTAATTTTTGAGGCTAATTTTTGTTCTTCATCAAGTTCAGATGAGCCTAATACTGTTAAAAGATACTCAAATGCTCTCCCATTTCCTGTAATTCCCACATTTGTTAAAGTTGAAGCTGGTAATAATCCTCGTAGAATATCTAAGGCTTTAGCTTTAGTTGAGCCTCTATAAATCATATTTGCTGATTTAATGTCTGCTTCGTTTTTTAATTTATCAAATACTTTTTCTTTTCCATCAGTTGAATCTTTAAAACTATATTTTTTAATTGGATATTTTTCTCTAATGTAATTTACCATTGGTTCAATATTTTTAGAATAAATATCAAAAGAAAGATTACAACTATCTTCATACATGCTTGCAAATTTTGAATTCATAATTTCTTTATCTCTATAAAATCTATATTTCCCATTTTCTTTTTTATTCCATGTAACATATCTTGAAGATTTTTCTAAATATGATAACCCAATTCTTCTATCTTCTATTTTTTTTACTGCAATATTTGATAAACCTTCAATTGCAATTTGTGCTTCACCTAACTCTGCAACAGAATCATCTCCATACTCTAGTAGAACTCTATCATAGAATTCTTCACCTCTGTTTTTATTTTTTAAAAATTCATCTAGAAAAATTCTTCTCATACTTTTGTTTGTTCTACTGTATCTTGACATCAATGCTCCGCGATCAACTTGACGTGGTGTGATAATTGCAAATACGTTGTCTTCAGTATTTGAAAAATGTTCTGATAAAGTTGTCTTCTCTTTACTTGTGAATTCTGACAATATGGATAAATAATTTCACAATTATAATACTCTATTTCTTTTTTCCAATTTGAATTAGATCGGGACCTTTATCTTTATTTTTATCATTGCCTTTAGCTTGCCATCTTAACAAAACTTCTTTAAATCCTTCTGCATCAGATTCATTCTCTGTATACATAATTGCTGTAACCCAAAATCCTCCTTTAGCAGTTTTACCTCCAATTGAATTCATCCAAAAATCATTTGGTAACACTTCCATTGCTTTGTTGTTTGGCTCTTGAACTGTTGTATTCCATCTACTTGCTACAAAACTTAGAATTTGATTAAGTTCTTCTCTTTGAATCATGATTTTACTGTAAAAACTCTAAATTTTAAAATTACTCTTGAGCCTAATATCCAAAGTTAGTGAATTTAATCTTACTAAAACTAAAAATATTTCTTACACTTTATCGGTTATACAAATCTCATTAGTCATTACCATGACAAACGACGATATCGAAATAATCGGTAAACACGTCAAAGACATGTACGGAGCATTCATGGGTAAAGTCGTAGGAACACTCACTGAAATTGACGGTAGTATTCAATCCGTTGGTATAGATTGTGGTTCTCAAGGATTACAGCAAATCCAATATGAGCAACTTGTAGTTCAAGGTGAAACTGTGATCTTCATTCCAAAATGGAGACTCGACTCTCAAAGACTCATTCGTGAAAAACAACTCACACTACGTCGTCTAAAAGCATTGATGGATATTGTTTCAGAAAATGATGATATGAAAGCAGACGCTAAAATCATTCATGAAAAATACCAATCAAAACTTACATCTTTAAACGAAATGGAATTTGAAATCAAATCGAAGCTTGATGGAAGATTAATTGAGTTGGATACACAAATGAAATCTGCAAAAATGTTATCGTTTGATGCCAAAGTACAATTCAAAAGTAATGAAATCTCTGAGACAACATTTGAAACTATAAAATCATGCACAAATGAGGTAATTGAACATGTAGCACATGAGCAATCTGAAATTTCAAATGTAGAGGGTAGAATTGCTGACCTTGAATTGGAAGTGCAAGAGATAACATCCACTACAGAAATAAAGATCCAAGACTCTGCCGTTTCATATCTGGAGACAATTGAATCACAACAAGCAGTTCAAACAATACTTCCAGAAGCACCAACAGAACCAATCGTAACACCTTCAGAACATATTGAATCTCAAGTATCCTCTATGCTTGAACCTTCTACTGAATCTGAAGTGACTGCATTTCCAGAACCACCTCAACATGTAACCTCAAAAATATCTAAAGATGGCAATGATGATGATTGGCTTGCTAGAATGGAAGCACAATAATTTTTTTAATTTATTTTTTAACACTTAGAAAGATCTAACTTTATACACTTTTTGATGTCTGAAAAATATCACATTGGACTGGGCAATAATGATGTAACTTTAAGAAAAAAATCTAATTCTAACTTTGTATCTTTTTGGGATGAACAAGCAAAGAATTTACATTGGTTTTCTACTTGGAAACAAACCCTTGATTGGAATCCTCCTTTCGCTAAATGGTTCGTTGGAGGTAAAATTAATGCCTGTTATAATGCCCTAGATGTTCATCAAAATACAAAATCCCACAAACCTGCCATTTTATGGGAGGGTGAAAATGGTGATTCTAAAATTATCACTTATTCTGATTTATTCATACAAGTTCAAAAATTTGCTAATGTCTTAAAGTCTCTTGGAGTGGAAAAAGGAGATAGAGTTACAATTTATCTTCCCATGGTTCCAGAATTAGTAATTGCAATGCTTGCATGTGCAAGAATTGGTGCTATTCATACTGTAGTATTTTCTGGTTTTAGTGCTGCATCAATAAAAGATAGAATATATGATTCAAAATCTAAAATTGTAATAACTGCTGATGGTGGTTATAGACGCGGTAAAATTATTAAACTTAAAGCAATAGTTGATGATGCAATTAAAGATCTCACATTTGTCAAACATGTTATTGTTTTAGAGAGAACAAAAAATACTATTTCAATTTCATCTAAAGATAAACTTTGGAATGATTTGATGGATGGTATTTCTGATTCATGTATTGCAGAAAAATTGGATAGTGATCACCCACTTTACATCTTGTACACCTCTGGAACTACTGGAAAACCTAAAGGTGTCTTGCATGGTACTGGTGGTTATCTTACACATCTTTTTTCAACTTTCAAATGGGCATTTGACATTAAAGATTCTGATGTATTTTTTTGTACTGCTGATATTGGTTGGGTAACTGGACATAGTTATGTCGTATATGCTCCACTACTTCATGGTGCTACTCAAATAATGTATGAGGGGGCACCTGATTTTCCTGATATTTCTAGAATGTGGGATATCTTACAAAAATACAAAGCTACTATTTTCTACACCACTCCAACTGCACTTAGAATGTTTATGAAATTTGGTAATGGCATACCCAATTCATTTGATCTTTCTTCATTACGTTTACTTGGAAGTGTTGGTGAACCAATAAATCCTGAAGTTTGGAAATGGTATTTCAAAATTATTGGAAAAGAACAATGTCCAATTATTGACACTTGGTGGCAAACTGAAACTGGCGGCATGATGATTTCACCTTTACCTGGCTTAGAAACAATTCCTCTCAAACCTGGTTCTGCAACCTTGCCAATTCCAGGTGTTGATATTTCTGTTGTTGATGAATTTGGTAGTGATATTCCAAATAATACCAAAGGATATCTTGTAATTCGAAATCCTTGGCCCGGAATGTTGTTGAGTTTATGGAATAATGATGAAAAATACAAGTCTGTGTATTGGTCAAAATATCCTAATTGTTACTATCCTGGTGATTATGCTCTAAAAGATAATGATGGGTATTTCTGGTTACTTGGTCGTGCTGATGATGTTTTAAAAATCGCTGGTCATAGAATTGGCACTGCAGAACTTGAAAGTTGTCTTGTATCTGATGAAAATGTGTCTGAATCTGCAGTATGTGGAATCCCTGATGATATTAAAGGTGAATCAATAATTGCATTTGTTGTTCTAAAAGATGGAGTTTCTGTTAATAAAATTATTTTAGAAAAAAATCTTTTCAATAAAATTAGAGTTGATATTGGTCCTATTGCAACTCCCAAAAAATTTTACTTTGTAAAAAAACTTCCAAAAACAAGAAGTGGAAAAATTATGAGGAGATTATTGAAATCAATTGCTAATGGTGAAAAAATTGGTGATACCAGTACTCTAGATGATGAATCTGCTGTAACTGAAATTCAGAAAATTGTTGAAGAACAATCTAAATAATTTATTTTAATTGTTTTAAATTTATTTCTGATAACATTTGAAACATTTCTTTTAATCCATTATATTCTGATTTTGAATTTTTATCCAACTGATCATATCCTTTTTCTTTAATTTCATCTAATTTCTGATTTGATTTTTTAAAAAATTCTTTATATCTTTCTATATTTTCATCAGTCATTTGTGTTAAATTAAAAATTACTGTATTACTTCCAATCAAGTTTTTATTTTCATCATACAGACTTGTTGCTTGTAGTAATCCTGAAAATATGGTTTTATCTTGTCTGATGAATGTAATTTTCCTATCTGTAACTTTACCTGTATCAAACCATATTTTTAGAGAATCATTCATTGATTCCCATGATTCCTTTGGAACGTGCTCAAAAATTGACTTGCCTAAAATCTCTGATTTTACATATCCTAAGTTTACTGCATATGTTGAATTACAGTCTAAAATTATGCCTATGGAATTGATTCGTCTCCACATTATTGGTGCATCTTTTAGTATTTTTCTTGCTTCAGTTTGAGGCATTTCTTAAATTAAATTAACTAGTTATTAAATTCAAATATCTCTAAAACCACTGATCTAAATTTTGGCTTTTTTTCTCAAGTGCTTTTTTTAATCTGTTTAAGGTTGATTGTATCCTATTTTCTGAAAAACTTCTCTCTTTGACTAAATAATTTAAAACTCCATCATAATCTACTTCTTTAAAAATAATTTCATCCACATCTGCCACATCTGGATTTAGAAATATTTGTCTAATTTTTTCATACTCGATTTTTCCTAATTGTTCTTGAATTTGTGGTATGTCTTCTAATCTTTTATATTGTTTAATTAACTTCATTGCAGTTTTTGGACCAATTCTCTCAAATCCATTCGGATTAAAATCTGTCCCAATTAAAATTCCTGCATCAACTAATTCTTCTCTTGTCATTTCAATTGAATCAAGTGTCTTTTGTGTTTCAATAATTTCTGGAAGTACATCGATGTATGTATTTCTGTTTGGAATCTTTCTTCTTCCACTACTTGTAAAATTCCTTACTAGTTTTTTTGCTCCACATAAAATTGAATCATAATCTTGACTTGCAGATGCATATGCTTGTCCTGTGTTTGTTAGATGTGCTGCAGTGGCTTCCCCTTCTGAAGGTGCTTCGATGTATGGTATTCCAAAATATGTCAAAAATTCTTTTGATTCTTTTACCATCCCATCTTTCATACTAGTTGTTTGCTGAGCATATTTTCTTGCATCCTCCATATTTCCTTCAGAAATTGCTTTTTCATATTTTACAGTAGCGTCTTTTTTAATTTGTTTTCTGCGTTCAATTTCAGCTGTTTTTAGAGATGGTGGCTTTCCATCAAAGACATAAACTGGTTTTATTCCCAATGATAGAAAATTAACATTTCTGTAAAGTAATCCACTGAGATGACTTGTAATCCTTCCTTCTCCATCTGTTAATTGTAATCCATCTGGACCTCTGATGCTTGCTAGAAATTGATAAATTGCATTGTATGCATCAATTGCAACTACTTTATTTGAAAATGCTTCTAGAGTTGTTTTCTCTCTTACAACTAATTCTTTTAGGTTTAATCCCATTGGTTAATTGAATATTTTATGGTATTTTGTCTTTATCTTTTAATGCGATCTTTTTTGCTTTTATTTCTTGAAAAAATATTGATTCTTAGTTAGTATATTTGAAACCTAATCTAAAAATATGCTATTGTTCCTCATAATATTATGAAAACTTTCTGTAAATGTGGTTGTGATAGTCCATTGACTGATTATGAATATCGAAAATGGAGTGGTTACAAGCGTGGACATGAACCATTGCCATGATTAATAATTTATAAATTTTTGATATAATTCAATTTTTTAAATTATTTTTGCTGATTGCAAATATTTTAAAAAATTCTTTCAATTCTTCTTTTTGTTCTTCAAGTGGAGTGTTTTCCCAAATTTTTAGTTGATTGAATTTTGCTAATTCATAGAACACATCTTTATCTTCATCACTAAATTCATCGTGTCCTTTCTTGTTAATTTTTCCACGTCTTCTTAGTATTCCTTGTCTACCCTTTGATTCTTCCTGATACTCTATGATAATTTTATTTTTGAAATCAATTAAATCTGGCACAAATTGCCTAAATCCTTTTTTTCGAAATTCTCCTGCTTGTTCTTCTGTTAAAAATGGAACTTTTTTCCATACCCCAAATTCATCTATAACTATTCTTGTTTTACCCTCTTTTGTGTCAGTATCTATCATGAAATTATAATAATTTTCTTTATCTATTTGCTTGATTTGTTTATTGATCTCAAATAATTTTTGAAGATCTTGAATTCCCATGTGATGATTGAAGTATTTGTGTATATCATGGGTTGGTTATCTCATAATACTTTTTTCTATTTTAAAATTAAAAAATAGTTGTGTTGTTATTTTTGTAACATGTTATTACTACTACATCTTTTTTAATTATGGCTTATTTTTTTTAGTGTGAATCGGACTAGAATAATTTCAGTTAGAGTAAATAAGATGACTGGTGATACATTTGACGCAATTCTCAAACTTTTTCCCAAAATTATTCCAAATGCAACAATAAATTCAGATGGTTGGTGGTCATTTATTGGACCTTTTGGTAGTTCTAAACTTAAATTTTATCAAAATAAATCCTTGGGAATATTAGATCATCAATATATTGATGAGGAGTCTCACTGGAATATCCCTATGCGTATAATCCCTAATGGTAATTTTTCTGAAGTTATTATCACTTTAAAAAAACCTGAAGAATTATCTGATTTACAGTTTAATCAAAGAGTATCAAAAATCAGTAGTATAGTAACTTCCTTAAAAAAAATCCTTGAATCTAGTGCTTAACATTTTTTATTGCTCTGTTACGTTATTGTACGTAGACATACATTGATTATTGTGCTTAAATGCAAATTTTATCATATAATATTGAAACAATTTGCCATATGATGAAGTCTGTTATCAAAGATTAGAAGATGATAATTCTAACAATCAGGAAGAATTGATATCTCTTTCAATGGTGTCTGACTCTGATGGTACATTTGAATCAAATGATAACATAAATTCTACATAATCTTAATTTTTTTATCTAAAATGAAATGCAACTATTGTGAAAAAATTTTATCCGATGATGCTGACCTTGCTTTAAATTATTTTCATCATATTGAAATTAATCACTATGATTCACTTGATAATGAGGATAAAATGATGCATGATATTAGAAAAAAAATGTTACAATCCAAAAAGGACTATGAATTAAAAAAGAAAAATGTTGGTGATTCTGATTTAATTTTTAATGCTAAAAATTCTGAAATTTAATAATCTTATTCTTCTTTACCTGGACCTACCACGTCTTCAGGCTTTATTTTACTGTCCCAATCTCCTTTGACTCCTTTGATTAATGAAATTATTCCAGATATGATGAATGCTAAAATTAATCCAAAAAATATTGTTTGATCCATTATTTTGAATGAGCAATTAATTTTTGCTGGTGGTTTATCATCAAAATATTCGTAACATGTCCCAAACTCATTTGATTCTAAAGTTGCTGCTTGATATTCATGACCAAATGCACCTAAAATAATAAAACCTACAAAAATTAGTGCAATTCCTAATATTATGAATCGCATGTCACTCATAATTTTTTTTATTGATTAACAGTATTTACATTTTGACCTAAAAACTAACTAATGTTATTTTTCTAATAATATTTTTAAATTTTCTAATGATGCCTCATAAAATGCACCCATGAATACTAAAAATTCTAAAAATTGTTTTTCAGACATTTTTTGACTATTGAGATATGATTGCCATGTTAATTCTGTAATTGTTCTTGTTTTACTTTTG
>Ga0209089_10003871_pt1 | contig 12628 bp, 12 predicted proteins | sample ArcticOcean_MG_C_FD_187431 | JGI IMG/M metagenome (GOLD analysis project Ga0209089, IMG submission 187431) | Marine microbial communities from western Arctic Ocean - ArcticOcean_MG_CB2_150 (SPAdes) (version 2) | ecosystem: Environmental > Aquatic > Marine > Oceanic | place: Arctic Ocean: Canada...
AACTAAAGAAAGAAGAAAGATTTTGTCTTCTAAATTTCCTGGAAGTTCTATTTCTGTTACGGCTTTGTCAGATGATGAAACAAAGGCAACTGTGTCTATTCGTTCAGATATCAACCCAGGAATTTTTATTTTATATAATTTTGAAACCAATGATATAACGCCTTTAGGAAAGTCCTGGGGCAGTATTGATTATCAAAACTTGGCTCTAATGGAACCAATTTCGTTTCCTGCAAAAGACGGAACAACCATTTATGGCTATCTCACAAAAAGCCAAAAAGGTGATTCTAAGAATTCTCCTACTATAGTTCATCCTCATGGAGGCCCAGATGGAGTGCAAGACACCTGGGGCTTTGATCCATTTGTACAAATGTTATCTTCAGAAGGTTTTAATGTTCTACAGGTAAATTTTAGAGGTTCTGGTGGCTACGGATTAGATTACATGCGTTTTATTCGTGGTTATTGGGATGGAGTCCTTAAAGATGTTTTTGATGGAATGAGGTATTTAGATAAAGAGGGTTTAATTGATATAGACCGTGCATGCATCTATGGGGCTAGTTATGGGGGTTATGCGGCTACCCAAAGTCCGATTATGGAGCCTGACTTATTTAAGTGTGCCGTAAGCGATGTAGGTGTATACGATCTAGTAAATTTATTTAAAACTGGCGATATACAATCTTCAAGAGGAGGAAAGCCTCAACTTAAAATTAGATTAGGTTCTGACGAAGAAAGGCATAAGGAGATGTCCCCTCATTATAATGCAGAAAAACTAACCACCCCGTTTTTTTTAATACACGGAGAGAATGATATTAGAGCTCCTTACAAGGATGCTGTGAAATTTTCGAAAAAATTAAATAAACTAGGTATTGAGCATAAAGCCGTATGGATAAAAAACGAAGGGCACGGTTACTTTGATGAAGAGATAAGGTATAACCATAATATGGATTTGTTAGAGTTCTTTAATCAATATCTAAACTAAAACTTATATCATTACTTATTATGAGATTAAGAATATTACTTCTTCTATTATCCTTTGTTCTTTTTAGCTGCGGTCCTTCAGAGACTCCTGTTTCAAGGGCTCATATAGATTCTATCTTGTATATGGGTAATGGCACTGAGCCTCAGGGTTTAGACCCACACGTTGTAACTGGCGTTCCCGAAAGTCATATACTGATGGCCCTTTTAGAAGGTTTGGTTATAAGACACCCCGAAGGGTTAGATCCACTTCCAGGAGTAGCAGAGAGCTGGGATATATCCGGTGATGGTAAAACCTATACTTTTAATATTCGAAGTACAGCACTGTGGTCTAACGGTGATCCTGTAACTGCCCATGATTTTGTCTATGCATGGAAAAGAATGTTAATTCCAAGTTTGGGCTCTAAATATCCAGACATGCTCTATGACGTGGTGAACGCAGAGGAATTTAATAAAGGTGTCATTAAAGATTTTAATCTCGTAGGAGTTAAGGCTATAAATGATAAAACCCTTGAAGTTAAATTAAAGAACCCAGCAACCTATTTTATTGGCTTGCTTGCTCACTACACCACGAGACCGGTCCATAAAGCAACCATAGAGAAGTTTGGTTCTATAGATACCATAGGCAGTCAATGGACTAGGCCAGGTAATTTTATAGGCAACGGTCCTTTTACTCTTAATGAATGGAAATTGAATAAAGTCCTTACTGTTAAAAAAAGTAGTAATTATTGGGATGCAGAAAACGTGAAATTAAATGAGATTCATTTTTTTCCTATAGACAACACTTCTAGGGAAGATTTAATGTTTAGGTCTGGCCAATTACATGTCACTTCAACCGTTCCACCAGAAAAAGTAGAAGTGTATAGAGAGCAGTATCCCGATACTATTCATATAGACCCTTATTACGGTACGTATTACTATCGATTTAATACTGAAAGAGAACCTTTCGATAATAAGCTGGTTAGGCAAGCTTTGTCTTTAGCACTAGATAGAAGACAGATAGTAGAAAAAGTTTCAAAAGGAGGTCAAAGCCCAGCGTTTTCTTTCACACCTCCAGACCCTAATAATTATTATCCTCCTACCTCCTTAGACTTTAATCCTGAAAAGGCTAAAGAGCTTCTTAAGAAGGCTGGCTATGAAGACGGATCTTTTCCTGATTTTGAATTACTGTACAACACCAGCGAAGGTCATCAGAAGCTAGCACAAGCTGTTCAGCAAATGTGGAGAACTAATCTTGGAATAAATATGACTCTGGCTAATACGGACTGGAAGGTATATTTGTCTAGGCAATCCGTAGGTGATTTCTCTATCTCAAGGGCTGGCTGGATAGGTGATTACCATGATCCAAAAACTTTTCTGGATATGATGGTAACCGGAAGAGGTAATAATCAAACGGGATGGTCTAATTTAGAATACGATAACCTTTTGGTAGAAGCAGCTAAATCGACTTCGCAAAAGCAAAGGTTTGATTTGTTATATAAAGCCGAAGAGATATTAATGGATGAGCTTCCGATTATTCCTGTCTACACTTACACACGAATTTATATGTTGCATGAAAGTGTTAAAGGCTGGAATCCTAACTTATTAGACTCACATCCTTACCAATTTGTTTCTATAGAGAATTAGAGTGTTTGAATTAATTCTAAAAAGATTAGGGACAGCTATACCTGTCCTTTTGGCTGTAATTACGCTTACTTTTTTAATGGTTCATTCAGCTCCAGGAGGTCCTTTTGATGCTGAAAAAGCAGTGACTCCTGAGGTGCTAGCTAAATTAAATGAAAAATATAATCTTGATGCGCCTTTATGGGAACAATATTCAGATTATTTATTTGGTGTAGTTCAAGGAGACTTCGGTCCTTCATTTAGATATCCAAGTAGATCTGTAACAGAATTAATCACAATAGGTTTGCCAATAACTTTTGAATTAGCAGTTTATGCAATTATATTTGCTTTAATGTTAGGTGTGAGTGCTGGTGTTTTAGGTGCCTTGAAGCCTAATACTCTTTACGACTACGTACCTATGACAACTGCTATGTTAGGTATTTGTGTGCCTTCTATAATTCTTGGCCCGTCGTTAATTCTTATTTTTGGAATTTGGTTAGAATGGCTTCCAGTAGGGGGATGGGGAGATATTCCTGGGGATAAGATACTTCCTACAATAACACTTGGTACGGCATATGCAGCTTATTGTGCAAGATTAACTAGAGGAGGGATGTTAGAAATCTTAAATCAAGATTTTATAAGGACGGCAAGAGCTAAAGGTTTGAGTGAATTTAGAGTAGTTGTAGTACATGCTCTTAGGGGTGGTTTAACACCCGTTATAGCTTTCTTGGGGCCAGCTATGGCAGGTTTATTGGCAGGTTCATTTGTTGTAGAAACAATATTTGGAATACCTGGATTAGGAAGGTTTTATGTAGAGGCTGCATTTAATCGTGACTACACTATGATTTTAGGTTCTTCTATATTCTTTTCTACTTTAATTATTTTCTTCAACTTATTGTCGGATGTTATTGCTGCTAGCATTAATCCTAAATTAAGGTAGAAAATGGAATCCAATCAGCCTAGTCTTTTTAAAGAAGCTGTAGAAAGACTTACTTCTAACAAGTTATCTTTTTACAGTTGTATCTATATTTGTTTTATTTTGATCGTTGCTATTAGCACCCCCCTGATAGCACCATATGACTATGCCTTTCAAGATCTTGATCTTGGCCCTTCACCGCCTTCGTCAGAGCATTTATTAGGTACAGATACTTTAGGCAGGGATCTTTTAACAAGAATGATGTACGGAAGTAGAATTTCTCTTATGGTTGGTTTTTTAGCAACCTTAGTAGCTTTAGTTATAGGTGTAATGTGGGGAACTATCGCAGGATTCGTTGGAGGCAAGACGGATGCAATTATGATGAGAATAGTAGACGTTCTTTACGGAATACCTTTTATTATTTTAATTATTCTCCTCATGGTAATTTTTGGCAGAAATTTAATCCTTCTTTTTATGGCAATTGGAGCTGTAGAGTGGCTGACCATGGCTAGAATAGTAAGAAGCCAAGTGATGAGTCTTAGTAAGCAAGAATTTATATTAGCTGCAGAGGCGATGGGAGTACGGAAAATAAGTATTATTTTTAGACACTTGATACCAAATGCGATTGGACCTGTGATTGTCTATGCAACACTAACCGTTCCTCAGATTATGTTGCTAGAAGCTTTCCTGAGCTTTCTTGGATTAGGTGTTCAGGCACCCTTAAGTTCGTGGGGAATTTTAATCCGAGACGGTGCTGTTTCCATGGAGGAATATTGGTGGCTACTGGTTTTCCCTTCTGTGACTTTTTCGTTAACTTTGTTTTCCTTAAATTTTATTGGGGACGGTCTTAGGGATGCACTTGATCCGCGTTCTGGTCCTTAGATTAAGATTCCATACCTGCTTCCAAAATAATCTTCAATACTTGACCAGGATATATTCTCTCAGGAGACTTTAATTCATTCCAATTTTGGATTTCTTTGATAGAAACTGAAAACCTATTAGCTATCCTGTAAAGAGTATCTCCAGATTTAACAGGATAAAGAAGTGTGCGAGTTTTCTTATTTGGGGTTTTACCTCTTGCTCTTTCATATTTAGAAAAGATTTTTATTTGTTGACCAATTTGAAGAGGCTTAGTTAGCTCTAGGTCATTCCATAGAATAATATCTTGTATAGTGACGCCGAATTTCTTTGAAATTCCCCAAAAGCTATCACCTTTAGTAACTTTATAATTTCTTGCTTTAGGGGTGAAAGTTTTTTCCCATGCAGGCCCACGCGGAACCATAATTTCCTGACCTGCATAAATTACATCGTTATCTATCTGGTTAATCTCTTTTAAGATGGGAACTTCTATACTATATTTGGCCGCTATTTTTGTAAGATTATCTCCCCTTCTTATTTTGTACCTATCCCATTGCACTAACTCTACTTCGTCCAAAGAAGACAGTTGCAAAGTGAATCTATCGGCTACACCTATTGGGAGAAGTAAGTAGTGAGGGCCGCTAGGATCCGTAGCCCATTGACTAAATCCTGGGTTAAGTTCATAGATTGCCTCAGGCGTCATTCCTGCTAGGTCCGCAGCTTGCATTAAGTCTACTTGTCCTGGTGTATTTACCTTCATAAAATAAGGTCTATTTGCAATAGAAGGAAGAGTAACGGAATAATCTTCAGGGTTTTTTATAAGTTCACACAAAGCAAGCAATTTAGGAACATAAGCGGTTGTTTCTTTTGGTAGATCTAGAGACCAAAAATCAGTAGGTTTATTAGCCCTCTTATTTTTTCTTATAGCCCTGTTAACTCTTGTTGGACCTGCATTGTAAGCTGCCATAGCAAGTAACCAATCTCCGTCAAATTTCTTGTTTAGATAGATAAGAAAACTGAATGCAGCCTCAGTTGAAGCTATAACATCTCTTTTTCCGTCATACCACCAATTAGACTTTAGTCCCCACTCTTCCCCTGTAGCAGGTAGAAACTGCCATATTCCAGATGCCCCGTATACAGATAAAGCATAGGGATCAAACTCACTCTCAACAAAAGGAAGAAGGGCTAACTCTATTGGTACCCCTAATTCTTTGGCTCTTTTAACTGTGTAATAAAGGTATCTTTGTCCGGATTTACTAATTCTATTGACGACATGTTGATTATTTCTAAATCTATCTCTATAGATCTCAGCTTCTACATAGTCTTGCGGTATCTTTAATGTTAATTCATTTCGTATGCTTCCCCAGAGATCATAAGGCGTTTCATCGATTATTAATTCAATGATCTTGGGAGGGCTTTCGGCCATTTCTTCATCAGAAATTAGATTTAACTTATTGGCTTCTATGGAAGCGCAACCAATAAAAAGAAAAAGTATCCAGAAAAAACGTACTTTCATAATTTTTTAGAAGTTATCTTTCCAATTTCTTATGATTCCAAGAATCTCAGCCTCAGAATCATTTGTACTTGCATTATAAGTAGCAGCAGCCTGAATAACATTTTCTTGATCACAACGCATAAAAGGATTTGTTTTAAGTTCAAGATCTATGGTGGAAGGTAAGGTTACTTTATTTTGGTTTCTTAAGTCTTTTACCTCTTTAATCCTATTTTGAATATCCAAGTTATTTGGTTCAACTTCAATAGCAAAATTTAGATTTGATTCTGTGTATTCATGGCCACAATAAACCAAAGTATTGAGGGGTAAAGCAGAAAATCTTGATAGAGATGCATGCATTTGGTCAGGTGTGCCTTCAAACAATCTTCCACATCCGGCTGCAAAAAGAGTATCCCCACAAAAGAGAATAGGATTTGGTTCCGAATCACAAAAATAAGCTAATTGATCATTGGTATGTCCCGGTGTTGCCATTGCCATAAAGTATTGGTCAAAAACATTAAAATGTTCATTATCATCTAATGGATTAGTAATGCCCTTAATATGTCCTCCAGCAGGGCCATAAGCAGGGCAATCAAAAGTCTTTTGCAGCTCTTCAATTCCTCCGCTGTGATCAAAATGATGATGCGTTATCATAATTTGCTTAAGAGAGAGATTAAGTTCTTGTAATTTATCAATAACTGGCTTCGGATCACCAGGATCTACAACAATCGCTTGATCACCTTTGATAATCGTCCAAATATAATTATCGGTAAAAGCCTTTATGGGAATTATTTTTAACATAATAAAAAAGTTGATTTTACACTGAGTAAGTCAGATTAGTTAGCTTATCTGTAATACAATTATCTTCTATTTAATATGAGTAATATAGAAATTTTTACTGATGGAGCGTGTAAGGGTAATCCAGGAGACGGAGGTTGGGGTGCTATTGTTCGGATAGACGGTGATGAACAGTTTCTTTGGGGAGGAGAAAAAGAGACTACGAATAATAGAATGGAGATGATGGCAGCCATCAAAGCACTGGAATTCTTACAGGATTCTTCGAGCCTTACTCTGACGACGGATTCTGGCTACGTTAAAGATGGCATCACTAAATGGCTGGAGAATTGGAAAAGAAATAGTTGGAAAACTTCTGCAAGAAAGCCAGTCAAGAATAAAGATTTATGGCAAGAGCTAGATAAACAGTCTTCTAGGCATAATATTTCTTGGCAATGGGTGAAGGGTCATAGTGGCCATAGAGAAAATGAAATAGCTGATATGTTAGCCAATAGAGGTGTGGAGGAGATTTAGTATGAATAGACAAATTATTCTAGATACTGAAACTACTGGCTTGGATCACAAGTCTGGCCATAGGGTTATTGAAATAGGATGTGTAGAGATTATTAACAGACGTTTTACGGGTGAAGAATTCCATGTTTATCTCAATCCTGATAGAGATAGTGACGAAGGTGCTTTAAGGGTGCATGGTCTAACTTCAGAATTTTTACGAGACAAACCTCATTTTCAAGAAGTTTATGAAGATTTCAAAGCTTTTATAAAAGATAGCGAATTACTTATTCACAATGCCGAATTTGATGTGGGCTTTCTTAATAATGAGATTAAATTGATTTCAAAAAAAAATCCTTCTATTTCTTCAATAGTAGATAAAATAACCGATACTCTTCAAATTGCAAGAGAAAAGCACCCAGGGCAAAGAAACAGTCTGGATGCTCTTGTAGGAAGATATGAAGTGGGTGGATACGATAGAGAGCTACATGGAGCATTGCTTGATTCTAAAATTTTAGGTGATGTTTACCTTGCTATGACCGGCGGTCAGAGTGCCTTAGATTTTGAGTCTGACACTCTTAAGAATTCAGAAAAAACAAAAGATTCTAATAAAGATCTTTTACAAAATAAATCTAGAACTCTTGTCATAAGTCTAACGACTGAAGAGAAAGAAGCTAATAAAGTTTATTTGAAGAAAATGGAAGATGAAACAGGGGTTAAACCTCGTTGGTTTGCTAATACAAATGACAAATAAGATCATAACAAGGTTTGCACCCAGCCCAACAGGCACCTTACATATCGGGGGTGCAAGAACAGCTTTGTTTGCTTGGCTTTTTGCTAAGAGTCATCAAGGAAAGTGCCTCCTAAGAATTGAAGATACAGATTTAGAAAGATCAAAACCAGAATACACTAAAGCAATAATTGATAGCTTTGCTTGGATGGATATTAAGTTTGATGACGAAGTGTTTTACCAATCAAATAATAAGGAGAAACATCTATCAACTGTAAATAGTTTGGTTGAGTCCCATAAGGCATATTTTTGTAATTGTTCCTCTGAAAGACTGAATAAACTTAGGGAGAAACAACAGAAAGAGGGATTGAAACCCAAATACGATGGCAAATGTAGAGATTTAGATTTAAAAGAAGGGTCAGATACTGTTGTAAGGTTTAGAAACCCCCAAGAAGGCGCTGTTCAATTTACTGATATTGTTAAGGGAGTTATAGAAATTTCTAATAAAGAACTGGATGATCTTATTTTAGTTAGAAGTGATGGAACTCCAACCTACAACCTCTGCGTAGTGGTTGATGATATTGACATGGATATTACTCATGTCATAAGGGGCGACGACCATATCAACAACACACCTAGGCAAATAAATATTTTTCGAGCCCTAGAGGTAAAAGAACCAATTTATGGTCATGTGCCTATGATTCTAGGAGAAGATGGAAAGCGCTTATCCAAAAGACATGGAGCGGTGGGTGTTACAGAGTATGAACGGTTGGGCGTTCTACCGGATGCGTTAAAAAATTATTTAGTAAGACTCGGTTGGTCGCTTGGAGATCAAGAGTTGTTTGATCATGAAGAATTAATTAACAAGTTTAAAGAAGGTAACATAAACAACTCACCTTCAGCATTTTCGTTAGAAAAGCTATCTTGGTTCAATAAAGAATATATTTCAAAAATAGAGTCTGGGCATTTGCTTTCACTATTATGTTGCATGGATAACCAATTCTTAGAAGATGAATATTCATTGAACGTACTGGAATTAATAAGAGATCGTTGTTCTTTAATGAATGATTTTTCTAAAGAATCAGAATATTTCTTTAAAGACATAGAAGGCTATGATTCTAAAGCAGTTAAAAAGTTTATTAACGAACAGGCGGTCAATTTATTGGTTGAATTATTGGAAGAGCTCAACAGTATCTCAACGTGGAAGGCATCCAATATTCAACATGCTATTGAAGATATTTTATCCAAGCACGAGGTTGGTTTTGGGAAAGTTGGACTGCCTTTAAGGATTGCACTGACAGGCTCAACGAACTCGCCTTCCATAGATAAAACGGCTGAAGTTTTAGGTCAAACTGTTGTAATTGAAAGAATTGAGAAAGCCATTAAACAATTCTCATAAAGTTTCTTGAAGAAACTTATCTATTGCGCTCCAAGCTTGACCTCTTATGAAATCAGTTTCCATTAAGATTTCATGCTCACTTTCTATGTTTTCTATGACTACACTTGTAGATTGATTGCAAATCTTTTTATTTTCTTCGGGATTTACCAGTTTATCTCTGGTTGCATTCAACAGCAATAAAGGCTGTTTGATCTTCTTTATCCAGCTAGGGGACTTCATTTCATTTGTGCGTTTCAACGCTCCGTAGGCCCAATTAATAGAAAAACCTCCTACTGCAAGATCTCCGTGTTCTCTTATCAACATCACCGTTCTTTCATATCTTGCTAGATCAGTGGTCACTTCGTTTTCCGTAAAGGGTCTTTCAAGCCATCCCTTTTCTTTATTCCATTCAGGTTTTGCAATGGCCTTCTCACCAAAGCCAATTTTTGCTATTGAACCTAAGAGAAGAAGAATTTTCTTAACTAAAAAAGGCATCCTCAAAGACAGCATCGGAGCACAAAGGATTACAGCATCAAATAGGTTGGTGTTTTTTGCTGCGGTTGATGCTACAAGACAGCCTCCCATTGAGTGCCCCATGGCAACCCAAGGTTTAGGGCATTTATCTTGATATACTTGATCAATAACCTCTTCAAAATCAGAGTCATAATCACTAAAATTTTTGACATGACCAATGCGTATATCTTCTGCTACACGTCCGGACAAACCTTGTCCTCTCCAGTCCATCAGGGCAACGCAGAAATCTCTTTGTATAAATTCTAAAATTACTTCGTAATATTTTTCTATGAATTCCGTTCTCCCAGATTGAAGAAGTATGGTTCCCTTGCTGGATGATTGATTCCAGATAGCTATTCTTAATTCCATCCCATCACGGGTTTGATGGAAAAAGCTTTCACCATCAGGAGGGCAGTTAAAATTAGTAATTTCTATTAATGGCGCTTTAGGTTTTGTTTCCAACTTATCTAGTATCATACTTTTCTTTTGGGTTATGGTTTAGAATTACTCTATGAATATTTTAAAAGGGACGTTGTTCTTTATCGGCTTGTTTGTTTTAAGCAGGTTGGTTCCTCATCCACCAAATTTTACACCATTAATAGCTGCAGTAATTTTTCTTCCTTTTATATCAAAGAGCAAGCTTGGAATGGCGCTGCCAATTTCTGTCATGCTTATTTCAGATTTGATCATTGGTTTCCACGGACAAATGTTGTGGGTTTATGGAGGTTTTGCACTTATAGGTCTATGCAGTTATATTTTTTATCTTCCTGTCTTTTCTCGAGTATTAGTATTGTCAGTGTTTAGCCCTACTATTTTTTTCCTTATAACAAACTTCGGAGTTTGGCAGGGTTCTCCGATGTATGACCAAAGCGCAGTTGGCTTATTCACTTCTTATGCAATGGGTTTACCGTTCTTCGCTAATAGCTTAATGGCTAGTGTTCTTTTTTCTTTAAGTTTCTTTGCAATATATAAGGTGTTTGTTAATCAAAGGGAAGTGCTAAATTAAGTACTAACTAGACTCTTTATATATTCCGCAATAAATTCGCCACCACCCTCATCTAACGGTAAATCTTCTCGTTTATTATTTTTAACCAATTGTTTATGCGTTTCCGCCAGGTCATTAGGTAGAAATGGATTGATTCCAAGTCTTTCGCACCCTTTATCACTCAACGCTCTATCTAATGTGTTTGGGCTTAAATTAATTACTTTATTGTTGCTATCAATTATTGCCTGTTTAAGAGCAGTATTGCTATAGGCTGTATGGTGTTCAAAATCTTGAACCTCTAATAACATCTCAACAGACAGTGAATTAAGAAATACTTCCTCTTTAGAATTTAATAACCATGACCTTTTATTAATATTTATATCATCCCAAGTAGCTAAAAGTAGATCTTCTTTTTGAATCCCGGTTAGCAATATGAGTTTTAAAGCCAATTTTGTTATAGCGCTCAGTTGATTAATAGAGTCTATCCTCTTCCAGAATAAGAGGATCTCCTTCTCTGACAATACCCTAGATACAGTCTTATCTTCTTTAGAAATATCATCTTCAAGTGCCTCAACATTGTTATAAAGCCAGATATCTTTACCGTCTAAAACTTTTTTTGAAGATTCAAGCCACTTACTTCTAGCTTTTTCTAAGGACACGGTAGGGTGGGTACCTAGAAATATTTTTCGTTGATTTTTGTTAATTTTATATTCATAAGAGAAAGTCTTTCTTCCTTCTGAATTTATTTCTATAAGAAAACCTTTTCTTGAAGGGTCAGAATATACGGTTTCATCATTGTCTAAGACTTCGAGATTCTTTAGACTAGTGTCCGTAATGTTCCTGGGTATCTTTGGCATTACCTTTTTTGTTTTAAGTTAAGTGTCTCATAGTAATTTCAAAGCATGAGAATGGGTAATTTTAATATAAGAAATAAAATAAAAAGATCAATATATTTTTATTTGGGGCTATAGCTCAGCTGGGAGAGCGCTTGCGTGGCACGCAAGAGGTCGGCGGTTCGATCCCGCCTAGCTCCACCACCTAATTATTTCTTTATAATAATTTATAAATCTGTTATAAAAAGATTAAAATTTAATCCAAAAACAAGGCAAAATAACCTGACATTTAAAATTTTTTTATATGAAGCAAGATATAGCTCATTTGTTACCAGGACTTTTCTCTTTGCTCGGTCAAGAGGTCGGAGTGAGTGACTGGAAGTTAATTGACCAAAAGTCTATAGATCAATTCTCCGAACTGACTGGAGATGCAGGCCCAATTCACAATGACCCAGAGTTGTCACTCCAGATAGCTCCTTTCGGAGGCACTATCGTTCAGGGTTTTATGCTCCTATCTTGCCTGACAGGATTAGCTAAAAGCCTACACCTTCCTCAGGATAAAATTGCATATCGTTTAAACTACGGCTTTGATAAGGTTCGGATTATTAAGCCAGTACCTGTTAATAGCCGAATAAGAGCTAGATTCCACTTAAAGAACTTACAAACTCGTGGTGAAAATGGTGCCCTTATGAACTTACAAGTGATGATGGAAGTCGAAGGAACAAAAGATCCAGCTATAGTTGCTGATTGGTTAGCTTTTCTGAAGCTCTCTTCTTAGACCTCTTCGTGAATAAAATCACTTTGCCAGTTCTCAATCTGATCTCAGACCATCTTAATCGTCAAGCAGAACTACAGCCAAATCGTGACTTTCTTATTTTAGATGACTTTCGGTTAACTTACGCCAAGACCCAAGAACTTGTAGATCGCATAGCCAAAGCTCTAATAGCTGCTGGGGTTGAGAGACATGATCGGGTAGCTATGATGAGTGACCCTCGGCCCGAATTCTTCATCCATTTTTTAGCTGTGACTAGTATTGGGGCAGTTTGGATGGGATTAAATCCCAAG
>Ga0209089_10003876_pt1 | contig 12617 bp, 15 predicted proteins | sample ArcticOcean_MG_C_FD_187431 | JGI IMG/M metagenome (GOLD analysis project Ga0209089, IMG submission 187431) | Marine microbial communities from western Arctic Ocean - ArcticOcean_MG_CB2_150 (SPAdes) (version 2) | ecosystem: Environmental > Aquatic > Marine > Oceanic | place: Arctic Ocean: Canada...
CCACGCCCACCGAAGCAGCGGCATCGCCGGCCAGGTGCAGGGCGGCGCCGCGGACGTTGAGGCTCCGATCGGCGCTCCGGTGAAGCAGCCATGCGCAGCCGCCATTGACCAGCAGGCCCGCCACTCCCAAAACCAGGACGCCCCATCCCGACACGTCGGGCGGGTCGCCGATCCGTCGGCTGGCCTCCGCGACCACCCAGGCGGCTACGGCCAGGAGCGTCACGGCGTTGAGTAGCGCTCCCATCACCTCGGCTCGTCGGAGGCCGAAGGTGTAGTTGGCGCTGGGGGCCCGGCCGGCCACGACCTGGGCAATCACGGCGATGAGGAGGGCGGCGACGTCGGAGCCCTGGTGTCCGGCATCGGCGAGAAGGGCCAGCGAGGAGAAGGCGACGGCGCCGACCACCTGGACGACCAGTAGGACGCCGTTGGCCAGCAGGGCCACTCGGAGGATGCGTCCGGAGGTGGCGTGGCTATGGCCGTCGTGCTGGGACATCCTCAGCTCTCCTGCGTCATGTCCTTGGGCTAGGTCCTCGCCCGGGGAATGCCGTGGTACGGCGACCCTGCCTCCTGGAACCGCCCGTACAGCTCGAAGAAGGCTGCGCCGAAGGGGTTTACGCCGGTGAGCGGCATGGCTCCGCGGACGATTGTGAAGTCGTTGGGTGCCAACTCGGAGGCAGCTGCGAAGTGTCGTTCGGCGGCGTCGGCCAGGCCGCCCCGGCGGGCATGGGTGGCCAGTCGGAAGTGGAGGTGGGCTGTGACCTCGTCTGGATCCAGCGCCTGTACCTCGTGGTCGGCGTCATCAGGCAGGACCCCGTTCCGGATCCAGGTCCGGACCTGCTCCATGTGCCCCTCGCACTTGATCCCGGTGAACTCTGTGAACATGTCGCTACCGGGCTCCATGGCATTGGGCCTGACGATCCGGTCGTCCTCGTCTATCCAGACCACGGTGGGCACGTTGGTGATGGCGTAGAGCTCGCTCATCTGGTGTTCCGTGTCTACGAGGACCGGATACGTGATGTTCTCGGCGAAGGGCGCCACGGCTGCAAGGTTCTCGTCCAGCGCCACGGCGATGACGGTGAAGTTCTCGTCGGCCAACTCGTCATGAAGTGCCTGCCACCCGGGCAGGTCAAATGCGCATCCTCACCACGTGGAGAAGGCGACGAGCAGGCGTCTGGTTCCCGACCACTCGGAGAGCAGTCGCCTGTTTCCCTGCAGGTCCAGGACCGAAGCGTCCGGTGCCAGGCGATCGACCATGGCCTGTTGTCGGTGGGCGGTCGCCGCCCCGATGGCTACGAGGTGGGCGTCGGCGTCGACGAGCACTGGTTGTCCCAGGGCGTCGGCCACAGCGCAGAGGTCGACTCCGTCCGCATGGTTCAGGCCGGGCCGGTCGTGCACGGGAACGCAGACGTCCTTGCGACAGAGTCCCTCGGGCTTCAGGTCCCATCCCAGGATCGACCCCAGGTGTGATGGGTCGACGATCGGCCGGTCACCGTCCCACGTGACGGCCGGCGTCGTGACGTCCTCGGCGAGGATGGTGGTCGTGTCTGTGGTCATCTGGGGCACCTCGGCGCTCTGGGCGACTTGCGCGATACGCCGAAACTAGCCCTGACAGCACGATGACGGCACGATCAGGGCCATACCGTCACGGGCCCGATGCCCTTCTGGATCTGGTCCGGGGTGAGAATGGCGCCATGACCGTCACCGATCCATCTCCCATCCACCAGACGATGGCCGCCTGGCTGACGCATCTGGCGGGCGGAGGGTCCGCCACCCTCGAGGACCTCCTGCATCCGGACGTGGTCTTCTGGTCGCCGGTGATCTTTTCGCCCCAGCAGGGGAGGGACCTGACCCTCATGTACCTGACCGCCGCCTCGCAGGTGTTCCCCGGTGACCCGGAGACTGATGGGTCAGGGCAGTCCGGATCGTCCGGCGCCGGATTCCGTTACACGAAGAAGGTCCTGGACGGCCACCAGGCGGTTCTCGAGTTCGAGACCACGATGGGTGGCATTCAGGTGAACGGTGTTGACATCATCACCTGCGACGACGACGGACTGATCACCGAGTTCAAGGTGATGATCCGACCGTTCAAGGCAGTCGAGGCGGTCCGTGACCGCATGGCGGCGATGCTGGCCTAGCGCCCTTCAGACCTCCGGATGTGCAGTGCTGTAGGAGGTCCCGGGGGCGCGCAGAAGGCGACCGAGCAGCGGTCGACCTGTCGCCAGGGAGGCGAGGCGAGGGTGGAGCCAGGTGATGCCGAGTAGTCCCGCTGCCGCCATCAGGCTCCCGCCTACGACGTCGAGTGGCCAGTGTTCGAGGCGACTCACCCGCGTCCACGAGGTCACGGCGATCAGAATGCTCATCGCTCCCACGATCCACCTCGCGATCCGCGAGGTGGTTTGGCGACGCGCCAGCAGGGCGACGGTGCCCAGGACGAGCACGCTGAACACCACATGGCCGCTCGGGTAGCCACCGTTGCCGAACGAGTATCCGCTCCATTCCACGGCGGGTGTGGGTCGCGGGCGCTCGACGAGGTCGCCCAGTCGCGTCAGACCGGTGAACGCCCCTGCGAAGCCGAGCATCACCGCTGAATATCGACCCCATCGCCACCACACCAGCAGGGCGATAGCGACGAACACGACAGGTGCGGCCATGTCGGTGAGGGCCAGGTCGATGAGGTCGGCGAACCGGTCAACTGCAGCGGGTGTGTTCTGGTTCATCCAACGCGCGGTCGCCACCTCTCCGGGAAGAGGCCCGTCGCTGCGAACGGCCAGCGTCAGGGCAGTCGAGGAGGCCACAAGGGCGCCAAACAGGATGCGCTGTCGAAACTGCCACCTGCGGCGTTCTCGACCATGAGAGCCATCACGGCCGGGATCTGTCTTCGGGGAGTCGGGAGTTTCCGTGGTCGGAGGCCGATGTTCCCGGGCGGGTGCCGCGGGGTCGAGGTCAGATGTCCGGATGGTCCGTGAAGTACGTGATCTGGAGCTCGCCGGTCAGGATCGGGGCGAGCATCTCGAGGAGACCGGTCTCGGTCCGCCAGGCCATGTAGGCCTCGTGGTTCGCCCGCTCAGCGAACTTCTCCCAGAGGACGACCCGGTCGGGTGCGTCGGCATCGGTGTAGACCTCAACTGACTCACAGCCCTCGAATGCCCGGGTTTCTACGAGAGCTGACTTGAGTGCAGCGACGAGGCCTGCGCCCTGGCCTTCTCTGCATGGGAATACGGCCTGGACGGTCTGGGACATGGGGAGATTCCTATCACTCGGATACGACCCGCTCTGGGCTGACTTCTGACCATCGAAGCATCAGATGGCCGGGGTGGCAAATAGTCCTGCTGGTGCTGGTGCTGGTGCCGGTGTTGGGAAGGATGGAACTCCCGAGCGTCGCCGGTTCTGCAGGCGTTGGACGGCGAGCCTGTTGAGGCCTCTAGGCGTTCCGTTCCGGTGCATCGAAGATGAGACTGCAGCACGTGAGGGCGCCCTCGGCCTTGGCCAGCTCGGATGCTTCGACGGAGCGCACGTCGAATCCGGCGGCCGAGATGCGGTCTGCGGTCCGGGGGTAGGCAGCGGCCACGAGGATGGTGCCACCCACCCGGACGACGTTGGCGGCATCCGGTTCGGTCGGATCGACGGAGATGCAGCGCCGGTCGCCGAGGTGGTCGGCGTTGACCCGTTCGGGGTTGATGACCAGGGTGTCGTCGGCCACAGCGGTGACCGCCGACTTGAGGTGCAGGCAGCCACGCACGGCCACGCCGTGGACCCGGTAGCCGTGGTCGCCGACGATGGCCCGGAATTGGTCGATGGCCGAGGTGTCGCTCCGGCTGGTGAGGCCGATGTGGATGTCGTGGCCGGCGACCAGCACGTCACCACCGTCCAGGATTCCCGGCGAGCGGATGTGGGCCAGGGTCCGGTACGGCTCGAGCGTCCGTTCGATGCTGGAGCGTTCGCCACGTCGGGATTCGGCCCCGGGGCGGGTGATGACGGCCACCTCCTCGAGCACGACGGCCACGTCCTCGACGAACACCGAGTCGGGCAGATCGGGTTCGGCCGGCAACTGTTCCACCCGGCAGCCCAGCTCGGTCAGCGTGGCCTCGTAGGCGGCGTGGTGGGCCCGGGCGATCTCGATGTCTATGGGCGTGCGTTCGAGGTGGGTCAGCTCACAGTCGGCGATGGTCGGACTGACCCCACGGGTAACGGCGACGAGCATCCGGCGACCGTAACCGAGTGCCGCAGCAGGCTCTGGATCAGACGAATCCCGACGTCCGGATCAGAGGCGGTAGACGCGCTCGGCGGTGCCGGAGAACATGGCGGCCCGATCGTCTGTCGAGAAGTCGGCGACCATCTTCTTGAAGGCGTTGAACAGCACCCGGTACGAGACTGAGACCCGGTCGACCGGGAAGTTGCTTTCGAACATGCACCGCTCCGGTCCGAAGTGGTCGATGGTGTGGAGGTAGTGGGCCCGGTGGGCGGACACCACCTCGTCGGAGGTGGGCGGTCGGTCGGCCAGGTGCCAGCCGTAGCCGTTGTCGGGCATGGCCAGGCCGCCCAGCTTGGCCACCACGTTCGGACAGCGAGCGGCCTCGGCGATGTCGACCTTCCACTGCTCGAAGATCTCGTCTCGTTGCGTCGCCCAGGGACCGACACCCAACGGGGTCCCGAAGTGGTCGAGGATGATCGTGGTGTCCGGCGCAGACCGGGCCAGATCGATGAAGTCGGGCATCTGCTCGTGGTAGTGCCAGCTCTCGTAGGTGTGGCCGAGCCGGCCCAACATGCGTACCCCGTCGCGGAATGCCTCGTCGGCGGAGAGCCCGGCGGGAGCCCCGCCGGGGATGGCCAGCACCTCCGGGTGGGTGGCATGGGAAAGCGCGTGGCGGATACCGCGGAAAAGTCCCCGTCCGGTCTCGACATGGGCGTCGAGCACCTCGGGGAGTCGGTCGCCGAGCCTCAGATCGGCGTAGGCCACGATCCCGGCAATGCGTGCGCCCGGCCCTTCGTTGCTGTCGGCGGCCAGACCGGCCACGAACTCGGTCTCGCCGACCGGTCGGAGGTGGTCAGGCCCGTAATCCCGGTAGGAGGCGTGGCATTCCACGAAGACGGTCTTGACGACCCTGTGACCCGATCCGGTGTCGGCCCACAGGTTCTCTAGCAGGTAGTCGGCGCCCGGAATCTGCCAGAGATGATGATGGGGGTCGATGATCTCCAGATCTGGATCCACGACCTCTTCATCGACCTGGGCATGCCAGTCGGGTCGATCAAAGGTGAGGCTCCCGCTGTCCGCCATGGTCGCCGAACCTAGCCCGGCGGGTCAGCGCTGGGGGCTGAGCGAGTCCGTGGTGTTGCTGTGCAGCCGTGCTGCGTGGCGGTTGAGGCCTACCAGCTCGGCCGTGATGCCACGCTGGGCGAACTTGGCGACCACGGCGTCGACGGCCACGACCGCCGAGGTGTCCCAGATGTGGGCGCCACTGAAGTCGATCTCGACCCGCTTGACCTTCACAGCGTCATAGTCGAAGGCGTGCACCAGGTTGTTGGTCGAGGCGAAGAACAGCTGCCCGCTGACCGCGTAGAGGCGTTCAACGTTGTCGGGGTCGACCACGCTGGTGACCCGCACCAGGTGCGATACGTGTCGAACGAAGAACACCGCTGAGAGGACCACTCCGCAGACAACCCCGTATGCGAGGTTGTGGGTGAGGATCACGATGCCGACCGTGGAGGCCATCACGATGGTCTCGGTGCGCGGCATGATCCGCAGGTTGCGTGGGTGGATGCTGGCCCAGTCGAAGGTGCTGACCGAGACCATGACCATCACGGCAACAAGGGACGCCATGGGAACTCGGGCCACGAAGTCGCCGAGGGCAAGGATCAGGATGAGCAGGAACAGGCCGGACGCGAGGGTTGACAGCCGGGTACGTCCACCGGACCGGTGGTTGATGATCGACTGGCCGATCATGGCGCAGCCCGCCATGCCACCCAGGAAACCGGTGGCGATGTTGGCCACACCCTGGCCACGCGCCTCGCGGTTCTTGTCCGAGCCGCTGTCGGTCAGGTCGTCGAGCAATTGTGCTGTGAGCAGTGACTCCAGCAGGCCCACGAAGGCCAGCGTGATCGAGAACGGGAGGATGACCTGCAGCGTCCCGAGCGTCCACGGGATATCGGGAAGGGAGAGCCCGGGCAGCGAGTCGGGGAGGGCCCCCATGTCGCCGACCGTGGGTAGGTGCAGGTCCAACGCCATGGCGGCGGTGGCCAGCACGATGATGGCCACCAACGGGGACGGCACGACGGTGGTGATCCTCGGGAGGCCGTAGATGATTGCCAGGCCAATGGCGATGAACGCCAGGTTCAGGCCGAAGGCGGCCCGGTCGGTGTGGTCAGACAGGAGGATGTGGGGGACCTGTGCCAGGAAGATGAGGATGGCCAGGGCGTTGACGAAGCCGACCATGACGGTGCGGGGGATGAATCGCATGAGCGAGCCGACGCCGAGGCGACCCAACCCGACCTGGATGATCCCGGCGAGGATGGTGGCGGCGAACAGGTGGCCGAGCCCGTGTTCGGCGACCAGTGGCACGATGACGAGGGCCATGGCGCCGGTGGCGGCCGAGATCATCCCGGGGCGTCCGCCGGCGAAGGCGATGATGATGGCGATCGAGAACGAGGCGTAGAGCCCGACCCTGGGGTCCACTCCGGCGATGATCGAGAACGAGATGGCCTCGGGGATCAGGGCGAAGGCGACGATGAGGCCCGACAGGAGGTTGGCAGCGGGGTTCAGGAGCCACTCGTTGCGGAGTCGCTGGACTGAGAACCGGCCGGCGAGACGGCCGCGTACTGACCTTTCGGAAACCTTGATCATCGACACCCTCTGGAAGCGTTCGGTAGACGCCTTCGGTTCAGGGCGTACTCAAGTTTACAAATTGGTTACGGGCGGCCCGGTGTCGCCTGGGTCACACAGCGGACCCCGGGTAGCCCTACCGGCCCTTCGTTGCAGGACGGCCGATTGCAGCGAAGTACCCGCCCCCGGTCAGGGCCTCGATCGCTGGTTTGAGGAGGTCGGCGAACCGGTTTACCGCCTTGTCGTCAAGGCCATTCCAGATCTCGGCATCCAACTCGTTGGTCCGGCGCTCGATTGAACTACGCCGGGTCCGTCCATCGTCTGTGATCCCGTCGTCGTCCATCCACCCACGAGATCGGAGGCGGTCTACTGCCTGGGACCAGTCCGATTCGGACCATGCCCGGGTGGACCTGATGATTCCCGGCGTGTGGAAGAGGTGCTCGCTGACGACCGTGCACTCACATCCATCCAGCGGCTCCGCGATCAGGAGGCCTATGTGCGAATCGCCCCGCCATTCACGCAGGATCGTGACCAACTGCCATAGACGCAACAAATCGTTGCCGGCAAACGCCGGCTCGGAGAGAAGCGGAAGCACGGAGGCGTTGGCAGCGGCGAGTGGGCGTCCTGCGAAGGAGAGGGCGGCGACGCAGGCTTCGGCGACGTCGATCGCAGCGGAGATGTCGGTGTCGGCGATGGTTCCGGCGACTGTGGAGTCGAGGATCTGCATGACGGCCCGCCATCTCGCCCGTTGCATCTCATCGGGTGGCACCAGCTCCCAGACGCCGTCGATCGCGGAACGAACCAGGTCGGGGCTGAAATTGTAGAAGGTCGCTATCACGACATCAGCGGACACCGGGCCCAATGGGGCAGCCCGCGAGGCGAAGTAGCCGCTCGACCCTCTGACGCCCATGGATCTGTACTCCGCTGCCGCCTCTGGTGCGAAGTAGATGAAGGCATGGAACATCGTCGTGATGTCATGCACCCGTGCGACGGTCTTCAGTGAGAGATCGGCTGTTCCGGAGGCATCGGGCATGGGCCGACGGTATCTACAGCGGATACGTGCCGGTGATGGTGGTCTGGCCTGGAGGAGGTGGTCTGAGGCGTGCTCTCCTTGCCCCTCCCACCAACATTGCGTCAGCTCAGCGAACCCCTGGGTGCCCATCGTTCTCGAAGTCCAACTCCCCGACGGAATCTGGCAGGAGGAAATCTCCCTTGGCGACACCGCCATAGTGGTCCTGCCGTGGCGTCGAGTCAGAAATCTGGGAGCTCTTGTCTGCTACGCAGGTAAGGGCTCAAGCCGGTCAGACGTTCATCTGCTCGCGCACTTTCATCATCGCCACGTAGTCGCCGACCGGCTGAACCTTGGCAGTCCCGGCGGAGACGATCGGGAATAGTCCGCTGAATATCTGTCCAGCGTCGTCGGCATCGACCACGAAGAAGAAGTCATGTCCGGGTGGGTCCACCCAGGCGCCGATCACCTCGTTCACGTTCTCTTTGAGCGTGCCGAGCACTGCACCGAAGGTCTCGGCAACCGCAGCCTCGTCGTGCGCCGGACAGGTGGTCTCGTCGTGGTGGTGGGTGATGTGGAAGAGCACTGGTGGGTCTCCTGGTTGTCGTGGGCGAGCAATCTCGCTGACCCGGTCCAGTCAAACTATCCCAGCTCAGGGCCCCGCTTCGGTGGGCCTGGAACGCACGTAGCGGTCCGCGCTCACCCTCCCAGGTGGGCCCGGACAACTGGTGGTGGCGCCATGGGCACATGGTCGCCAACCGAAACACCGACGTAGTAAACGGTCGCCGTCAGGACGACGCGGTCCTCCACCCGAACGTCGAAGGCCATGTCGAAAGACGTGGTTCCCCACCGCACGACCTCGGCCGACACCACCAACTCGTCGTGCACCCCGGCCGGTCCGTGCCAGGTGAGGTCGGCCCGGCGCAGCATCAGTTCCCAGCCGGTGGACTCGAAGTCCGCGTTCAGCGTCCGTAGCCACGAATCAGCGACGTCGTCCAGGTACGCCAGGTAGTGGGCGTTGAAGACCACGCCCTGGGCGTCGACCTCGCCGTAGCGGACGCGGATGGTCTGTGTGTAGGCCACTCTCCAACTTTCTGTAGCTCTCCTGGTGCCGCCCGACCTTAGGCCCCCGCTTCGGCGGGGTTGTTTGTCGCTTTCCGGCGCAGTTTCCGATGCTCCAGAGACATGTCCCGTGTCGAGGGGTTCTGCCCGGGATTTGAGACTTCTTGGGCTATTTCATTCTGCGTTTGATGGTGCGCCCCTGGAGTTCCGCTACCTGACAAATCAGATCCGTGATCTGGAGCCGCGCCTCTCGGCTAGGCGCTCCACAGGACATCCTCTCAACGGTGTCGAAATAGAGTCAAAATTGGAGTTCAACGTGTGGCGTATAGAACTGAATGAGGAATACGTGCCCAACACTCGAAAAGGTCAATGACGACCAACGTGTCCGGCGGTAGCGACGGGCGTGCCGTTCTCAAGGGGACCATCTCGTCAGCGGCATTTGCCAGCGGAGACCAGTTCGTCATCGGTTACTGGCCACAGTCTCCGCTTGGACCCTTTCACGACATCATGTGGCTCGACGCGAACGACACCAGAACCCTGATCGCCTCGTCACGAGACGCAGCCAACTTCATCACGAGTATCTACCATTTCGATCACGTCATGGTCTCGTCGCTTCATGTTGAGAGCGAAGGTGCAACCACGACGGTTTGGACCGACAAACTTGAAATAGAGATGACCGGAGGCCGGTTACGCCCCCTTCCCCTCCGGCGCCCACTAGCCGTGACCCGCTACATAGAAGCGCCCATCGCAAGATGGCTAATGGGTGTCGAAACCTACGGGTTGAGCCCGACCGGCGCCCGCGAGTGGTATCAAACCCGCGGGTGGCGGTGGGTAAGAGCCGCCACCGCTCAGCACGGAAACGATGACCTTGGGGAACTGGTTGAGTTCGCCCGACCCATGAACGTCGGATTCTCCAACCCACCGAGGCGAGCGTCGATCGTCTCGGTCACCGTAGCGATCGAACGACCCGCCATTGGCAGCGAGTCTGGAACCTGAGCACGGAGGCCCACCGGAGAGCGGCGGTGGTCTAGAGCGTGCCATGAGATCTATACAGGGTTCAGATTCACCTGTTGGCGCACCGCCCATAGTGGTCCCGCCAGGGGCGCCGAGTCAGGTTCAGTCGTCAGGCCAGGAGGTCGGCTTCGAACGGAAAGTCGCTCAGTAGTTCGGTGCCGGTCCCGGTGACCAGTACCTGTTCTTCCAGCTTGACCCCTTCGGCACCACCCTCGGCACCGATGTAGGACTCCACGCAGATCGCCATGCCCGGCTAGCGGGGCGGCCTGGTTCCCACTCGTCCAGGCCGTCCCCTTAGGCCGCTGTCTCGGTCAGGCAGGCCTTAACGCCTCCCCCAGTTTGTAGGCGAAAGTGCGGATGCCTCCATCTACAGTGAGGAGATGAAGGTGTGGTTGGTGCTGGCGCTTCTGGCAATGGGGCTTGGGTGTTCCGAGGAGCCACCGGAGCCGTGGTCAGCTCCTGTGCGGGCGGCCACCGTGGAAGCCTGTGCCGAGGTGTTCAAGGGCGCCGACTCTGTGGTTATGCGCCAGATGACCGAGAACGACATCACGTCTGGGGATTTGTGCCGGTGTGTTCTCCACAACCTGGAGCGCCAATACACCGAGAGTGACCTGACCCTCCTCGCACCGGACGAGATGGCCGACGCTGGCACGAAGGCCACGGTCAGTTGCATGGAGTCGATGCTGGGCTAGCGCCGCCTGAACTGGTTGGCCCAAACCGTCGAGGCACTCGACCGATACGGCGAAGAGGTTTATCGACGATTCTTGAACTAGAACCGAGCCCGGTTGGTGGCGACCCACCGGTAGACGAGGCCACCCAGCCACGACAGTGGCGGAATTGCGATGACCCGACCCGCAATTCCCCAGCCACCACCAAGTTCCCGCAGCACGCGGGTAACGGCGCGGTGGCCCGAGAGCCGCTCTTCGTTGGCCACCCACCAAACGGCTGCGGACACTTCAGCAGGCGTCAAACCCAGCAGGTCGAGGTCCAGGTCGGCAGACGGCGACATCGGCACCTTCCCCCGGGACAACACCCAGTTGGCGCAGCGCCGGCAGAACCCACACTCACCGTCGTAGACCAACACGCTTGAATGATCTCACGCCATTTGTTTGGCCGAACCGCACTTATGGGTGAGGTGTCGCCACCGCCCTGCTGGCCGTTTACTGAAGTTGCCCCACGAGGCGTGTCAGGACGACGACAAACCCCGCTATTCCCAGGGCTCTCCGCAATGCGTTGGCGCCATCGAAGGCTTCTAGATAGCTCCAGATGCTGAGGCCTACAAAGAAAACAGCCTCCGAGACTCGATTAACGGCTGATCCCTGCTCAGTCATGCGTGCCACTACGGAGGCAACAATCACGACAATCAGAGGCAGGTTTGGTGCCTGGCCGATCGTGTAGCCGCGGATCTTGAAATCACGGTTGCGGCTCACATCAAGACACTATTGGAGATCATGTCGGGTTCTCCCTGCGCAACCCTCGACTTCTCACGCTGCCCTGAACTGGTTTGACCGAACCGGCCCCTAGACGTCAAGCCTTTAGGTATCTACACCAAGGAATCCGGTGACGGCACCCTGACTGACGACCAGATCGACGCGTTGTGGCCTGCTCGACCATGCGTCGAGCACACGGCCTAGGTCAGTCGCCCTCGCGGTTCTTCACCTGGGACGCACCGAAGAACGCAGCCACCCCCGGGCATCACATCGCCTTGGGCTAACTGCAGGAGCCTCAACGGCGGCCACCGAACTGCATGTGTGAGGTCTCATTTGTGCTCGCGAGCACCACTTCGCCTCGAGGCGAGTCAATCGTGACGGATAGTGCCGGTGGCCCTGCAGACACCGCTATGTCGAGATCGATGGAGTGCAGGGCGCCTGCGAGATCATCGGCGTCGGGCGTCGTGATGGTCAACGACCTGAATTCACCCCCGACAGGATTGGTATCTTTCGGATTGGCGCACTCGAGCCAATCGATGAAAAACGGCATACGCCCACCATGCGGACTCCGGACAGGGAACGACAGATCCCACACGAGAAGATCACCCGATTCCGTTTTGCGCTGGGTGCGATTGGGGCCCTGAGTCGATACGCCAGCTGATTCCAGTGCCTGGGCAATGGCGTTGAGGTCGCCTTCGGCCGCCCAGGTGACCATGCCACCTCTCGTCAAGTTCGCGTACTGTTCGCCAGCGTTTCCTGCCTGGGGCTGCGCCGGGTCGGGCGCGATGATTTCGAGATAGGTGGAGCCGAGGGACAGGAGTGCGTTGCGTGTGCCCAGACCTACGTGCTCTCCACCGTAAGCAGCTGGTACCCCGAACGTGTCCGCTGCCCATTCCATGCCTTCGTCCAGAGAGGCCACGGCGTACATGAAGTGATCGATCCGCGTGGTCAGGATGTCTCCCCCTTGTTTTGACGCCGGACCATGGCTTCAAGGTAATCCTCAGGTGGGTTTGAATTGGGAAAAATGAGAACGACTAGGTTCGAGTTTCTCGTTCCCTTTGACCCGTTCCGTGCAAGCCGTCTCCTCCCAGCATTCGTCATGCTCTCCCGGTGTCGGCGTTAGTTGCGCCGACAGGGCCAGGAACTTGGTTTGGCTCCTGGGGTGCCCCCTCTAGAGCTGGCCGTCAAATCCAAAATCTGCGGGAGCCTCGCTCGACCGCTGTCTTGGTTGCGGGCTCCACAACAGTCCAGCCAGGGGCGCCGCCAGGGGTGGGTCACTCGGCCA
>Ga0209089_10003885_pt1 | contig 12606 bp, 9 predicted proteins | sample ArcticOcean_MG_C_FD_187431 | JGI IMG/M metagenome (GOLD analysis project Ga0209089, IMG submission 187431) | Marine microbial communities from western Arctic Ocean - ArcticOcean_MG_CB2_150 (SPAdes) (version 2) | ecosystem: Environmental > Aquatic > Marine > Oceanic | place: Arctic Ocean: Canada...
AATTGTACTTGTGTAATATTTTGTGTAATTTCTTTATTTTCTGATAATTTCTTTAAAAATGACTCTGAATCAATAACAGAATTTTGTGCAGATTCATAAACCAAATCATGCGCTTTTTGTCTTCCAATAATTTTTCCTAATTCTAGCATAACTAATTCAGACATAATTAAACCTCCAGATAAATCGAGATTAGCTCTCATTCTTTTAGGAAAAACATTCAAATCAGAAAACAATGAAATCATTCTTTGCAAAATATCTCCTGTCAAAATACAAGCATCAGTCAGAGCACTTTTCATCATCATGAAATTTGTTCTATCAGCATCATGTTCAGTCTGCATAGCTTCTAAAGCTAAAGGAACTAAAGATCTAACTTGCGCTGCTCCTCCAATAATATCTTGCGATAATCTAGGATTTCTTTTTTGAGGCATTGTACTGCTACCTACAGTACCTTTTGGTACGGCTTCTTCTACTTCTCCAAATTCTTGTTTCATAAGAGTGTAAATTTCTCGACCCATTTTTCCACATGTAGCAGCTAGCATTCCCAATAAAGTTACATATTCAGCAGAATGATCTCCTATCGCTCTAGAGGGCATACTCATTGATGTCATATTTAATATTTCAGCCATTCTGTTTTGAGTATGAATACCTTTATCACCTAATGAAGCAAGAGTGCCTGCAGCTCCACCTAACATCACTACAAAAACTCTTTGCTCACATCCTTTTAATCTTTCAATATGTCGACATATCTCATCAATCCAAACTGATACTTTTAATCCAAACGTTGTAGGTACTGCATGTTGCCCATGAGTTCTACCTGGCATGTAGTAATCTTTTGTAGATTCAGCTAAATTAGCTAAATTAGCCAGCAATAATCCTAATTGATTCAGGAAAATATCATGGCATTTTTTCAATAATATAGACTGGCCAGTTTGAGTTATGTTTTGAGTAGTTGCACCCCAATGAATATAACCACCTGAATCATTTTCGCAAACTTTATCCAGTTCCCAAATCAAAGGAACTAATCTATGAGAAGTTTTGATTAAACCTTCGTGTATAGAATCCATATTTAAATTTACTAATTGAGCCTTTTTATTAATTTCATCTGCCGCATATTTAGGTATAACATCTAATTCTGATTGTGCCATAGCCAATGCGGCTTCAACATCCAACCATGCTTGGTAAGTAGATTTTTCTGAAAATATTTCTCTTATTCCGGGGTCTTGGAGACGTAATGCTGTTGGTTCTTGATTTAACATAAATTGACTCCCTATTTATTATAAAATATTGCAAGTATTTCTTTTAATCATCTATAATATTTTGCCTATAACAAATACATAATATAAGTTTACAAGCTAAATTCTAAAAGGTAATATTATATTTATATAACTATAGTCAAAGAATCATAATTTTACAATTATTTTCTTCCTGATTTAATGAAAATCAAAAACTAGAGGAAACTAAAGTATTGGACCAAGAAGATAACGAATTAATAAAAAGCCGTATAGGAAAATTAAACAATTTGTTAGCTATGGATATAAACCCATATCCTAGTAATTATAAACGTACTCATACTAGTAAAGAAGCAATAGATTATTTTGAAAAAAATGAAGATAGCAATTCTGAAATCGACTATGTAACTGTAGCTGGTAGAATAATGTCAATTCGAGATATGGGTAAAGCTATTTTCATTGACTTATTAGATGGTGCCGGTCGTATTCAAGTATTATGTAGGGCAAATAAACTAGAAGAACAATTTAAAAATATACCTAACTTAGACATAGGAGATTGGCTTGGAGTCAAAGGAAATTTATTTAGAACTCGTACAAGTCAAATAACTATATTAGCAAGTAATTATGATATATTATGTAAATCAATTAGGCCTTTACCAGAAAAATGGCATGGTTTAACAGATATTGAGTTACGTTTTCGTCAAAGATATTTAGATTTAATTACTAATGAACAATCCAAAAATACTGCTCTTAATAGAAGTAAAATAATTAAAGCAATTAGAAATTTCATGGATAATAAAGGATTTATCGAAGTAGAAACACCCGTATTAGTACCTGTAGCTGCTGGAGCATCTGCTCACCCATTTATCACTCACCACAATCAATTAAACCAACAGCTTTATTTAAGAGTTGCAACTGAATTGTATTTAAAAAGACTTATAGTTGGTGGATTAGAAAAAGTTTATGAAATTGGTAGAGTATTCAGAAATGAAGGAGTTGATTTTTATCATAATCCAGAATTTACAATGCTTGAGAGTTATCAAGCTTTTGCTGACTATAAGGATATGATGAAAATGCTAGAAGAAATGATCTCTTCAATTTCAGAAGAAATTTTCGGAACAAAAATTTTAGAATTCAATGGAACTAAAATAGATTTCACACCTCCTTGGCCAAGATTAGATTTAAGAGAAACTATTAAAAAATATAGTGGTATTGATTACATTGAAAATTTAGAACTAGATTCACTTAGTAAACAGATGAAAAATTCAGGAATAGATGTAGATAAACAGGTAAGTTGGGGAGGTATGATGGATAAATTGATATCCAGTAAAGTAGAACCTAATTTAATTCAACCATGTTTCCTTGTTGACTATCCTATAAGTATGTCTCCGCTAGCAAAAAAGAAAATTTCAGACCCACGTGTAGTTGAAAGATTTGAAGGATTTGTTGCCGGAATGGAAATTTGCAACTCATTCAGTGAACTAAATGATCCTATTGACCAAAGAGAACGTTTTGAAATACAAGAAAATTTAAGAGATAAATTCGAAAAAGAAGAAATGGATAGATTAGATGAAGACTTCTTAGTTGCAATTGAACATGGCATGCCTCCAACAGGTGGTATTGGTATTGGGCTTGATAGAATTACTATGTTACTTTGTAATCAAAAATCTATTCGAGAAGTAATTTTATTCCCACATCTAAGAAATTTAAAAGCTTCAGATGATCAAAATTAAACTATGGAGTTTTTCCAGATAATATCTTTTGTATTTTTTCCGAATCTATATTCCCTCCAGAAATAATACAAGCAGTTTTACCTTTACCAGCTTTTCCAGCAATTGCAGCTGCAACTGCGGCTGCAGCTGCACCTTCAGCAATAACTCTATTTCTTTCCATAATTATTTTTGATGCACAAGCTATTTCATCTAAAGTAGATACAAAAGCTCCATCAAGAAGTTCCTTAGCTAAATCAAACATCTCATTAAAAACCATAGACCCACCGATCCCATCAACAAAACTCGGGCTGAAATTCACAATTTTAGGTTTGCCCGCATCTAAAGAAGCTGCAAATGGAGCACCTGTTTCAACTTCAGCTGCATATATTTTTATATTTGGTTTAATTGCTTTAACTGCTGATGCTACACCGCAGCTTAGTCCACCACCAGCATAAGATATTATTAAAGATTGTACTTCTGGTAAATCTTCCAATATTTCTAAACCAATAGTACCATTTCCTGCCATGACTGCAGGATCACTAAAAGGATGTATGAAATGACCATCCATACCTGGAAAAGATCTAGTCATAAATGTTTCTTCAAATTTTACAAATGGAACTTTAACATATTTAGCACCTAATCTAGTAATATTAGCAACTTTAGTCTCAGGTATTTGTTCAGGTACTATAACTGTACACTCTATTCCTCTTTCTCTTGCACACCATGCTAGCCCTTGGGCCATATTACCTGCACTAACTGTCCACACACCTTTACTAATATCATTGTCATTGAGTAATCCCATTGCATTAGCTGCGCCACGTAATTTAAATGAACCTACCGGTTGTAAATTTTCTAATTTAATATAAATTTCTAAATCTTTATTATCAAAATTAAGCTTTACTAGAGGAGTTCTAACAATTGTATTTTTTATACGATTTTTTGCATTTATTATTTCTTCTAGAGGGATTGGTTTATAAGATAACATAGGATTTTCTCCTTAATTATTTATTTTTATTCCTATAGAAATATTAAAATCATTTAATTTGAATTTTTCTGTATATATTTCTCCAGTAATTTTTTCATCAATCAAACTTGAAGATAGTGTTTCTAAACATATATAATTTTCAAATTGGTTAATAATTTGAATTAAACCTTTATCACATTCATAATAAATAAAAATTTTATCTGAAATATTAAATTCAGCATTACGTCTCATGTTTTGAATTCTATGAACTAGTTCACGAGCAATACCTTCTTTCAACATTTCAGAAGAAATCTCAGTGCTAATTGCAACAATATAACCATCATCTAATGCAATTTCATACCCATCTTTAGGGCTAATATTTAATAGTAAATCTTCAGAAATTAAATTATATTTACCTATATTTATTTCTTGATTAGATACAGCTAAATCATATAAGATTTTAGATTCATGATTTAATATTTCTTTTTTTATATTTTGAACATCAGCACCATATTTAGGACCAAGAATGGTTAGGTTAGGTTTAACTTCAAAGTTAACTATTGGTTCTAAATCATCTATAACACTTATATTTTTTACATTTAATTCATCTAGTATTTGTGGAGTAACTCTATCTATTAAATTTAGCTCTATTTTTGTATTTAAGCTAACTTGAATATTATCTAATGGTTGCCTAACTTTTATCGCAGCTTTACTTCTAGCTGACCGACCTAAACTTGATATCTTCATAGCTAATGAAGTAGCGCTAGACAATTCAGGATCTATTCTAGACTTATCACAAACAGGATAATCTTGTAAATGAACACTGTTTTCTTTATTGTTTTTAGAATCAGATAAATTAAGATAAATTGATTCTGTTATAAAGGGCATAACTGGAGCTAATAATTTGCAAATCGAAATTAAAACTTCATAAAGCGTCCAATATGCTGACAATTTATCCGAATCGATTAAGTTATTACTGCCACTAAGTAAACCGGACTTCCAAAATCTTCTTCTATTTCTACGTACATACCAATTAGATAAATTATCTACAAATCTTTCGGCTTTTTTTGCTGCAGCATCTGGTTGAAAATTATCAAGGTGATTGATAAAGTCATTTATTAAAATATTAAGCTCGGAAATTATCCATCTATCTATTTCAGGTCTGTCTTCAATATTAGGAGCTGATATTTCAGTGTTAAATTCATCTATATTTGCATATGTAATAAAAAAAGAATAAATATTCCATAAAGGAATTATAAACTGTCTCCTAACTTCATCGACAGTTGGATATCCAAAGGCTAAATTAGCTGCTGGATTTTGTCTTGCATATAACCATCTCATTGCATCAACACCCATTTTATCAGCTGCATCTTCAAACCATATTGCATTCCCTTTACTCTTATGCATTTCTTCACCTTTTTCATCACGCATAATTGCATAACTAAATACGGTTTTAGTCGGCTCGCTCATTTCTAAAACTGTGCTCATTGTTAATAGAGAATAAAACCAATTTCTAAATTGGCCAGGAAAACTTTCAGATATCCAATCTGCAGGAAACCATTTGTTCCAAAATTCTTTATTTTCTCCATATTTTAAAGTTGAAAAAGGAACAATACCTGCATCTAACCAAGGATTCCCTACATCTTTAATTCTAGATATATGTTTATTGCATTTAGAACATTCAATTTTAACATTGTCTATCCATGGTCTATGAGGAGATTTATTTTCAAATTTTTCCCATCCGCTAACTGCTTTAGACCTAAGTTCATCTTTACTACCAATAATTTCAAAATTTCCACAATCACATTTATATATTGGTAAAGCCAACCCCCAATATCTTTTTTTAGATATCATCCAGTCATCCATGTTTTTCAACCAATCTAATTCACGTTCTAACCCAAAACTAGGAACCCATTTAACATTTTTCGTAGAATCAGATATCATTTCACGTAATTCATCCATAGATATAAACCATTCATCAACTAAACGGAATACCAATTCAGTATCACATCTCCAACATATTGGATATCTATGCGAATATTGTTCAACTCTATAAAAAAAACCTTTCTCTTTAAGACTATCAAATACCTTTTCTTTAACATCAAATACATGCATGCCAGTAAAATTATTAAAACCTTCTAAAAAGTGTCCATATTCATCTAGTGGTGCAATTACTGGAAATCCATACTTTTTAGATAACAAAAAATCATCTTTACCTGCTCCAGGAGCAATATGGACTATACCTGTACCTTCATTTTCATTTACTTCTTCCCAACCAATTACTTTATGTTCGACACCTTTTTGAACTGGTAATTCATCGAAAGGACCTTTATATTTCAGTCCTATTAAGTCTTTCCCAGGCAAATCAGCAATATACTCAAAATCCAATTTCAATATTTCTTCTCGCCCTTTAATTAAATATAAAACACCTTCTTCAGTTCGAACTTTAGAATATGTTTTATCTGGATGAACTGCAGCAGCTATATTCGATGTAAGAGTCCAAGGAGTGGTTGTCCAAATTAGTAAATACTCTCCATAATGGTCAATAATTGGTAATTTAATAAACAAGCCCGGATGTACAATTTCTTTATACCCTTCAGTTACTATCTCATGTTCTGACAAACCAGTTCCGCACCTGGGACACCAAGGCATTACATCTGTACCTTCATATATCCATCCTTTTTCGTGGCATTTTTTTAAAAAATGCCAAATAGTATAATTATTCTGATCAGACATTGTATGGTAGGAATTATCCCAGTCCATCCAATAGCCTAAACGAATAGACTGGTCTGTGATTATTTGTGCAAATTTTTCAACTCTAGCTTTACACAAATCAACAAATTTATCCACACCGTATTTTTCAATATCTCTTTTTGAATGAAATCCAAGTTCTTTTTCAACCTCAACTTCTATCCATAAACCTTGACCATCAAATCCATTTTGGTATCTTTGGTCATATCCCTGCATCGTTTTATATCTTAAAAATAGATCTTTATAAGATCTACCCCAAGCATGATGAACTCCCATTCGATTGTTTGCAGTAATGGGACCATCAATAAAAGAATAAGTCTTAGACGCGCCTTTATTTCTAACAAGGTAATGATCTACGATATCATTATTATTCCACCAAATTTGAATTTCTTTTTCTAAATTTGGAAAATCTACTTTTGAATCTACAGGTTTAAACAAACAATAAACTCCTCAAAATTTAATGCCTAGAAATATACACTATCAATTTAAAGCAATAACTCCCTATTCAAAATGGGAGTCATAAATAAATCCATAATAATTAAGCTTATACAAATAGGTTAGTTGACCCTATTTATACTGTCAAGGGTAATAGATCTGTTTAATTATTATCTATTTGTAACCAATTATAATCTATCTATTATAAACAAAAATATAGTATTTAAGATTTTAATATGGACAAAAAAAGTATCTCTTAGGTATAATTGGGATCTACTATTAAATATAATTGTCTCATGATCCTATGAGGATGACTCTACAGAAATGCATTTATCTAGCCGAGGTGGTGGAATTGGTAGACACGCAGCGTTGAGGGCGCTGTGGCCGCTTAGGCTGTAGGAGTTCGAGTCTCCTCCTCGGCACCAATTCTTAAGGCGACGTGGCCAAGTGGTTAAGGCGGAGGTCTGCAAAACCTCTATTCGTGGGTTCGAATCCCACCGTCGCCTCCAAAAAAAGATACTCTAAGGTTAAGAAATATCTGTTAATATCTTCTTTAAAGCTTCAGCAATAACTTCAGCTTCACCTTTTTGCAAAGCACCAGGACCTAAAACAATTACATCATCTTTTGCTTCAGTTAAATCCGTTTCCCATTTCTCAGTTGATACCATAATTGGTGGATTATTATTCTCCAACATAATCCGAATATCATCAGCATTCAATTTAGAATTTCTAAAATCTATTTCTACTGTTGGACTTGCAGGTGCATGAGCCCCACCAGCCATATGAAAATAAGGAGGAATTGTTTTTGCAATAACTCCAGAAAAACCATGAGCTCCAGCCACAATTACATCACACCAGGAAATCCATTTTTTTATTAAAGCTTCCTCATCATTAGACATTAATTCTTCGACAGCAGTAAGCAATCCAATTATTTCTTCTTTTCCAACTTTCATGCTACGACCAAGAGCAGAATTAGGATTAGAATTTAATTTACATGCATTAATTAAATCTTTTTTACCCAATATTAATCCAGTACATTGAGGTCCTCCAATTCCTTTACCTCCACTATAAACAACTAAATCAGCACCCATCGCTACTAAGTCAGTCAAATTAGATTTTGGAGGTATTTGAGCAGCGCAATCAATTACTACAGGAACTGAATATTTTTCAGCAATTTCGATAATTTCTGTAAGTTCATTTTTGGTCTGAGACCCATAAAAAAATACGATAGCCGCAGTTTTATCATTGATTCCATCTTCATAATCTTGCGTATTAACTGATTCATCTGTGCCTACTGGTACTAATAAACCTCCACTTCCTCTAAAAGCTTGATGAACATAAGAATGCTCGTCAACTGTACTAATTACAAATTCATTTTTACCTGATTTTACCTCTGGTAAATCTTGAATAGATTCTGGATCTGAGCCTGCCAAGCAAGCTAATCCAGAAATAAACAAACCACTAGTAGCTCCAGAGGAAATAAATGCAGCTTCTGCTCCAGTTAATTCAGCTAAACGAGCTGTAGCTTTATCAATTAATTCATTCAGGAGTACACTACTTTTGCTAGCCTCTATCATAGATGCCACAACAGTCTCGCTCATTACTTTACCACCATGAATAGTAATGCAACCACGACCATTAATAATCGGAGTAACTCCTAGTTTTTTATAAACTGAAATATCTTTATTTATTGTCATAAAATCACTCCTTTATAATTGAAATATTTTTAATGCCGTTTAATTTCTACATCTTGAATGTTATAAGTTTTGTCAAGATAAGATTTTGTATCAAATTCTATAAATCTACTAGGCAAATATCTATCTGAATCTATACTAGTTTCACCATTTACAACATGCTCAGCAATCAAAAGCCCTGCAACTGGATTATAGGCAAATCCTCCAGAGTGAAAATTAGTACCCAAATACAATCCTGTAAAATTAGGTACTGGACCTATAACTGGAGTAGCATCAACAGTTACACTAATTAGTCCAACTGTATGATAATCCCAAGAAGCATTTTCAATAATTGGAACTCTGTTTTTAAATGCATCTCTTAAAAATTCCAATGCATGAGGATATGGATCAAGTTGATCTACCGAAAAACTAGAATCACTCATAACATAATTCTCAGGGTTATGTGCTGAAGTTCCAACTAGTAACCTATTATCTTCCGTACCACGAATATAACTTTCTAAAACACGATCATTAATAGCTGGCAAGCTTAGTTCTCGATGAAAAGGTTTAGTAACAAATCGTTCATGAATGAAATTATTCATTGGAATTTTAAAATCTAATGGAGAAAGTAGATGATTAACCCATGCATTTACTGCGCAAACAACAGCATCTGACTCAATAATATTTTCCTTATTATTCAAAATTGAACGAGCAATTACTCCTGTAATCTTTGAACCATTAAATTTAAAATCTACTACTTCTTGATTTTCTATAATCTTAACCCCTAACTCAGATATTTTTTTCCTCAAGGCAGGCACATATCTGTGAGGTTCACTATATCCCCCTCTAATATCTAAGATTCCATATTCATCTGATTCAGTAAATACATCAGTAAAACGAGAATTAATCTCCATACCTTTATAAGTTTCAAATTTTGCTCCAAGTTTATATTGAAGATTCCTTAGTTCTTCTCCTGATAGATAATCTTCAGTAGAGGATAAACTTAAACAACCTACTTGTTGGAAAGTATATCCATCTAGTATATTACTAAAACGTTCAAAAAGGTCTAAGGTTTTAATTCGAGCTCTGATAGCAGTTTCATTCCATTCTAGACAAGTAACAATCCCAGCTGCTTGTAGACTCGAACCACTTCCAATAACTCCTTTATCAATAATAGTAATATCTCTAACACCTTTTTCATATAAATGAAAAGCTGTGCTCATTCCTATTACTCCGCCACCAATAATTACTACGGAACTAGGAGGATTATTAATCATAATTAAAAATACTCTACTTACAGGTATTCAATCAAAATTTAAAGCTCAAGAAATTTCATTTAAAATTTGTTGAGCATGACCTTGAGGTTTAACGTTTTTCCAGATTTTCTGGATTATACCCTGCTCGTCGATTAAAAAAGTTGTCCTTTTCATACCGATCACAGTTTTACCATATAATTGTTTTTCACCCCAAACGTCATATTCTATTGACACAGATTTATCTTGATCAGATAAAAGTTCAAAATTCAAATCAAATTTATCAATGAAACTATCATGAGATTCAACATTATCTGGACTTATACCATAAACAGAAGCACCATTTGTTTGTAATTCAGTAGAATTATCTCTAAATTCACAGGCTTCAATTGTGCATCCGGGAGTATCATCTTTTGGATAGAAATATAGAACAACTTTATTGCCTTTAAGTGAGCTTAAACTAACGTTTTTACCACTTGAACTTAAAAGTGAAAAATCTGGAGCTTTATCTCCTGCATTTAATTTCATATTACTACCTCAACAATATTAAAATTACTTAACTTAACTTAACTTAGGCTACTATACATTCTTTTTCTTTAAATCGTCAATAAATTTCAAAAGTAGCTAATTAATAATTATACATATTGCTTGAGACAGTATAATTAAATTAGAATACCAATATATATAAAAAATATACGAGGTGATAATTAATTGAAAATAACATTAAAACAGGCTGAAGAAATTATTAATAATGCTAAATCAAAAATCAAAGATATAGATGTCAAAATGAGCCTATCTGTTACTGATGACAGAGGTGATTTAGTTGCAATGATTCGAACTGATGGAGCTTCATGGAGAACTCCAACTATTTCTAAAGGGAAAGCTGTTGCGGCAGCTTGTTTCGGACAATCAACTAAAGACCTAGAAGCTCGAGCTAGCTCACCTATTTTTCAAGCATTCACAGTTGCAGAAAATGGAATGTTTATTATGGGTCAAGGCGCATTGCCTATTTATTCAAATGGAGAATTAATAGGAGCATGTGGTGCTAGTGGTGGAACTCCTGAGCAAGATGAAAATGTAGTTTCTTTTGGTATTACTCAAGCAGGATTATCTACAAGTGCTAATTAACAATTAATAAAATATATTTAGAGTTGAGTAATCCGCATGAAAAAAAAATATGTTTATAGCTCAATAATAATAATAACTATTCTATTGCTAATTTATAATTCAAAAATGATTGAAGAAAATTTCATATACTTTCCTGATAAAAACATTGATATTTATCCTGGGGACTATAATTTAATATATGATGATGTTTACTTTAAAACTGAAGATTCACTGACTCTGCATGGATGGTTTATATACGGTAAAGATACAAATAAAACAATCTTATGGTTTCATGGAAATGCTGGCAACATAAGCCACAGAGTTCATAATATTAAAGAAATGCTTAATATTATGAACGTAAATATATTTATATTTGATTATAGAGGTTATGGTAATAGTGAAGGAAAACCTTCAGAAGAAGGCACCTATATTGATGGAAAGGGGGCTTTAAATTATTTACAATCACGTAGTGATATAGATCAAAACCAAATAATATATTTTGGTAGATCATTAGGTTCTGCAATAGCTTCAAATCTAGCTACTAAATCAAATCCTAAATACCTAATTTTAGAATCCCCTATTCCTTCAATTCCTTATATGGCTAAACATGCTTATCCATTTTTACCCATAAGTAAATTATTAAAAACTCAATATAACACTATTGAAAATTTACAAACTATTACAAAACCAGTACTAATCATTCATGGTGATAAAGACAATACTGTTCCTATAGAAGGAGCAATGAAAGTATATGAGTCTGCAAATGATCCTAAACAGTTATATATAATAAAAGGTGCTGACCACAACGATACATATTTAATTGGGCGTTATAAATATTTTGAGGTTATAGATAATTTTATCAGATAATTAATTTAAAGATATAAACTAATTAATAGTAGAAACATAATCTATATTAGAGCTCCAACCTTCACCTAGAGGAATCTCCCAAGGCCACTCAGCAGTAGTATATGATGCAGCGTTCCATTCAGTTGTTGGAGGTCCTGGTTGAAGGACCCAAACCCATCCACTAGATGTAAAAGCAACACTGAACTTATAAATATAGCAACCACAATCATAGTTAACCCAAACAGGATTATTGTTGGAATCATTCCCGTCAAAATAATAAGTTCCAGTATAACGAGATTCACTATTATGACTCATATATAAATTCGGTTGCGAGGAAGTAATAGAATTAGCAGAATTGCCTTGATTTCCTGAAGCACTGGAGTTGATTGAAGATACATACCAAGAAACCTGATAAGAATTAATACTCTCAGAATAACTTACTACTCTAATTGTATAATCGCCTGAATTTGGTAATTGAACTTGCCAGTTCAATGGTAAGTCATAAGTTATATCTTGAATATACCTAGCATCAATCATATTATTGTCATGTAATTGTATTTCCATATATACATAATTATTTGAATATGTTGAAGTATCTACATTAAAATCAATTGTTATTGTATTTCATGTATTACC
>Ga0209089_10003890_pt1 | contig 12589 bp, 10 predicted proteins | sample ArcticOcean_MG_C_FD_187431 | JGI IMG/M metagenome (GOLD analysis project Ga0209089, IMG submission 187431) | Marine microbial communities from western Arctic Ocean - ArcticOcean_MG_CB2_150 (SPAdes) (version 2) | ecosystem: Environmental > Aquatic > Marine > Oceanic | place: Arctic Ocean: Canada...
TTCCCGTCAGCCTCTTGAATGTATTCGATTCGGTCCCGCCACAGTTCGCCGATCCGGGGCGAGGTCTGTACGAGACCCAGATAACCGCCAGCTACCGCGACAATGCCATAGATTACCTCCAGAAGGCGGGTTCTGGCCTGAAACAATCAGGCGTGACCATCACCGCAGACGCCCACGAGGGAAATGCGGCTGAACAGATCATAAATGAGGCCGAGAAAGACCCAGATACACTCATCGCCATGGTCACCCACGGCCGCTCAGGACTTGGCCGATGGGTTTTGGGTAGTGTCACAGACAAGGTACTCCACGCAACAACCAATCCCTTGTTGATCGCCCACGCCCAGGATGAGGCCAGCGTGAATCCTCAACCTACTTTGAAAAACCTCATCGTGCCCTTGGATGGCTCTCCGTTGGCCGGCCGGGTCCTGCCTCATGTCGAGGCATTAGTGCCTGCGTTGGGTCTAAACGTGATCCTGGTGCGGGTTGCCGCTTCGTCAGACGATTATTACCGCTACGTTGACATGTCCATGGGCGCCGCGATCGACACCAGCCGTTTCGATGAATATTCCCACCAGGCTGAAGCCGAGGCCGCAACCTACCTCGAGAAGGTGAAAGAGCAGCTCAGCGGGAAGGGAGTTACGTCCGTCGAGGAGCGTCTGGTGGCCGGGAGTGCCGCTGGCGCGATCCTGGACCTGGCACAAGAGACTCCCGACAGCCTGGTGGCGCTCACCACCCACGGCCGCTCGGGTGTTGAGCGTTGGGTCTTAGGCAGCGTTACTGACCGCCTGGTCCGCCACTCCGGCCAGCCAGTCTTGGTTATCCGTGCGGACGACTAGCCGATTTGAACCCTCTGACTCGGTAGCAAACCTGGTCTCTACGCGTTAAAATTGCGCGGTTGTTAATCAAGGGGCGTCCGCAAGCGGCGTCCGGCCCCGAAATCTCCGGGCAGACCACGACTGAAAAGTTAAAAATAGGCAGGAGGAAACATCCCGATGAAGATTGCCAGATATCTCGCCTACGGCCAGATCAGCTACGGAGCCGTGGAGGGTGACTCAGTCAAAGAGTTGAGCGCCAGCCCCTTCGAGGATTTCACCATCACCGACCATACGCACAAGATCTCAGAGGTCCAGCTGCTGGCCCCCTGTGAGCCTTCCAAGGTCCTGGCCGTCGGCCTCAACTACTCCAGCCACCTGCACGACCGCCCGGCCCCAGAGATTCCCATGATCTTTTTCAAGACCCCCAACTCGGTCATCGGCCCGGGCGATACCATCATCCGGCCCAAGGGCACCGAGAAACTCGACGCCGAAGCCGAGCTTGTGATCGTGATCAAAGACCGCTGTCACAAGGTGTCCAAGGCCAACGCCTTTGATCACATCCTTGGTTACACCTGCGGCAACGACGTCTCCGCTCGCGACTGGCAGCGCGACGACCGCAACTGGTGGCGCGCCAAGTCCTCGGACACTTTCACGCCTGCCGGTCCGTATATCGAGACGGAACTCGACCCGCACAACGTCCGGGTCACCGGCCGCATCAACGGGAAAGAGGTCCAGAGTGAGAGCACCACGTACCTGATCTTCGACGTCCCGACCATCATGGAGTTCGTGTCTGAGTACGTGACCCTAGAACCCGGCGACATGATTTACACCGGCACCCCCGGCGAGCCTCAAGAGATGCACGACGGCGACGTCTGCGAGATTGAGATCGAGGGCATCGGAGTCCTCAGCAACCCCATCAAATTGGACAAATAAGCTTCTCCCAGCCATCAGTATCTAGCACAAAAGCGGCCCCGGCAGGTTTCACTGCCGGGGCCGCTTTCGTCATTCCGGCGAGGGCCGAAAACAAGCTTCCCGATAGCCGTCTACCCATCTCCCGTAGGCGCGGGTTTCCAACCCGCATGGCATTTCGTGGACCCAACTTTGAATCACTAGGCCAAATTACGCTTGAAGCACGGCAAGGTTTCCTTTGCAGGCGGCATCACCCTTGGCATAGCGGGTTAAAAACCCGCGCCTACGCGGATGTCTGCGCCGTCATTCCTGCGAGGGCAGAAAACCACATCTGGCGGCTATTAGATGACTTGTTGACAACCGACAGCCCTCACCTCCGACTATGTCGAGAGTCTCGACTTCGTCGGACCTAACCCTCTTCCATGCGTGGGAGAGGGGATAATTCCTCAAGGCAATTTACCTAGACCGGTTCGACCCGCCTGAGGGTGTACAGATCAGACTCCATGATCTTCGGTATTTCGGGCGTGAGAGACTCGAAATCGTCGTTGAAGGCGGAGATGATCCTGCCAGTCAGGCCGTCGGCTTTGCTCCCTGCCAGCCACACAGCTAGGTCGGCACAGCGGTCGATCGACGCGCCGCCGCCTGAGGTTACACGCAAGCCGGTCTCGTGGATCTGGTCGGCTCCGGCCTTTGCTGCAGCCTCAGTCATCTCGTCCCACATACCGGTGTGGACGGAGCCTGGCCCCAGGGCGTTTACGGTGATTCCGGTGTCTGCCAGTTCCAGGGCCAGCACCTCGGTCAGGCGCACCACCGCCGCTTTGCTGGAGCAATAGGCCGACAGGTTGGCCCAGGCGTTGGCCGCTCCGGCCCCGGACAGGTTCACGATCTTCCCTGAGTTCTGCCGCCGCATCACCGGCACCACCGCCCGGCAAACCAGGTAGGAGCCGATCAGGTTTACCTGGACCGTGTTGATCCAGGCGTCCATGTCGTTGTCTTCGAGACTGCCGATTGGCCCTGGGATCCCAGCATTATTGACCAGGATGTCGATGGTTGAGAAACGCTCGATCGTGGCGTCCACCAGGCTCGTTACCTGGCCAGGGTCGGTCACATCAGTAGGCGTGATCATGACGTCAGCGCCAAGTTTTCGGCATTCGGCAGCCGTTCCCTCTAGTTCATCTCTACTGCGGGCGGCCAGCGATAGACTAGCGCCTTCCCGTGCGTAGGCCAAGGCAATAGCCTCCCCGATCCCTCGCCCGGCGCCAGTTATCAGGGCGATCTTACCCTCAAGTTCAGCCATAGCTCTCCCTCCTGTTCACCGGCCCATTCTAACGCCAGGGATAGACCAATGCTCCCTGCGCTCGTTCTGGCGGCCAGACAATCACCTTCCGGCCTTCCTGCCACTGGACCAGCAATGTTTCCCGTCCGACCTGCCTGCCGGTCTCACGGTCGATCTCGAAATCCCCGTAGAAGGTCGAGAACCTCAGGCTCGACGCAGCTTCTCTCAGGGCGGCATCGTCCGCACTGCCAGCCTCCGCCGCGCACCGCTGGACGACCAGTCCTGCTGCGTAGGCCTGGGCCATCGGGTAGTCAACGTGCTGGTGACCGTCCCGTGCTAGAGAAGCGACGACCTGTTCACCGGTCGGGCCAACATCCGGCATGATTTGCGCTTCCGGCTCCCACTGGCTGGGGCCGACAAACCGGTCTGCCAGGCTGCCCAGGTCGTCGTGAAAGCCCTGGATGCCTGCGGCAACGGCCGCCACTGCACCGGCGCCAATATCGCTCTCGGTCAGCTGACGGGATAATTCGAGGTCGTTCTGCACTCGGCCCACTATGACCACAACATCGGGCCGCGCTGCCCGGAGCTCCTCGAGTACAGGCGTGAAATCACCGGTGGAAGCCGCAAATTCGGAGGTGAAGCAAATGTTGAAACCCAGGCCTTCTGCTGCGTCAACCACGCCTGAACAGACTGCCGAAGGAAATTCGCCGGTGGCGGCTCTGACCAAAGCCACTCTGCTGGCTGTTGGGTCAGCCTCACGCACCAAGGGCAGTAGGCCGGCTAGATAGCGGCTGGCCGGGGTGAGAACGCCCACGACCCAGGGGTTCCCTCGCCGGTAGACATCATCCGACGCCCCACCCTGGTTCCAGAGGAGTTTTCTGTGGCCCTCTGCCATGCTGGCTGCGGCAGATGTGAGCACGCTGGAATAAGGCCCGATCAGGATGTCGACGTCGTCGTCGACGATCAGCCGCCGGGTGACTTTTTCGACGATGGACCGCTCACTCGCATCGTCATAAAAGACAATGCTGAATGAGTCTGGAGCCTGGAGGTTAGCGTCACGGACCCAGGCCTGCAATCCGGCCAAGGCCTGCCGTCCCTGCGCCTGGAACTGTCCGCTGAGAGACACAGGCATACCCACAACAAGCGTCACGCCGCAAATCCAAACCAGGTCAAACTCCAACCCCCAAACAAATCCCTCACCCAGCCAACCCCAGAAAACCCGGCTGTGCCGGCGGCGGCTAGAGTTTGGGGCGGAATAGGCCGAAGGAGCTGGTGTAGCCGTGGAGGAACGTGGTGCCGCTCACCGGGCCGATCTCGCCGTTGCAGAAGAAACCGCCCAGGGGCACATCGCCCAACTTTTCCCGGAACAGGTCCGTATCGTGGTTCGCCTTGCCATAGAGGAACTGCCCTCGACCCAGACATGAGAAGAGCAACGCGCCGGGGATATCGTTCTCCCCTTTTTCCTCAGCGTAGAGGTTCAAGGCGGCCTGCAAGTCGCCCGAGGAAGTGGCGGCGTCGCGGAGATGGAATTGGACCAATTGGCCTTCTTTCAGCATCTCGCCGATGGCAAGACCGCCGGAAGCCTGGTCCATGCCCACCACATTCCGGACCAGGAAGTCGCCCTGAGCAGGGTCATCAATCAATTCGTCCATCACCACGCCCAGGAAAAGAGAGTGACCCAGCAGCTTCTGATCGCGCTCAGGCAGGTCCTGATAAAGGTCTTGGAGCACCTCCAGGGGCGGCCGCCCCTCCAACTCCACCAGCATGTTGCGTTCGCTCTTGGAGATACGCATGGGTTGGCCGATGGGCCGGCAACCCTGAGCCACCACCGTGTCCACGGTTATATTGCCGTCTAGGGCCAGTCCGATCGCGCCTGTGCGCAACACCTGATCATCAAGGAACAAAGCATTCCCGCCCTGCCCGCTGGCGCCGCTGGCCAGGCCGCCGATCTTGGTGGCCTTTGGGAAGGCGAAATCCATGCCCAGCAATAGGTCTTGAACGGGGAATGAATACGGATCGGCCAACATGACGAAGTGAGGGTCGCGGTCCGCTTGCACGCCGATCAGTGATTCCCATTTGTCGGGGCCGGCGTCCAGGTCAGGAAGCCGGTGCACCTGAAGGTGGAACGGTTTGATGTCCACGTTCGGCAGTACCGCGGCAGTTACCGAGACTCCCGGCCGCTGCTCGATCTCCATTCCGTTTCCGATTACCCCGCCTCCGGAGCAACCAAAAACGTGTTTTGCGCCCAGGTGTTCGGCCATGAGGTCGGCCACGCGTTCGTAGGCGTCTTCGTAATGCGGAGATATGAAGGCGACTGCCAGGTCGAGAGCCTCGCCCTCAACGGATTTTTTTATAGCTGCGCCGCATTCGGCGATCGCGTCTTCTAAAACAGGTTGTTCAGACACTGCTGAGGTCCATCTCATGCGTAATTCTCCCTCAGATTGACGGCCAATTTATTAAGGTCAGTAATTTGAAAAGTATATCAACGCGATGCGTTAATTGCGATTGGAGGCGAGTCCGGATATCACTGATCTTTGATCAGGGCCGCGAATTTCGGCGATTCGAGCAGCACGACTGTGGCAACGGCAGCCCCGCCAAGCATCTCTGGCCGTACGAACCCAATGGTGTCACGATCTGTGTGGATGCGTGAAACATCGTCACCGAAGAACATGGCGTACGGTACTGCAGCGTCACGGAAGCTGGCGAAATCACTGCTGCTGCTGCTGTCGAGGCCGCGCGACAGGCTTATGTCTATCCCGGCCTTACCTCCGGCTTCCTGCAGCAGCGCTACCAGGTCGTCGTCGCCAAATACTGAAACTTCCGAACCCGTGCCCAGAGCGTCGAAATTCAGCATCACTTTTGTATTCTGTAATTCGTCTTCACTTAGTGACTGAACGTAGAACTTACTGCCCAGCAACCCTAATTCCTCAGAGCCGAAGGGCACGATCCTCAGTGTGAACGGCAGTTCAGACTCGGCCAGCAGCCGGGCGATGGTCAACAGGACAGCCGTGCCTGAAGCGTTGTCGTTGGCCCCGGATATCGCGGGCACAGTGTCGTAATGGCCGCCCAGGACGACGACTGCATCACCCGGGCCGGTCTTCTCTGCGATCACATTCTGAGAGGACTGGTTTACCAAGGCCAGGTTGATAGAAGCCTCGATGTCGGACTCAGCCAGCAGGTCCTCGATCGTTTCGCCGTCCGTCCTGGAAATGGATATAACGGGGAATTCTGATTCTGTGACCAGCACGCCCCGGAACCCGCCAAACACGTTGTTATAAACGACCAAACCAACTGCGCCGGCGGCAAAGACGTTCTCGGCCTTCGTCTGGAAGGTGATTCCCCCGCGTTTGGCCAAAGCGATCCGACCCTCGAGCCCGGAGTCAGGGATGTCCCCCGGCTTGGCCAGCCCCACCGATATCAGCGACCCTGACACGTCGCCCAGGCCGGATTCGACCATGGGCAGCGCCCTGAATTCTCGCGACTCCGGCGAGCCAGGCGTGCCCAGGGTCAGTCCCAGACCGGCCAGCGAGAGGTTCTCAACGTTGAAAGTTTGTATCTGCACGTCGTAACCCAATTCTTGAAGGTTAGTTTTGAGATACTCTGCGGCGGCAGATTCTTGAACGGTCGCGCTCTCACGAGGCCCCAGCTCTACCAGTATCTCTTCCAGCGTGGCAAACGCCTCGGCCTCGATGCGATGCAAGTCTGTGGGGTCTGAGACCGCCGTCGAAGTGGCAGTAGGCGCGCTGGCAGGTGCCGGCTCTGCAGTGTGGGACGGAGCAGGCTCAGGCGTGACTGTCGCAGAGGCACAGGCAACTGCCAGCAGCACCAATACCGCGACTAACACGGCTATCTGGTTTTTGTGTCCGAAATAGGCTGGGGATAGATGGGCTTTCATCAATTATCTGTTGCGTCGCGATGGGTAAGTACCAATCATAGTTACGTGCAACTTTATTCGCCAGATGCCTGTCGACCGGTCGTGGATGGGCGCTCAGTCTGGACAGGACCGTAGCCCAAGGCTATATTGGCGCAAGAATCCCAGTCCCAGCGCCGCCCGCAACCAAGAGACGAGCCAAAAAGGGACGAAGCAAGAGGTATGTCGAAATGGCAGTTGACCGAGCGACCGTGACTGAACTAGCACGCCTGGCCGGGATAGAGATCGCCGATGACGAATTGGACGAGGTGACCAACCGGTTCGGCAGCCTGATCCAGGAGATGGACCGGCTTAAAGACCTGGACCTGGCCGACATCCACCCCGTGACGATTTTCCCCGAAGACGGCGAAGTCTAATTTCCGTCTGATTTTTCCGTCTGATTTTTCCGGCTGATTTATTCCGGCTGCTTTATCCTGTAATCATTTTTTGAGAGGGCCATGAATTCCACAGAGATCGCCTTTCTTTCCGCCGCTGACACCGCCCGGGCCGTCAAAGCCCAAGAACTTTCGCCGACAGACGCTGTCCGAGCCTATCTAGAGCGCATCGACCGCATGGACTCCCGGTTGGCCGCTTATATCACTGTGATCCGGGAAGAGGCCCTGGGCGCAGCGCAGACGATCGAAGACCGGATTAAAAATGGCGAAGACGTCGGCCCTCTGGCCGGGGTTCCCATCGCGATCAAGGACCAATACTGGACCAAGGGCATCCTCACGACCAACGGGTCCAATGTCTATAAAGATTTCATCCCTAGTTACGACTCGACGGTGGTCCAACGCCTGAGAGACGCCGGCAGCGTGCTATTGGGCAAGCTCAATCTGAGCGAGCTCGCCATGGGCGGCACTCAGAACCCGCCATGGGGCATCCCCGCCAATCCCTGGAACTTCGAATGCACTCCGGGCGAGTCCAGCAGCGGCTCCGGGGTGGCCTTGGCCGCCCACCTGTGCGCCGCATCGATGGGTGAAGACACCGGCGGCTCTGGCCGAGGCCCGGCGTCGTATTGCGGCGTGGTCGGTCTGCGCCCCACGTTCACCCGCGTCAGCCGGTATGGCATGACCCATATGTGTTGGTTCATGGACGCTGCCGCGCCGATGACCAAAACCGTGGAAGACTGCGCCATCATGTTGGGGGTCATAGCCGGCTACGACGAGAACGACCCTTACACCAGTCACAAACCGGTCCCGGACTACACCGCAGGAATGCGGGACGGGGTGAAGGGCCTCAAGGTCGGCCTCATAAAAGAGCTGCACCACACACAAGACATGCATCCAGACGTCCGTTCAGCCATCGAATCAAGCCTAGACACCTTCCGGGAGTTGGGTGCTGAGGTGAAAGAGGTCTCGGTCCCGTTAGCCGAATTGGCCGGAGCGATCTTCGTAGGCATCGCCGACACCGAAGGCGCCGGCGCCAGAGACGAGATTCTGCGCAATCAGCCTGGAGACCTGGACCAAGCCAGCCGCACCAGGCTTCAATCGGCGGCTCTAGTCCCCGCCAAGGTCTACAACCGGGCCGCCAAAGCGCGGGTATTACTGCGCCGTCAGATGATCGCTGCTTTGAACGAAGTAGATATATTGGTCTCGCCCACTTCACCGTACCCCGCTCCCAAGCACACCGACCTCACCGCCAAGTTTGAGAATGCCGAGGATGTGCGCCAGCGGTTCTTCTTCCGCCGCGCCTATACCGGCATCTATTCATTGACCGCACTGCCCGCCATCTCCATACCAGGCGGGTTCACCTCAGAAGGCCTGCCCATCGGTCTTCAACTCGGCGCTGGCCCCTTTGCCGAAGAAACCCTGTTCCGGGCGTCTCATGCCTACGAACAGGCGACGACCTGGCATACGCGTACTGCGCCAGAGATTGACAATATCTGAACCCAGGCAGCTCGGGTAGCCCAAGTAACCCAGGCAGGCCCAGGCCGCGAGCCCGCCGCGACGACGCGGGCCCAGCCGACCCGGTTTCTGATGGGCCGTTTCTTATTGACACCCCAGCACGCCGCTCCCTAGAATCGCATTGAGACGAATGGCTTTGTTTCCTGGCCAACCTTATTGGCCCGCGAAACCAGCCTCGATCAAGCCGTGGTGGACGCGTGGCGCCGGAAACGGCGGAGGCGGCGGAGGACCATGATTCAAGCGCTCAGAGCGCTGACCCGCAGGCAGTTTTCTCAGTATATTCTATTCCTGCTGATACCCGGAATCTCACTGAAACGTTGGCTGGTAGTAGGGGTGATTGGCCTTGCCCTGATCACAGTAGGCGTTATCTTCGCTCTGAAGATATCGACCGGCCCAACCTTTATCTCTTTCTTGGAATCAGTGAGCCTGCGCAACCAGTCGCCGATTCTACGGGGCGGCCTGTTCATCGGCCTCGGGGTCATTGGTTCGCTGGTCGCCGGCATCGGTCTCACCCGGTCTCTCTCAGATGTTAGGAACAGTACCCGGAACCTGACGTTTTTTGACTCCCTATACGTGGAACGGGTACTCGGGTCCGGCCCGAAGATAACCGTGATTGGCGGCGGCAGCGGTCTGCCCAACCTGCTCCGTGGCCTCAAGTACTACACCTCCAACATCACCGCGGTGGTGACAGTTGCCGACGATGGCGGAAGCTCCGGCAGACTCAGGAATGAACTGGGGATACTGCCTCCAGGCGACATCCGGAACTGTCTGGTGGCGCTGGCCGACTCTGAAGACGTCATGCAGCAGCTCATGGACTACCGGTTTGAGTCGGATGGTCAGCTAGATGGCCATAGCTTCGGAAATATATTCATCGCGGCCCTGGCGGGCATCGGCGGGGATTTCTACCGTGGGGTTGAGATCGCCGGAGAATTGCTGGCCATCCGTGGACGCGTAATTCCATCCACGCCCAGCTCTGTCACGTTGGTCGGCAGCACGGTTTCCGGGGAGACTCTGATCGGCGAGACCCGGGTCGGCAATTCATCAGACCGGTTGCGTTCATTGACCCTGATACCCGCTGACCCGATGGCTCATCCAGAAGCTGTCCGGGCTATAGAAGATGCCGATATGGTGGTACTTGGGCCGGGTAGTCTTTTCACGAGCATCGTGCCCAATCTACTGATATCCGATATCTCAGCAGCTTTGGCAGAATCGCCGGCGTTCAAGGTTTACGTGTGCAATGTCGCTGAAGAACCGGCCCAAACCGAAGGTTACAGCGTCCTTGATCACCTGAATGTGGTCCGCCATTACGGCGGCGAGGGATCTGTGGATGCTGTGGTCGCCAATAGGAATCTGCCGGACGGACTGACGCCGGCGGGCCTGAGCTTCATCAAAGCCAATGACCCCTGGGACGACCACGTGCACCTTGTCGAGGCTGACGTGATCGATGAGACCGACTCTAACAGCACGGCCAGGCACGACCCCGTCAAGCTATCCAATGCCATCGCCGAAGCCTACCGAATATACCGGGGCCGACGGCGCAGGCTGCCAAGGGTGCGGCTGAATCTGGACTCCAAACGCTCTGGAAACGGCCGCGATTTCAGCAATGGCGTTGGCGATGACCATTCCAGGTCTGGCCAGGACAAAGGTCCCGCGAAATAGACAGATAAATCTTCCAAAGAGATCAGACTGTATCTAACCTCTGATCATTCTCCTGAAATCCAAGCATCTGTGAGGGAGACCTCCATCGCACTGGCGTCTGGTTGCCGCTCGGTCCAATCTGGCGGTTTGCGGGCACCTACCATGACACCGTCCCTGAAATCCGGGCGGACATATGAAATTCCTTTGAACAGCATCCTTGCCACCGGATTCCGCAGACGGTTACCCAGCATACCGTGGAACGTTTTTTTATGGATCACCTGAAATCCGTTCCATTCAACTATTTGGCAAGTCTCCTGCAGTGTGAACTCACGCACATGCCCCCGCCAAACGCCATCGTTCTCGAAGAACCCCCTCACCGGCGTGTAGTTACTTCGGCCACGCATCACCGAAATGCGTTTTCTTAGGTTTACTGAGTTCGGCATCGCCACTAGCAACAAGCCTCCCGGTTTGAGCAGGCGACCAGCAAGGTTCAAAATATCTCGCGGGCTTTCATGAAGATGCTCGATAACATTAGTCATGGTGACGACGTCGAACGAACCGGACTCCCACGGGATCTCGTAACCATCCGTTAGCTTATGGACGTCGACCCCCGACTCCCGGGCGAATTCAAGCACCGGGTCGAAGTTTTCGTTGGAAAGATACCAAGGGTCCTGGAAATCATCGCAACCGAAGCACGAATATCCGAGGTTTTGGAAAACGATAGTCTTGTCCAGGCCACCACAACCAATATCCAATAGCCGCCCCCGGTCGGGCGTTAACTTCACAAGCGATTCCGCGAGGCTTCGGATAGTCGCTCCAGTTTCTTTTATTATTGCCGGGTATGGGTAATTTGCAAGAATTTCCTCGATGGCTTGATCGATCACACCTGACACTGTTAAGACTCCTACGGCATACTGTCCGAGGTCGGTATACGCCTACCAGTCATTAAGAATTTAGACTTCTTAACCCGTCGCTGCGCAGAGACACATTAACTCGCTTCTAGTATTGAATCAATCGTTGCCGTTTCAACTAATCGGCTCGATCTCTGGGGCGAGCCGTTTGGTCGTTCTTCCACTAAAGGCATTTAGGGGTTCAATATCTATGGAATTGAGTTCGATCAACGAAATAGAATATTACGAATGAAATTTGATATGACGATCATGGTACCGGCTTCATGCGAGTAGCTCTTAGTACGAATAACCTGTCGCGCAGAGTTAAATGCTATGGCCCGATATTGCTGCTCGCTGCGGCCTTGGTGATCTTGGGCGACAGAGTAGTCGGCACAAATCCTCCCAATGGTGGGGAATTGTTCGGCGATGCTCTTGTCTATACCATCATGGCTAACGGCGATTATTCAGAAGTCTCAGAACCTTTCAGGTACCGCGTCCTAGTGCCTTCAATAGCCTGGCTTCTGCCGTTCTCCGCAGTTTTAAGCCTCAAGTTGGTCTCATACGCGGGATTGTTTCTCTTTTATTTCATCTCGTTCGTAACGTGTCGGAAATTAGGCGTAAGTTTCTTCGCTTCTTTCCTGGGTCTGGCTACCGTCTATTCCTCTGTGTGGTACCTCTACAACTACCAAAACCCTTATCTGACAGATACTATGGCGCTGGCCTTCTTGTCGTTGATATTTTTAACCGCGACATCTCGCAACTATCCTGGTTTCCTGCTCTCGTCCGCGTTGGGTATCGTCACCAGGGAAGCGTCAATCTTCTTGGCGCCAATCTGGTTGGTCACGAGACAATGGCGTAAAGCTTTGTTAGGCATTCTCGTGGTGCTATTGGTGTACTACCTACACCGTTTGATATTTGCCTCGGCGTCTGATGATTCAGGTTCGTTCCTAAATCGGTTCCAGGAAGTTGATCGACTGAGTCACTTGTCCGCTTTCGCACGGCCGGTGATCGTTCACTGGGGCTTCTCGGGAGGATTGGCGATACTTGGAATCGTTTTAGTTTCTCAAGAGTGGGGCAGGGCGCTTGCTCTTGGATTCGGAGCACTGATAGTCGGTTCGGTAATATCCAGTTTCTAAGGTGGACCCCGTCAGTTGGACAGGTTTGGGGCAATGTTAAGTGAGACTCCCGCCGTCGTTCCAGGGTCTGCCAATGTTCTACTTGGTGACCACCTCCTCTCCGTTGAG
>Ga0209089_10003891_pt1 | contig 12589 bp, 10 predicted proteins | sample ArcticOcean_MG_C_FD_187431 | JGI IMG/M metagenome (GOLD analysis project Ga0209089, IMG submission 187431) | Marine microbial communities from western Arctic Ocean - ArcticOcean_MG_CB2_150 (SPAdes) (version 2) | ecosystem: Environmental > Aquatic > Marine > Oceanic | place: Arctic Ocean: Canada...
CGTGGTTCTAATTGCTAAAAATTATCTCCGATTGCGACCGCAGTGCGACCAAACCATTTTTCGTGACTTAAAAAATTCTGCAAAAGGTTAAATTAATGGCGGAGAGAGTGGGATTCGAACCCACGATACGATTGCTCATATACACACTTTCCAAGCGTGCGCCTTAAACCACTCGGCCATCTCTCCATTTCTAGGGTAGATATTAACAGGACCGTTGCCAAGCAATTCCAATCAAATTCATACGTTGAGTTTAACAATAAAAATTCTTGTGTTCAATATTTTTCATTTTAATTTTGATTTTAATCTATTAATTGTTTTTATTTGCCTGTTTATAAATCTTTTAAAAATATTAAATTGTTTATCTCTTTTTGCTAATATTGGGTAATTATATATATGATCCCAAACTCTTTGATTATTATGTTCGGCCCATTCACATTCTAAAGCTGAAAATTTATAAGAATTATTCAATTTTGATAATATTGAAAAAACGCTCTGACAACCTCTCATACCTTTAAATTTTAGATGATTCTCCACCCTAGAAGTACTATCATCAAAAAAGTTTGTATGTATATTTGCTTTTTCCCACTCATTCATAAATTTAGTAGAAAATTTAGATTTTTTTAAGAAAAAGGTTCCTCCCCATATTTGAGGAGAATTAAATATTACACTTTCTTTATTTAAACCAAAATAATTAATAACATCACATTTTGTATACTCATATTCAAAATATTTTTGATATTTATATTCTTTTTTAAATATTTCTTTAGGAGGCTCACCGTATTCAAACACTGACATTTCATTTTTTTGAGTATTTTCAACATAATCTTTAAGCCTCCATTTTCCTTTATAATTTATATGAGAACCTATATCTGAATAATGTAAAATAGAATTCTCAGGTATCTTGTTTAAGAAATCATTAATTATCTCTGGCCTCCATACATCATACCCATAATATCTATTTCTTCCTCCAGCTTTAAACAAATTTCGAATTCTAATTCTTAGTTTTTTTGAAAAGTCTTGAGGTTTATAGACTTTTATATCATCATAAAAATCCATTTGATGTGCTTGCTTAACAAATCTTTTTACACTTGAATTAAGGTCATTACTTGCAAAAGAGCAAAGATATACTTTTGTTTTTAACATAAAAATTTATTTCTCTAAATCTTTAATATTAATTATTTGTTTTGATAAATGTCTATTTTCTCTCTTTATCTCATTAAAAAAATTCCAGGCTAAAACAATTAAACTATCTGGTTTTTTCTTTATATTTTTTTTGGAGATTATTGGAATATTTACACCTGGAATTATTTTTCCTTGTTTAAGTTTATTATCCTCAATTATGCAATCAATTTCATTTGATATTCCAAAAAAGTTAAGTGCTGTAGTAGCTTTTGCAGGTGCCCCATATCCAATTATTTTATTTCCATCTTTTTTTAATTTATTTATATTTTTAATTACATTATCTCTAATTTTATAGACTTTTTTTCCAAATTTTTGGTATGTATTATAGTTTTTAATCCCATAGATTTTTTCCTCTTTTAGTATTTTATTCACACTTTTATCAACTTTAATATTTTTTTTCTTTTGAATATAAATTCTTAAAGAACCTCCATGAGTTTTAATTTTTTCTGCCCTAAAAATTTTTACATTAAATTTTTTAAAAAAATTAATTAAAGATGTTAATGACCAGTAGTTGTAATGTTCATGATAAATATTATCAAACGTTAAGTCTTGTAAAGTATTCATTAAATATTGTACTTCAATGATAATTGTGCCTTTCTTACTTAAAAGAGATATCATGCATTCTGCCATCTCTTTTAAATCATCTGAATGAGCAAATACATTGGAAGCTAAAATTAGGTCTGCATTTTTTTTTATTTTTTTAAGATTTTTTTTAGTTAAAAAACCATTGAATGTTTTAATCTTATTTTTGTTTGCTAAATTTGCTAAATTTTTTGCTGGTTCTATACCTAAAATTTTTTTGAAATTTAATTTTTTAAATGGCTTTAAAGCAATTCCGTCGTTACTACCAATATCTAAAATGTAAGATTTTTTAGGATTTAAATTAAACTCCTCTACATATTTCTTGGCTGCATTTACAAAATGGTCTCTAAAAGTCTTTGATGTAGATGAAGTATATAAATAATTAGAAAACATTTTTTTTGGATCTACTGCTACCGATAATTGACAATTGTGACAATTAGGACAGTAATTCATTTCTAAAGGGTAAGTATCTATTTCTTGTTTTTTTTTCGTTTTTAAATTATTTGCCAAAGGTTGAAGCCCTAAAGAAACCACTCTTTTTAAATCTTTTTTTCCACAACATCTGCAATCAAATTTGTAATTTTTTAAAACATTTTTTCTAATTTTTTCATCTACCAGTTTAAAAGGCAAAGTATGAGTTATACCGTAGTTTTTATGCTCTCTTTCACCTCTAACTAAATTTAAAAAAATTGTATCTTCAGAAAAAATCATTGAGTGTGCGACGTTAGGCTTTGTGACGATTAAATCTCCTTCATTTACCACGTGAGTAACTATTGGTGAGTTTGCTTCTAATAAATCTTTATAAACACTTATAAACTGACCTCTTACAAGTAAGCATTTCTGCTCTTGTATTGGATGAAAGTGGTTGGCTCTTACCGTACCTTTTTTTGATTCTATATATCCAATTAGATTAACTGGTTCAGATAGTTCATAGTTACTAATCTTACCTCTAGAATCTACAAACTCATTCTGCCCTTTAAATATATGCTCTAAATTATTAGTATTTCTTTTAAATAACCACTGTCCTATCATCTGTTTAATTGAGTCTTCAATGTTGTATAAAAATTTAAAACCAGTTTTTAAAAGCTTATGATTAGATAAGGTATAGCCTTCATTGGGAATTTCATCCTCAGTTGCCTCTAGATTTAAGTTAGGATTTATTTTTTTACAGATTTCCGCTACTTGTTTTACTGTTGTTTGTTCATTTACTAAATGAAAAATTTCATTTTTAATTTCAGAATTTTCTTCCATGAACTTCATGCATCTAACTACATCAATTAAATTTACCAAACTTTTTAGCTGCTTACCTCCACCATAAAGTTTTATTGTCCCATTTTGAGAGGCAATTTTTGAAAAAAGATTTGGCATAATATTAATTCTCATTGTGTCTAATGAATATCCATAAACTGAACCAAGTCTCAAAATAACATAATTTTTATTAGACTTTTTAATATCTGTTTCGTTTTGTACTTTACTTTTAGAATAAGTTAAAATAGGAAAAGTTGTTTCATTCTCTTTAATATTTTTTTTAACTTTTTTTAAACCTTCAAACACCACATGTGTAGATGGGAAAATAATTTTACATTTTTTTGGAATAGAATTTAAAACATTATTTGTTCCTTCAACTCCAGTACTTGTAATTCTATTATCTAGTTCAGAATTTTCTTCGCTTTTTACATACGCTACGTCAGTAACTCCAGCTAAATGATGAACTACATCTGCATCATGAAGATGTTCTTTTAAAAATTTTTTATCAAGAATATGTCCTTGAATAAATTCTATACCCCAATCTTTGAGTTGACTAACTCTTTCTGAAATAAACCTACTATCAATTGCTACTATTTTATTTTTCCAACTTTCTCCAGAATATATTTTGCTTAGCTCTGCACCTAAGTATCCAAGTGCTCCTAGTATTACAATTTTTTTCATATGCGATATTTTAAGTATCTTCTTATTATTAAAAAAACAAACATAAAATTAGATATTAACATTAATATTTATCTCATTAATGTCTGAGAAAATGGGATTCAAACTCACGATTGAGTTACCTCTTATGCACGTTCTCTAAGTATGCGCCTTAAAACGTTCGGTCATCTCTTCTTTATAACGCTAATGATACCCAAGGTTGCTCTTTGTATTTTGTATACTTTTTAAACCAAAAAGATAAATATCTTTCAGCTAAATATGCATAAAGCCGAAGCGTATCGTAACCTTTTAATTTATCAAAACCAAACTCTTCTTCGCATCTTTCAAGCCAAGGAAACAAGCTACTAAACCATTTATCTAGAATTTCTGGTCTAGCAATACACATCAAATGTGGATTATACGATGTATTTTTATTAATGTAGGAAAAAAAATCATTTTTATCATTATCATCTAGTAGTCTTGTTGCTTTTTCTAAATTTTTATAACCATGATGCATATCAAAATGAAAGGAGATTGTTTCTTTCTGTTTTTGAAATATAATAGATGGGTCTTTAATTAAATTTTTCCATCCTCTTTTAATAATTTTTATTTTTTTTGCTCCAGAAACACTTATTGGATTACATATCAAACTTTCATAAATATCTAATTTGTTATCAATTTCTGTTATTAGATAATCATTTAAATTTTCTATAGTAATAAGATCTTTATCATTTTCTGATTTTATCCAGAATCTTCTTTTCTGACAAAATCCAATCCAATCTTTATTTTCATTTTGCAAACAATTTTGCCAATACCAATAATGAAATGTCAATTCAGAGTAAAATTTTTCTCTATCATAAATATTTTTTTTATTATCACATTTTAAGTATTTTTCTGAAAATTTTTCTTTACCTGCGCCAACTAATTTTAAAGGGATTTTTTCTAAAAATGATAATTTTTCATTTGTAACACAATAAATATCTAAATTACTCATATTTTTTGTTTGATTGTTATGTTTGTTTATACTTTTTAATTTAAATTTTTAATTTTTGATAGATAATTGTTTGTTTAGTAGTATTTTTGCAATAATAATTTTGAAATGAAAGATAAATTTTTAAAAAAAATTTTAGGATTATTTGGCTATAAGGCCTTGGATAAAGAGTACTATAAAAATAGCAGATTTTTATTGAGTAAATCTTACCTAAATATTAATAAAATATTAAATCATCTATTTTCAAAAAATAAAATTAACTCTTTAGTTCAGATTGGTGCAAACGACGGTGAGTTATTTGATACATTAAATAATTATATAAAAAAATATAATACTAAATCTTTATTAGTAGAGCCAATAAAAGAAAATTTTGAAAAGCTAAAAAAAAATTATATTAATTTTCATAATATTACTTTTGAAAATTCTGCTATCTCAATTAAAAATGAAATCACTTATTTATATAAAGTTGATCCAATAAGAATTAAAAACTATGGGAATCATATTCCAGGAATAACATCATTTAATAAATCACATCTAATAAATCATGGTGTAAAAAAAAATGATATTATCACTGAAAAAGTCAACACAATATCAATTATTAATTTATTAAATAAGCATGAAATAAAAGAACTTGATCTGCTGTTTATAGACACTGAAGGCTATGATGGGAAAATTGTAAATGATTTTCTAAATAATTCTTCCTTAAGACCAATTATAATTTTAGAGTATATACACTTAAAACATAATTTATTTAAAGAATTAATCAATAACCTTGAATCAAATAAATATGTTTTTTTTTCAATTAACGAAAATTTAATCTGTTTTCCTACAGAAAAAAAAGAGTCAGTTAATTTTAACTAATTTGCAATCCACTCTTTATATAGTTCTAGATTATTTAAAATATACTTTGGAAACAATTTATCCAATTTTTTAGCTTTATAGGTTTCTTCTCTGCCAATTATATCTTTACCTTCTTTGACTCTTTTTTCTATTTCTTCAATTTGTAAATATTTTTTATCTATTTTTTCTTTAAAAATATAAGGATCATTTGTTTCACATAGATTATTATATTTATATAAAAGTTGTTTTGGTGTTTTTAAATTACAGAAATGCCATCCTCCCTCTTCAATTATATTATTTAATCTCAGTTTATCTATTCTCCAAAATGGTCTTTTTTTAAACTTCAAATTTCTCAGCCATTGTGGTGATTTTAAATATTTTTTTACACATATTCTACTACCATACCAATATGGATTTAACTGACTTTGAAGGTTAATTTTATAATAGGAGTGAAACTGTCTAAATACTGCATATTTCATATTTTTTTTAAATTTTGTTAATACTTCTGGATTTGGTATTTCGTCTAAATCAGAAATAATTATTAAATCTTCTTCATTGACATTTTTAAGTCCTCTTGAAATACAATTTCTTTGAAAATTTTCTCTTATATATGGATTATCTCCACCTGGCATATCCTCAACAGGTATATAAATTATTTTATCTTTAAATTTTGAAAATTTATTAATATCAAATCTTAATTTTTTAAAATTATTTTGCCAAGTTTTGTTGCCCTCTACAATTACAAAGTAATCTATAAAATCATTCAAAACATTTAATCTAAGATCTAAAAGTAAATCTTCATCCCAGTATGAAAAACAATCGTAAATTTTCATTATTTGTCTTTGTTAATTTTTAATACTCCTATAAATGCTTCTTGCGGTATTTCAACTCGACCAAATTGTTTAGATCTTGCTTTACCTTTTTTTTGTTTTTCAAGTAATTTTCTTTTTCTATCTGCCGCTCCTCCACCATGAATTTTTGTTAAAACATCTTTTTTAAAACCTTTAATTGTTTCTCTTGCAATAATTTTACCTCCTATTACTGCTTGAACAGGAATCATAAAATTGTGCCTTGGAATTAAATCTTTTAATTTTTCACATACTTCTCTGCCAATGGATTGCGAAAAATCTTTATGTATCATCATGGCAAGTGCGTCTACTGGTTCTGAATTTACTAAAATTCCTAATTTTACTAAATCTCCTTCTCTGTGTTCAATAATCTCATAATCGAAACTAGCATAACCACTAGTCATAGATTTTAATCTATCATTGAAATCAAAAACAACTTCATTTAAAGGCAATTCATAATTAATTACTGCTCTATTGCCAGAATAACTTAAATTAGTTTGTATGCCTCTTTTATCCTGACAAATCTTTATTATCGAACCTAGGTATTGATCTGGAGTTATAATGGTTGCTTTAATCCAAGGTTCTTCAATAAATTTAATGTGCGTGGGGTCTGGTAAGCTAGATGGATTTTGTAAATCTATTACATTTCCTTTATTCAAGTGAACTTTATAAACTACACCTGGGGTAGTAGTTAATAAATTTATATCAAATTCTCTTTCTAATCTTTCTGTAACTATTTCTAAATGTAATAATCCTAAAAACCCACATCTAAATCCTAAGCCTAGTGCAGAAGATGATTCAGTATCATATGAGAAACTAGCATCATTTAATTGAAGTTTTGCCAAACCATCTTTTAATTTTTGATACTCCGAACTATCCACTGGAAATAACCCACAAAAAACTACTGGCTTGCTTGGTTTGAATCCTGGTAGAGCTTCTTGTAATGGTTTATTTGCTTCACAGATTGTATCACCTACTTTGGTCTCAGATAATACTTTTATTCCGGTTGTTATAAAACCAATTTCACCTGCATTTAATTCATCAACATCTTTTGGTTTCGGGGTAAAAACTCCAACTTTTTCAATAATATATTCTTGGTTAGTTGACATCATTTTAATTTTCATACTTTTTTTTATTTTTCCATCAATTACTCTAACCAAAATAACAACTCCTAGATAAGTGTCATACCAACTATCAACTAACAAGCATTTTAAAATTTTATCTTTTTCACCTTTTGGACCTGGCAATATTTTAATAATCTGCTCTAAAATTTCTTCAATTCCTTCACCTGTCTTTCCAGAACAGGGAATAGCATTACTAGTATCAATTCCAATAACATCTTCTATTTGTTTACTTGTTTTTTCTATATCTGAAGCTGGTAAATCAATTTTATTTAAGACTGGTACAATCTCATGATTAATATCTAAAGCTTGGTAAACATTTGCAAGTGTTTGTGCTTCTACTCCTTGAGTGCTATCAACTATTAAGATTGACCCCTCGCATGCGTATAAAGATCTACTTACCTCATAACTAAAATCTACATGACCGGGTGTATCAATGATATTTAATATATAATTTTTCCCACTTTTAGATTTATAATTAAGTTTAACTGTTTGTGCCTTAATTGTTATTCCTCTTTCACGCTCTATATCCATAGAATCTAAAACTTGTTCTTTCATTTCACGATCTGTAAGACCACCACATTTATGAATTATCCTATCAGCAATAGTAGACTTACCATGGTCTATATGTGCAATAATGGAAAAATTTCTAATATGATCGATATTACTCATTACGATCTAATTTTTGCACCAGTTTTTGTTTCTACTGTTGATATTATAAGTTGATTAATTCTATCAAGATCTTCATCAGTTAATGTTTTTTCTGAAGACTGAATAGTAACATTTAGTGCAATAGATTTTTTATTTTCAGGTATATTTTCACCTTGGTAAACATCAAATACTTTAACAGTTTTGATTAAATTTTGGTCAACATTTGAAATAACTTCTATTAATTCTTGTGCTCTGAAATCTTTATCTATAACAAATGCAAAATCTCTTTCGGATTTTTGAAAATCTGAATGTTGATAATTTGTTTTTTGATCTTTTAATAATTTTTTAGTTTGTTTAATATTTTCTAAAAATATTTCAAACCCAACAAGACACTCAGTTTTAATATCAATTTTTTTTAAAATATTTGGGTGAATTTCTCCAAAAAAGGCAACTATTTTTTCCTTTTTCTTACTTAAAAATATTCTGCCAGATTTACCTGGATGATAATAGCTTGGTGTTTTGTCATCTATATATAATTTATTTTGGCTAAAACCTGCCTCAACTAAACTCTGTATGACGTCTTTTTTTACGTCAAATATATCTACCAATCTTTCTTCTGCTAACCAATTTAATCTTGAGACTTTACCTGAACGTAAACCACTAATTACAGTTTGTTGTTCTCCAGGTTTAGAGCCAAAAAATACTGGGCCTATTTCAAATAATGAGATGTCTTTAAAACCTCTATCTAAATTTTTATTAAGATAAATAATTAAATTAGAAAAAATTGAATTTCGTAATACATTGAGGTCAGAGCTTATTGGATTTACAATCTCAATCTGTTTATTTTTTTCAATGAATAATTGATTAATTTTTGAGTCTGCAAAAGACCATGTAACAGTTTCTAAATATCCCTTTGATGCAATAGATCTCTGGAGAAAATGAAATAATCTTTGTCTCTGATTTAAAGTTTGTTTCTTTCTGCTTTTTTCAGGTTCAATAGTTTCAATTCGATTATAACCCTTTATTCTAACCAATTCTTCCACAATATCTATTTCTTGTTCTATATCTGGTCGCCAAGCAGGTATATTTAAAATTAATATTTTTTTATTTTTTTTTATTTTAAATCCTAACTCAGATAAAATTTTAATCATTTCTTTTTGATCAATATTAAATCCAGTAACTTTTTCGAATAATAAAGTATCAAATTTTATTAAATTATTTTTTATTTTTTCAGTTTTTTGAATATCAAATTTACTTACTTCTCCACCACATATTTCTTTAATTAATTGAGATGCTTTTCTAAGCCCTTGTTCAATTGATAAAGGATCAATACCTCTTTCAAATCTAAATTTAGCATCTGTATCTATATTTAAAATTTTAGAAGTCTTTCTAATTGACCTTGGATTGAAATAAGCGGCTTCAAGTAATACATTCTTTGTGTTTAATTCTGTTCCCGATCTTGTTCCACCAATTATACCACCTAAACCAAGGACACCAGAATTATCAGAAATTACACACATGCCTTCTTCCAGTTCATAGTCTTTATTGTCTAATGCTTTGAATGATTCTTTTTTTTTGGAATTTCTAACTATAATTCCTTTATCTATTTTATCTGCATCATAAGCATGCAATGGCCTATTTAAATCAAACATAACATAATTTGTTATATCAACTATTGCAGATATAGATTTTTGCCCTAAAGAAGTTATTTTTTTCTTTAACCAATCTGGGCTCTCAGAATTTTTTACACCTATAATTAAACAACTACCAAAAATTGTGCAGCCTTGATTTTTTTCTTTTACAATTTTTATACTAATTTTCTGTTTATTCTTTTGATTTAATTTACCTTCTTTAATGTTTTTTAATTTTCCTGAGCCTGCAGCTGCTAAATCTCTTGCTATTCCTCTAATACCAAGGCAATCAGGTCTATTTGGAGTTATTGAAATATCTATTACTTTTAAGTTACTTTTTAGAAAATAATTTTTTCCAATTTTTTTAGCATATTTCGTACTTGAAAGTTCAATAATCCCTTCACTTTCATCTGATAAATTTAATTCTGAACCTGAGCATAACATTCCATAAGAAGTTTCACCCCTTATTTTGCTAATCTCTAACTTCATTTGGTTTTTGGGGATAGTTGTGCCAGGCGATGCATAGATTGTTAATAAATCTTTTTTTGCGTTAGGTGCTCCACAAATAACCTTAACAGAATCTTTTTTTCCTATATCAACATCGCAAACTCTCAATCTATCTGCGTTAGGGTGTTTTTCTATTTTTAATATTTTTGCAACTAAAAAACTATCTAGGTCACTGGACTGACTATCTACGCTTTCTACTTCTAATCCAATATCAGTTAGTTTATCAATAATTTGATTTTCATTAAGTTTAGTATCAAGATGATCTCTCAGCCAACTATATGTTATCTTCATCTACTAAGACCTCTATAATTAGATGGCACATCTAAAGGATCAAAACCAAAATGATTTAACCATCTATAATCACATTCAAAAAAAGCTCTTAAGTCATTTATTCCATACTTAAGCATCGCTAATCTATCTATTCCAATTCCAAATGCGTATCCTTGAAATTTTTTAGGATCAATTTTTACATTTTTTAAAACATTAGGATGGACCATACCACATCCTAAAATTTCTAACCATTTATCACCTTCGCCAATTATAATTTTTCCATTCTTAATTTCATAACCAATATCAACCTCTGCAGAAGGCTCTGTAAATGGAAAGTGACTTGGTCTAAATCTCATTTTAATTTTATCAACTTCAAAAAATTCTTTAATAAAATAATTTAAACAGCCTTTTAAATGACCCATATTAATATTTTGATCAATATGTAATCCCTCTACTTGATGAAACATTGGAGCATGTGTTTGATCACTATCTGATCTATAAGTTCTACCAGGTGCAATAATTTTAAAAGGAGGTTTGCCTTTAAGCATAGTTCTAATTTGAACTGGAGAAGTATGTGTTCTTAATAATAATTCTTTTTTATCATCTAAATAAAAAGTGTCATGCATATCTCTTGCAGGATGATTAGCTGGAGTATTTAAAGCTGTGAAATTATTGTACTCATTCTCTACGTCAGGACCTTCTTCAACACTAAAACCAATTTCTGAAAATATAGATGAAATTTCATCAATTACTTGAGATACAGGATGAATTTTACCTTGAGTAAAAGATCTTTCAGGCAAAGTTACGTCTACTTTTTCTTTTTTCAATTTTTGATTTATTTTTTTTGTTTCAATATCTTGGATTTTACTTAAAATTAAATTTTGAAGTTCATCTTTTACAGAGTTCAGATCTGATGCAAATTTTTTTCTTTCATTTTCTGAAACTGCACCAAGTTTTTTGAATTCTGAAGATATAAGTCCATTTTTACCAAATAAATCTGTTTTAATTTGATTCACTTGATTTAAGTCTAATTTTTCTTTCAACTTTAAAAGGAAATCATCTTTAATTTTTTTAATATCAAACATAGGTGCAGATTATTTCTTCACTGGATAAAAACAATAGTGAAGATTAATTTAATGCAGATTGAGCTTTTTTTACTATTGTTTTAAAGGCTTCAGGATGATCATAAGCAATTTCAGCTAATATTTTTCTGTCTAATTTAATACCAGATTTACTTAGGCCATTAATAAATTTTGAGTAAGTAAGGCCTTCAACTCTCACACCTGCATTGATTCTTTGTATCCACAAAGATTTAAAGTCTCTTTTTTTATTTCTACGATCTCTGTAAGCATATTGCATGGCTTTTTCCATTGCCTGCTTTGCAACTCTTATAGTATTTTTTCTTCTACCCCATTGGCCTTTGACAGCTTTTAAAACTTTTTTATGCTTAGCGTGGCTAGTTACACCTCTTTTCACTCTTGCCATTTTATCCTCTTAAACTGTAAGGCATGTATGATTTAACTATTTTACTATCCTGTTTTGACATTATAGTTGTGCCTCTTTGTTTTCTTACTTGCGAATTTGTTCTTTTAATCATGCCATGTCGTTTCCCAGCTTGGGCCATAACTACTTTCCCTCTTGCAGTTATTTTAAATCTTTTTTTTGCTGAACTTTTGGTTTTTAACTTTGGCATAATTGAGCGAGGTTATACAAACATTGCTGTAAACTTACAACATCTATTATTTCTTATAAAGGCTGAATAACCATTATCATTTGTTTACCATCAAACTTTGGATGTAGCTCTACTTTGCCAATAGCTTTCATGTCTTCCTTGATTTTGTTCATTAGCTTATTTCCTAAATGAGAGTGCTGAAGTTCTCTACCTTTAAATCTAATTGTAAATTTAACTTTATCTCCTTTTAAAATAAATTTTTGTGCATTTTTTATTTTAAACTTATAATCATGTGTTTCAGTAACAGGTCTTAATTTAATTTCCTTTAATTCAATTTTTTTCTGTTTTTTTTTTGCCTTATTGGCTTTTTTTTGAGCGTCATATTTATA
>Ga0209089_10003892_pt1 | contig 12588 bp, 9 predicted proteins | sample ArcticOcean_MG_C_FD_187431 | JGI IMG/M metagenome (GOLD analysis project Ga0209089, IMG submission 187431) | Marine microbial communities from western Arctic Ocean - ArcticOcean_MG_CB2_150 (SPAdes) (version 2) | ecosystem: Environmental > Aquatic > Marine > Oceanic | place: Arctic Ocean: Canada...
GAAAACTATCCGGGTATTCAGATTGCTATTGGGGGAAGAAACCAAAAAAAACTTCAATCAGTTTTAGATAAAGACTCTTTAGATTGTAAAATTTTTGTAGCAGATGGAGACGATTCAGCGGCGCTAGATAAAATAACAAGCGCAACCAAAGTTGTTCTTTCAACAGCCGGGCCCTTCCATAGATATGGATCAAAAATGGTTGCCTCTTGTGTAAAAAATAGTACCCACTATGTTGATATTACTGGTGAAAATTTTTGGGTAAGAGAAATGATTGCCAAACACCACGAAGAAGCTAAACAAAAAGGTGTTCGTATAATTCCTGCCTGTGGCTACGATTCAATTCCGTCAGATTTGGGTGTATTTTTTGCAGCAAAATCTTTTGGAAGTCCCATAAAGTCAATTTCTTCTTATCACGCTATGAAAGGTGAGGCCTCCGGCGGAACCATTGAAACAATGTTTGCAATTGGGGGCTTAAAATTAGATAGATCGGCGTTTGGTGCTTTTGCGTTAAACCCAAAAAATTCTATTACAGAAACACAAAAAAAACTTACTAGCGATAAGGTTTCTGTTCAAAAAAACAAAACTCTAAAGGCTTGGACGGGTCCTTTTGTTATGGCTATGGCTAACGCTCGCGTAGTGCGACGAGGGGCTGCTCTTTTAGCAGAAGACAATAATGGTTATGGAAAAGATTTTGTCTATAAAGAAAGTGCCTACTACCAAAAAAAACGTAGCGCCTATATAACGACCTTTATGTTGGCTGTAATGGGTGTTGTAATTGTTACTCCGCTTAGAAAAATTGTACGACCATTATTAAAACAGCCGGGACGTGGGCCAAGTCAAAAAGTGATGGATGGCGGTTTCTTTAAGTGCAAATTCCTTGTAACGGGAGAGGATGGTAGTGAAAAAATTTATAGCATGAAGGGTTCTGGCGATCCCGGCTATAAGGTTACTTCAAAATTTGTTTGTGAAAGCGCGTTGTCTCTTTTGGGAGATCAAAGAAACCTGCCGGGTGGATCGGATTATGGTGGAATTCTTACCTCTTCATCTGGATTGGGGCATGTTTTAATTGATAGGTTAAAAAACGCTGGTATTGTTTTTGAATAAAAAATTGATCAAAAAATATTTGCTCCTTGTTGCCATTTTAAGTCTTAGCGCGGTGCAGGCTCAGGAAAATTTTCAACACCAAGACCTTATAAGTTTTTTCAAAGAATGGAGAGCTTTTGAGTCTCCACCCCTTTTAGGCGGGGCGCCAGATTATACTAGGGATCGTTTTAATAAAGACCATAAAACCTTTAAATCGCTACAAAGACGTTTAAATAAAATGAATATTACTAGTTGGTCAGATAGTCAACAAATAGACTGGCACGTTATTCGCGCTGAAATGAACGGATACGACTTTAATTATAGAGTTCTTAGGCCGTGGGAAAGAGACCCCGCTTTTTACCAAACCATTTGGGCTTATAAAAGCGATGTTCCGGCACATGAGGGACCCACAAACCATTCGACCCTTGAGTTGTGGACTTATAGTTTTCCGCTAACAGAAAAAGAACAGGTTCGTCTCACAAAAGAATTAAAAATTATTTCCCCCCTACTAAAGCAGGCTAAAAGAAACTTAACGGGAAATGCTCGCGATCTTTGGATTGCCGGCACCAATAATTTTTACCAACAAAAATCTATCCTAGAAAAACTTGGGACCAAACTGTCTAAAACTAATGCCGAACTACAAACAGCTTTAAATAACGCAACAAAAGAAACTGTGGTATTTATAGCCTGGCTAGAAAATAATGCGCAGTACAAAAATGGGCCTTCTGGGGTTGGAAAAGATAACTATACTTGGTATCAAAAAAATGTTCACTTGGTTCCTATTAGCTGGGAAGAAGAGGTTGCCTTGCTTCAGCGAGAGCTAGATCGAGCTTGGTCTTCTTTGGTTTTGGAGGAGAAAAAAAATGCTAGTCTTCCCCTTATGGTTGCAGCAAGAACGCCTGAGGAGTTTAACGCTATGGCTGAAAAAGGAGTTCGGCGGTTGATGCGCTTTTTAGAAGAAAAGGAGATTATGGATATTAAGCCAAACATGGAGCCGGCGCTAAGGGAACATATGGGATCTTTTGTGCCAGAAAAAGATAGAAATTTTTTTACGATAGGAATGCATTATGACCCCGCTCCTCTATATTCACATTTTTATCATTGGTTTGATTTGGCACAAATGCGAGACGACCCACACGAAAGCCCCGTTCGCAGAGGTCCATTGTTATATAATATTTTTGATTCAAAAAGTGAAGGTATTGCAACTGGCGTAGAAGAAATGTTTATGCATGCCGGGCTATATGAAGACAGCCCTCGATCTAAAGAAATTATATGGATTATGGTTGCACAAAGAGCTGCTAGAGGTTTGGGATCTTTATATGCACATGCGAATATCATGAACATGGAAGAGGCTGGTGCGGTTCATGTAAAGTGGACTCCCCGCGGATGGATGAAACGAGAGCCCCATTTATTAAAATTTGAACAACACCTTTATTTAAGGCAACCTGGATATGGTACTTGTTATATAACTGGAAAATATCTTATTGAAAAACTAATGGCTGAAAGCGCTCAACAGCTAGAGGCTGAAGGAAAAACTTTTATATTGAAGGATTTTTTGAGAAAGTTTAATGATGCTGGCAACATTCCGGTTGAGTTGGTCCGCTGGGAAATAACCGGGGAAAAAACTATAGCCAAATAATTGTAATGCCTGGGTTGTTTCTATTAAAGTCTTCATCCTTAGAAGATAAAAAATCTGACCTCATATTAACCGCATCTTTATTAAACATGTCATAATCTTCGCCATTAATAACGCCCCTAAACCTACCTCTCTGTTCTTTGGCCCACCCCCTAACTTCTGTGGCCACCCTTCCGCTTCCCAGTCCGTGTATAATTTTTACTGCTGTAATGCGCGAATCAGACTTAGCTGTGCTAATTGCTACCTCTAGGTCAGAAATGGCATCTCTGGCATTTTGGCCGGCGTGTCCTATATCTATTTCTTTTAACATGTCTTGGAAATTGTTTATATTTGTTTTCTATGAGCGATGCTTTGTCTAACATTAAAACCATTTTTCAGTCTCAAGCGGAAAACCGTTCTTCTTTAGCAAAATCTACACATAAGAACAGAAAGCAAAAACTGAAAAGTCTGTTAAAGAATTTTATGGAAATGGAGGGTGAGGCGATAGAGGCCCTGGCTTTAGATCTCAAAAAAAGCCCAACAGAATCTATTATAAGTGAGGTTTTGGGCGTAAAAACTGAGGCTAGCTTTGCAATAAAAAATTTAAAGAGGTGGATGAAGACAAAAAGGGTTTCTTCCCCAGCTGCTGTATTTTTTACATCTGGGTGGGTGCGCCCAGAACCAAAAGGGAGCGTATTAATTCTTTCTCCGTGGAATTATCCTATTTTATTATGTTTAAACCCGCTGATTGCAGCTATAGCGGCGGGTAATACGGCGGTTATTAAGCCGTCTGAGTTTGCTCCCGCCTCCAGTGCTTTTTTAAAAAAATTAATAGAAAAAACATTTAAAGATAACGAGGTGGCTGTCGTCTTGGGAGACAAAAATGCTGCTATCGAACTTTTATCTCACCCGTTTAATCATATCATGTTTACGGGCAGCCCGTCGACAGGAAAGCTTGTTATGTCTGCTGCGGCCAAACATCTTTCTGGGATTACTTTGGAGCTTGGCGGAAAATCGCCCGTGATTGTTGACGAAAGCGCAAACGTTTATGAGGCTGCATGGAAGTTGGCTTTTTATAAGTTTGCTAATGCTGGGCAAACTTGCACGGCGCCAGACTATATTTTGTGTCACCAAAACAAAAAAGATGCTTTGGTTGCCGGGTTAAAAGAAAACTTTAACACCTTCTTTGGTGGCAGCAGCGGAAAGCGGTCGGCAGACTATTGCCAAATTATAACCTTCTCACATTTCGACAGAATTAAGGGGTATCTTGATAACGCAAAAGAGTTGGGCGCTACGGTAGAGGTTGGTGGCGCTACAAACAGAAATGACAAGTTTATTTCCCCAACCATACTATCAAATGTTCCTCTTGATGCCACAATAATGAAAGAAGAAATTTTTGGGCCACTTATGCCAATTATTACATATAAAAATCTGGGTAGTGCCATTGATTTTGTTAACAAAAGAGAAAAGCCCCTTGCTCTTTATTTGTTTAGCTATAATAAAAAAAACCAAAAAAGAATTACAGAGGAAACCTCAAGTGGGGCGCTTGTTTTTAATGACTGTGTTATTCACCACACCAACCCGAATCTTCCGTTTGGTGGTATTAACAACAGTGGGATCGGGAGCTATCATGGCAAATATGGTTTTGATACTTTTTCGCACGAAAAGGCTATTTTAAAAAGCAGTTCTTGGTCTCCGTTCAAACTAATGCTTCCGCCCTACACCGACAGAAAACACTCTTTGGTTAATATGATAAAAAAACTTTCTTAGAAAGTTCGTTTCTGAAATCAATAACCGTGTTTGCATACTTATCTGATCTGTTATATGTTCGGATGCTTCTCCAGGCTGGTGACCTAAAAGAAAAGTTATAGTTATTTTTTGGGTAACCGTTTTCTGTTAAATAGTGGGCGATGCTTCCCAAAACATCTTCCCAGTTATGTGGATCTTTTGTGCCGTCCTGATTGTAGTCTATAGACAGACGATTAAAGCTCGATGGAATAAACTGCCCGTACCCAAACGCCCCAGCATAAGATCCCTTCGGCTCAAAGGGGTTAATGTTTTGTTCTTTGCTATATAGTAGTAACTCAAAAAGCTCTTTGGTCGCCCAAGACGATCGTTTGGGTAGATTTATTACCTGTGTGTACAAAGAATTAAAAACAGAGTATTCTGCATGTTTTTTTCCATAGTTGGTTTCTATTCCAGCTATTGCAACCAAAATGAGCGGGTCTATGTCAAACTCTAGCATAATTTTGTTTAATAGCTCTTTGTTTTGAAAATAAAAGCCAACCCCACCACTAAGCCTGTCTTCTGTAACAAAAATTTTTCTGTATTGTTTATAGGTTTTAATTTTTTCTGGTTTTTTGCTAAATCGCTCAAGAACTTGTGGTTCTTGTTTTAAGGCCGGGTTTTCAAAAATTGTTCTAATTTCGTTAATACTGTAGTGGTCTTTGATTTTGGTTTCATTAATAAGCCTGTTAAAGACCTTATAGTTGTCTCCCGTTGTTTGCCCAATAAGCATGGAAAAACAAAAATAAATATATAGTATTGTTTTAATTGTTAATTTCATCGTGTTCAATTTAATAACATTGTTAAACCGTTTATGCTAAATAATAAATTTTTATTACTAACTGTTGCGCTTCTTTCTGTTAGCTCTTCCGCGTGGGTAGTGCGTATCCTGCCCGACACAGATGCGGTCACTCTTGCTTTTTGGCGAATGCTGTTGGCGAGCGCTATGGTATTCATTGTTTCTTACAAAAATGTTTTGTCTTTTGTTCCCAATAAAAAAATGTTTTTAGCTGGAATTTTTTTGGGGGCTCACTTTGCCCTATTTTTTAGAAGCATCCAACTCACCTCTATTGCAGAGGCGGCCCTGCTTGGAACCACCGCACCAATATTTACAGAAATTTATGGTTTTGTCTTTCAAAAAAAATCTCCTGTGTTTATGGTTCTTTTGGGGCTGTTTATTTCCTTTGTTGGTGCCGGCGTTTTAGTAAGTCAAAGTTCTTTTAGCGAAACGGGTGCGCTGGGGAACATCTTAGCAATTTTATGTTCAATTGCGATGGCTTTTGCTTTAATTGTTGGAAAAGATATTAGAAAAAGTGTTGGTGTGTTTGAATATACGAGATGGTTGTTCTTTTTTGCGGCATGCACTCTTTTTGTTATTTCTTTGGTTGCTGGGGTTTCTGTGTTTTCTGTTTCAATAGAAGAGTTTCCTTGGTTTGTTTTCTTGGCGCTTGTCCCAACAATGATAGGGCATAATATTTTTTACTATCTTATTAAAACCCTTAGTACTACAACGGTTGCCGCCGTCCCACTAGGAGAGCCTGTGGTGTCTTCTTTGGGAGCCCTAGCCTTCTTTGGGGAACCTATTGGGCTTGCGGTTATTTTGGGTGGTGGAATTACCTTGTTTGGGGTTTTTTTAGTGGTTCGTTTTGGTGACTAGTTAGTTATTTGTCAGAAAGTCTTTCTTTTTTTTGTGCCGCTTCTCTTTTTTGCTGATCAAGGTCCATTTTGCGCAGTCGAACAGACATTGGTGTTATTTCGACAAGCTCGTCTTCTGATATAAACTCGATGGACTGGTCTAAAGATAGTTCTCTTGGGGGTCTCACAGTTACTGTGTTGTCGGAGCCGGAACTTCTCATATTAGAAAGCTTTTTTTCTCTTGTAATGTTTAAAGAAAGGTCGTTGGTTTTATTTCTCTCGCCAATAACCATCCCATCATAAACCTCTGTCCCAACGCTTACAAATAACTCTCCCCTGTCTGCTGTATTAACGCAGGCATATGTTGTAACTTTTCCGCGCCTGTCAGATATTAGGGCTCCCGTGTTTCTTTGCGGAATTCTTCCAAACCACGGAGCATATCCATCAAAAAGCTTGTTCATTATTCCTGCGCCCCTTGTGTCTGTAATAAACTGGCTTCTAAAACCAATTAACCCGCGAGAAGGTATAGAAAATTCTAGGGATGCTCTGCCAAAGCCGTGGTTTTGTAGGTTAATCATCCGCCCCTTTCTCACAGAAAGCTTCTCAGTTAAAACCCCCACCTTGTCTTCTGGAACATCCAGAAAAACTTTTTCCATTGGCTCCATGATTTGGCCCCCCTCTTCGCGCGTAATGACTTTTGGCTTAGACACCATAAACTCATACCCCTCTCTTCTCATAGTTTCAATTAAAACCGCCATCTGTAGTTCGCCTCTTCCGCGCACCTCATATGCGTCAATTCTGTCTGTTTTTAAAACCTGTAGGGAAACGTTGCTTAATATTTCTTCTTCTAGCCTGTCGTTGATATGTCTTGTGGTTAAATATTTTCCTTCTTTTCCAGCAAAAGGGCTGTTGTTAACATAAAACAACATTGAAACTGTCGGTTCGTCAATTTGAATTCTTGGTAGTGGCTCTGGATTTTCGTTTGAAGAAATGGTGTCCCCTACGGTAATGTTTTCCAGCCCTGCAACCGCAATAATATCTCCAGACTCTAGGCGGTCTACTTTAATTTTTTCCAACCCCTTAAACGTATATAGCGCAGAAAACTTGTGGCCTGTTGTAGTTTTTTTCTCCCCACAAAGCGCGTAGTTTTTGTTCATTTCTAGTATTCCGTTGTTTAGTCTCCCAACTGCAATCTGACCAACATATGGATCATAGCCTAGGTTGGTAATAAGAAACTGTGGTGTTTTGTTGTTGTCTGCAACTGGTCCCGAAATATTATCTAAAATAGCATTAAAGAGTGGGTCTAGTGTTTTAGAGTCGCTCTCTAGGTCGACGTGTGCAATTCCTTCTTTGGCGTTGGTATAAATAATGGGAAACTCAATTTGTTCGTCGTTTGCATCAAGGTCAATAAATAGGTCATATACTTCGCTAACAACCTCTTGAATTCTTGCGTCAGATCTGTCAATTTTGTTAATCACTAAAACAATTGGAATATTTTTGTCGAGCGCCTTTTTCAAAACAAACCTTGTTTGTGGAAGGGGCCCTTCGCTTGCATCTACCAATAAAAGCGCTCCATCTACAAGGTTTAAACTTCTTTCAACTTCGCCCCCAAAGTCCGCGTGGCCCGGCGTATCCATAATATTAATTTTAATGTCTTTATAGTATACTGCCGTATTTTTTGCGGTAATAGTAATTCCTCTTTCTTTTTCAAGGTCCATCGAGTCCATAACTCGGTCTTGAATCTTTTGGTGGGCTTGAAAGGTTCCGCTTTGCCGTAGCATGCCGTCGACCAGGGTAGTTTTTCCGTGGTCTACGTGTGCTATAATAGCAATGTTTCTAAAATTGTTTTTTCTCATTTTTGTTTAATAATTTGGTTGGAATATAAAGCTAAATACTGCCTGGTCGCATATTTATTATGCCCTATATGTTATACGGCCATTGGGGCTTTAATGCTTTCCATGGGGTTGTAGCCTAAAAGTTGAAACTCTTTTGGCTTTGCTCTTATAACCCCAGCTAAAGACTGAAGGTTTGGCATCAACAGCTTTGGCGCGGGTTGTGGTTCGCGCTGAATTTGTTCTTTGGCCTGTTTAAAGTGGTTTTGATAAATATGGCAATCTCCGCCAGTCCAAATAAAATCTCCAGGCTTCAGCCTTAACAGTTTGGCCACAATACACGTTAGCAGGCTGTACGACGCAATATTAAAAGGAACGCCCAAAAACATATCTGCGCTGCGCTGATACAGCTGACAGTTTAATTCTTTGTCTTGTACGTGAAACTGAAACAGGGTGTGGCATGGGGGTAGCGCCATTTTGTCAACTTCGCCAGCATTCCACGCACTTACAATGTGCCGCCTACTATGTGGGTCTGTAGAGATGTTTTTTATAACTTCTGCAATTTGATCTGTGTGGTGATTTTTGTCTGACCAGCTGCGCCACTGTCTACCATATACGGGGCCCAACTCTTTAACCGTCTCTGTGTTTGTATAGCCCAAGTCTTTCCCTTGGCGGTCTGCGTTCGCGGTCCAAATAGTTTTTTTCCCTATAAGGTTTTCTCTGGTCGCTCCGTGGTGGATTTCGGCAAGCCTGCGTTCGTCTGTACTGCCCTCTAAAAACCAAAGCAGTTCGCTTACCACGCTGCGCCATGCAAGCTTTTTTGTGGTAACAGCAGGAAAGCTGTCTCGCAAGTTAAAGCGCATTTGATATCCAAATATGCCTCGAGTGCCAACCCCCGTCCTATCCTCGCGATCTTTCCCGGTCTCTAAAATATGTTCAAGCGCGTCAAGATATTGTTTCATTTTTTTCCCTTTTTTTCCAAATTTGAAATTCAACTAGGCCGTGATCTTCTGTCCAAACCCTTTCAAACAACGCCTCAATTTTTTCTAGTGGTAAAAATGTGTCACAGAAATATTCGCCTGGAATACGGCTTAAATAAAACTCGTCAATAATGTCTAGCGTTTGTTCAACGATGTTGGGGCCGCCAATAATCCAGGTGATCATATTTTCGTTTTTTTGTGCAAGATTTTGTATTTTGTCTCTTAGGTTTCCCTGTACATATTTGTGTGCGCCCGGATAGTCGTCTTTGCGTGTAGTTACTAGGATGTTTGTTCGGTTCGGTAGGGGTCCGGACATGGTTGGGTCTTCCCATGTGGTTGAGCCCATTACAACAATGTTGTCTTCTGTGTTGTCTTTAAACCACTTTAAGTCTTTCGGGTTTTTTGGCCAGGGCATTGTCCCTGCCTTACTTACTCCTCCAAGATCGTCACACGCCAATATTGCCTTAATCATTAGTTTCTGCCCATAAAACGTGTTACTGTTTTTTGATTGGTGTTCCTTCTTTGTCTATAGACCCCGCCGCAACCTGATATATGTCGTTAAAAGAAATATATTTTTTAATGGCCTTATTAACCTGGTCTAGGGTAACGCCGCCCACTTTTCCGGGATAGCTATCTACATAAGAAAGGTCTCCCCAAACATTAACTGCGCTTAGAATTCCACTTGAAAGGCCGTATGTTGTGTCAAAACCAACTTGATAAGACCCCATTAGTGTGGATTTTGTTATATCAACCTCGGCTTGTGTTACGCCCTCTTCTGCCCATTTTTTAATTTCTCTTAGTGTTGCCTTTTCTCCTTTTGCTAACAGCTCTGGCGCAAAAGTTCCTCCAACCATCCAATAGCCGTCGTTATTATTATCAAAGCCTGTTATAGTTGAGTTGATTCCATATGTTAACCCCTCTTTTACCCTAACGGTTTGCATTAGTCTTGCTGAAAAGTTTCCTCCCAATATGTGAGATGCAACAATAAGAGGCATATAGTCTTCATGAAACTTGTTAATTCCTAAAGGAATTCCAACAACAAAGTCTGTGCTTGTCTTGTCTTCCATTGTAACGTATGCTTTTTTCCCAAGCTTTTTTCCTTTTTTGGTTTCAAGTTTTTTTGAAAGAGGAGAATTTTTCCAAGCCCCAAACTCTTTTTTAATTGTATTAGAAAGTTGTTCGTGATCAACGTCTCCAACGGCAACAATAACCATTCCGCCCTTACCGTAGTTTTGTTTGTGAAAGGCTTTTAAGTCTTCTGTTGTGGTTTTGTTAATATCTTCAATGGACTTGTCGTTGTCTTGTGGTGCGTTTTGATGCCCGCCCGGATAAAGGCTGGTTAACATATTATTAACTGCTCTTCCCCTTGTGCTTTCTTTTCTTTTTTTATAGTTCGTGACCATTCTTTTTTTGATTTTTTCTAAATCCTCTTTGTTGAAGGCCGGAGACTGTAGTTGCTCTGATAATAATCCAAAAACCATCTCTAGGTCATTTGAAAGAAATTTTGCAGAAAAACCAACGTTAGACTTTCCATTAGAAATGTTTAGTCTTGCTCCCGCCTTTTCTAGTTGGTTGCTAATTTCAAACTTTGTTTGTTTTGTAGTTCCTTGATCCAACATAGAAACAACCAAGTCTGGAACCCTTGAGTTGTTGTCGTCTGCATAAATATCTCCACCCATAAAGCTTCCGTTTATTGTAACCACACCAGACCCTCTTTTAAGCGTTAAGAGTCTTATTCCCTCGACGGGCTCAGAATCAACAACCTGTCCAGCTAAACCGCCCTGGTCTTCTTTTGAAAAATATTGTTTTTTCATTTCTACTAGTTCTTTTGCGCTAGTCGCGGGTTTTCTCTCAGCCTGAGACCCTGAAATTTCTGGTATAAAATATCCCACAGTGCTTAAGTCTTCTAAGAAATACTTATTAACAATTTCTTTTATTGACTCAGCTGTCACCGAGTTAATAAGATCTTCATATCTTGTATACAATGTCCAGTCACCAGACGCTATTGCTTCGTTTAAGCTTCCCGCAACAGCCATGCTTCCGTCTTGTCTAAATTTCATTGATGCAACAAGTTGCGCCTTTGCTTTAGAAACTTCTTCGTCGGTAACTCCGCCTTTTTTAATGCTTTCATATTCTGCAACAAGGGCGTCTTCAACCGCCTTGTGCTCTACGCCAGGAGCGAGGTTTGCATATACCGCAAACAAGCCCGGATCTTTAAACAAGGAATCCCAAATAAAGATACTTGTTGTTAATCCCTTGTCTGTAATGTTTTTATAAAATCTGCTATTTTTCCCAGAAGAAAGAATTGAGGATAACACAATAAATGATGCCGCATCTTCATGTGTAGCTGACGGGCTCTTGTGTGCTAGCCCAACAATGCCTTGTTGTCCCGCTCTTTTTAGCGTAACCGTTCTTTGGCCTTCTTGTGCTGGTTCTGTTGTATATACTTGGGGTATTTCTTTTGTGCTTTTTCTAATTCTGCCAAAATATTTTTTAATCATTGCTAAGGCTTCTCCGGTTTCAAAATCTCCAACCACCGTTGCTGTTGCATTATTTGGCCAATAAAAGGTGTCATAAAACGCTTTTAACCTTTCTATGGAAACGTTTTCTATGTCTGCCTTCCAGCCAATTGTTGAGTGGTGATATGGGTGTGCGTGGTATGCCGTTGCCCAAATGTGTTCATCTAAAACCCCTGATGGGTTATTTTGGCCTCTTTCAAACTCGTTTCTTACAACTGTCATTTCCGACTCTCTGTCCGCCTCTTTAATATAGGCGTTTCTCATTCTGTCCGCCTCAATTTCAATGGCCGTTTCTAGCTCTGAGCTTGGTAGGGTTTCATAATAGTTTGTTCTATCTAGCCATGTTGTTGCGTTCATTCTTGCACCCAAAGACTGGAGAAGTTGAAAAACAGAATTACCCTTATCTGTATTAAATTTATTAGAGCCTTTAAACATAAGGTGTTCTAACAGGTGTGTTGATCCCGTATATCCTATGGCCTCATTTCTTGATCCAACCTCATATGTTACCATAAAGGTTGCTACCGGGGCACTGTGATCTTCTTTTAATAAAACCTTTAGTCCGTTTGATACCATGTGGTATTCTTTAATACCGCCAGATTCTTTAATATATTCAAACCCGTAGTGTTTTTCTTGAGACATTGCCGCTCCTACAATTAATAATAATATTAGTGTTATTTTTTTCATTTTTTACCTATTTGTGTGTCTTGTGCTTTCCACAAAGCCCAACAACGTTTTCTTTTTATCTCCAGGGAATAAACCTTGGGACCTCTCTCATATAATCTACATAGTCTTGCCCAAAAATACCAACAAGGTATTCTTCTTCTCTTACCACCAGTTTAGACCAAAAAAAGTGGTAGATGGGTACAAAAAATAATAATAAAAAAGATTTATAGTTTAAAGCAAAAATTATTGGAAAATGATATATTAGTGTTGTGTAAACCGGGTGTCTAATAAAGGCATATATTCCTTTTTTGGATAAGGTTTTTCCCCTGTCTTTTGGTGGCAGGCTAAATAAAATCCAAAACAAAACAATTAAAAGATCTATTATAATAAGCGCTGTTAAAATTATTGTCCACCTCCCTGACATGTTTATTTTAGCAAGATTAAGTTGTGCGTCTATGGCTAAAATTAAACAATTA
>Ga0209089_10003895_pt1 | contig 12581 bp, 14 predicted proteins | sample ArcticOcean_MG_C_FD_187431 | JGI IMG/M metagenome (GOLD analysis project Ga0209089, IMG submission 187431) | Marine microbial communities from western Arctic Ocean - ArcticOcean_MG_CB2_150 (SPAdes) (version 2) | ecosystem: Environmental > Aquatic > Marine > Oceanic | place: Arctic Ocean: Canada...
TTACTAGTTTAGATGCTTGCGATACATGTGGTGGTGAAATAGATGATATTTCTAATTGCTGCCAAGATGGACAATTAGCTGATTGTACTGGAACTTGTGGTGGAGATGCCGAAAATGATGATTGTGATATTTGTAGTGGCGATAATTCAAGCTGTGTGAATTATTCCTCGGAAATCCAGTCAATTTTAAATGCTAATTGCACTAGTTGTCATGGAGGTTTAGGCGGACTAACCCTTGATTCATACAGTACGCTTATAGCAGGTAATATAATTGAATCCGGAAATGGTGCCGGAAGTCTGCTAATTAAAAAATTACGAGGAACAGCATCTGGCTCACAAATGCCTCAGGGAGGGAGTCCTCTGGATGATGCAACTATTAATCTTATTGAAACTTGGATAGATGAAGGAGCATTGGATAATTAATGAAATTCCGCTGTTTTCTTGTCATCATTTTTTTTGTAAATCTTAGTTTTGCTCTTCCCCGTTTTGCAGTGAGTAATGGATCCTCCTGTATTGCCTGCCATGTAAATCCCACAGGTAGTGGACTGCGGAATGATTACGGCTCCAATGTAGTTTCCCTTGAAGAATTACCATTAGAACGTTGGCTGGATAAGGGCAATGAAGATTGGGACGGCCATATTAGTGATCATCTGCAAATTGGTGGAGACTTCCGGATCCAGGGCATCCAGTACAATGATTCTCATACCACCCAAAAAACGGCCTTTTTTCCCATGCAGGCAGATTTTTATTCTTACCTGAAATTAAATAATAATGCCGGTATATTCACCAAAATAGGTATTCGGAAAAGCAGTACATTAAGCGCCGAGTATTGGGCATTGGTGAACAATCTACCCCAAAATGCCTGGTTAAGAATTGGTCGAACGCTTCCCAATTATGGTCTCCGGGTGGATGACCATACCTCATTTATAAGGGGTGGTAATTTCAAGCGTACAATTTTTGGTTTGGAAAAAGAAGGCTTGATCTTTGGACCTCTCCTGGATCCCCCAGCAATTCTGGAATTGGGCGTACCCATGTTAGGGGGTCTGCAATGGACCAGCAGTATCAGTACATGCATAGTTAAAAGTAGCGAAGAATTAACTAATTTAACCACCCAATTCAATTATACCGGCAGCATTAATGATAATATTACCTATATGGGAGGTTTCAGCTATATGCAGGAAAATAATTTCAGCATGTTGGGGATATCCGGGGGATTGTCATTTGGTGATTTTACCTGGACATTTGAAGCAGACCAGGCAGAAAACTGGATTTATGGCAATACCTCCCTTGCACTATATGATGAAATCGCCTGGGAAATCATCCAGGGGGTTCAGCTTATTGGTAAATATGATTATTTTGATCCGAAAACAGACTGGCAGACCGGTTCAATATCTCGCTATACATTTGGTGCAGAAATCTATCCACTGAATATTATGGAAATTAAACTTCAGGCACGGTTTAATCAACTTGATCAGGATAATTCGACTACACCCGATCCCGAATATCTCATCCAAACACATTTCTGGTTTTAATAATGAAAAATATAATCCAATTATTAATAATATTTCCAATTGTAATATCAATTGCTATCATGCAGGATAAACCCAATAATCTGCAGGTTCTGGAGTTCGATTCTAAACGCGATTTGAAGAAATATATGAAAACAATATCTAAAGACCTGGGGGTTAAATGTAAATTCTGTCATGATCTGAATGATAAATCAATTGATACAGACCATAAGAAAATTGCCCGTGAAATGATGCGCATGCAGATGGATTTAAATAAGAGTTTTTTCGCCTTACTGGGAGATTCTCTGCATATGCATGAGGAGATGACCCAAATATCCTGCTGGACTTGCCATCGCGGTACCAAAGAACCCCAAACTGTCCGGCCCAAAGAACAACGGTAATATCAATGCCCTGGTCCATCACTGAAATTCATCCTTTATTTGTGCATTTCCCCATTGCCCTATTTGCAACGGGATTGTTTTTTGATCTCCTGGCAGAAATACTCCAAAAAGAAGAGCTGGAGCAAGCCGGATTTTGGTGCATGCTGATGGGATTAGTTTCCTGTCTGTTTGCCAACATGACGGGACTGCTCGCATTTCTGGAGGAGGGGTCCCTATCTGATTTGCTCCAATTTTCTCATGCTCTTCTGATCTGGCTGGCCATAATCTTCTTTGCAGCCCTATTTTGGGTGCGGATAAAATTTCAAGTTGATTTACGTTATTCTAGTATGAAACGGTATTTATATTTTCTTGGGCATATTTTAGCCGTAGGCATCCTATTTTATGGCGCTCATTTAGGGGCAAAAGTTGCCGAAAGAATTTAGAAAATTAAATTAGGATAAAATTATGGACATTTTAACACAAATACCCATTGGGACAAAATTAAAGGTTAAAGTAAGTGATGAAATTGTTACTTTAGAGGAAATATGTTTCTTCCCTACCCGATATAAAACTACAAATGAGTCAGGAAAGATTAACTACTATAGAACGCATGAAGTAGAAATTGTGGAATCCGAAGAAAAGTCAGATTGACCTTTCGATTTAATTAAGCAAAACTCTCTGCTGGAGCAGTAAAGGACAAATCCCCTTGAGGTTCTTCAACTAATATTTTTCCAATAGCCAGTTCATTTAGACGCATAGTATCATAGCTTCCATCAGTACGTTCATTGGCAAGAGTATATACCCACTCTCTCCCTCTGCCCATACGGTATTCAGCTACTCTCCATTCACGGTTATTTATCATTACTATAGTGTCAACTGGATATTTCATATAGTTTCCTTTTGTTATTAATTTGGATGGGATAAATTACAATAAAGTACCTTCGTAAGAAAATAATTATTTTTGTAAGATATCCCTTACAATCGTAGGACTGATTAAAGGGTTTTTACCTTAGTATTAATAAAAGTGTAATATAATTAAACAACTCCCTGAAACTTCCAAGGGGCTGTGTAAACCACTAGACCGTCACATACTCAGATGAGTCGACGGTTACTCAATAACCCCGTGCTATTAGTCAGTCTGCCAAGACGGTATAGGAGACTAACTGCCACTCAGTAGTATCGGTGATGGCTGTAACTTAACATAATTTTGGTAGCAATTATGTAAAATATTTGGAATTTTGAATTGATCATTTATTAAATTCTTAAATTAATTTTAAATTATGGTCAACAGTTTTAAACACAAATCCAAAAGATGATTAATAATCGCCTAAATTAAAACCCCTAATTTGAATGTAGATTTCCTTATGAAAATAAATTATAAATTTATCCTTTTCCTTCCCTTTTTCATATTTGCCCAAGAAGAAACTAAATTATTAATGGTTCTCACAAATACTGCCATTGATGATAAGGGTCAATCAACGGGATTTTGGTTTAGTGAACTCACACATTTCTACCACGTTTTTGATGGGACAGAATTTCATATTGATTTTGTTTCACCAAAGGGTGGCAATGCCCCAATTGATCCCACAAGTATTGAGAACTTAGATGAGATAAGTTTACAATATTATGAGGACACGAATTTTAAAAAGTCATTAACAAATACAAATTCACCTTCAGAAATTAATGTTAAAGATTATTCAGTAATTTATTTTGTAGGAGGTCATGGTGCAATGTGGGATTTTTCTGATGATAGTCTATTGCAGAAAATAACCACTCAAATTTATGAAAATAATGGTATTGCTTCTGCAGTTTGCCACGGTACTGCCGGATTATTAAATACCAAATTATCCAATGGAAATTATTTAATACAAAATAAAGAAATAACAGGGTTTTCTAATATTGAAGAAAGTATTGTTGGCAAGACAAATAGCGTGCCCTTTTTATTGCAGGACAAAATTGAAAACCGAAATGGCAACTATAATAAGAACTTTATTCCCTTTACCTCAAATGTTGTAATTGATGGCAGAATTATCACGGGACAAAATCCAAATTCTACCACTGAAGTTGCCAAAGCAATATTAGATTATTTGAATCGATGAAATTCGGTATTAGACGTTATTAATTCCACTTACTAAAAACCCCTCGGGTTATCGAAGGGTTTTCTTTGTGGGCCCTCAGGGACTCGAACCCCGGACCAATAGATTATGAGTCTACTGCTCTAACCAGCTGAGCTAAGGGCCCCAAAATATGAGCCCTGTCCATCGTAATGCAATGAAGATGGATAAGGGCCCCTTAAAATAAGGGTGGGAAATCTAGGGAGTTTTTAAAATAATATTGGAAACTTATTTCGACCGTACCGGTCCAAATTCTACATCTTTAATAAACTCTGGAGTAGAAGTATCCTTTTTCTTCTTTGGATTTACTTTCTTTTGGGGAAGTTTTATATCGCTTTTGACAAATTCCCGTAATTGAGTATCCGTCACTTCCCATTTTTTAAATGATTCTGAAAATAAGGTATGGACTTCTTCATTAAAATTCTTTACAATACGTTCCAGTCTATTTTGTAACTCTTCCATGAGAATGGGCCCAAAGTCACCACCAATCTGTTCTAAACGTCCATCCAGCTCATCCAAAAGCCCCTTCATTTTCTCGTCAAAAATAGAGAGAGGTTTTACTTCTTCTGGTTCTTCTCCATTCTCTATTTTTTCATCAACCATAGCTCTAATTTACATGTCTTCCATAAAGTGTACCATAAATAACCAATCCACTACCCAGCCCTAAACTGGGTGCTGCCAAATACATCCACAAGGATGTTTGTAATTCCCCTGAAATATAATATCCCAGTAGAAAGCCAACCGAGAATCCAATGAGGCTCATACCGCCTAAAATAGACGCAAATGATTTAAATCCCATATTCATTAAAATTTTGCCACCAATCCTACTCCCATAGTACTGTTAAGATTAACTTCCCCATCTAAATTACGGTCATAAAATACATCATGACGGTACATCCGGAGAGACACATTTTCCAGGAGTTTGACACTCAAAGTGACACCCAAAACCATATTTTCATTATAGGTGGATGTATTAAATAATTCGGCTGTAAAATATTGGTTGAAATACAAACCAAATTCAGAAATACCTTTGATTAATCCCTCATGAATAAAAATTTCCATACCCAGAGTATAAAAAGTGGTAGGTGAGTCATTGCCTCCTATTTCTTTTAACATGGATATGTCAAATGAATAATGGTAATAATTTCGAAAATGATAATTATACTCTGCAAAAAATCCCATTTTATTGTGCACATTTTTGGTGGGATCTAGGAGTGCATATACATCCTTGGGAAGATAATACGCAGTGGAATCTGAATCAATATGGTTCTCGGTTATCATTGTATTCCACTTTTTATCTATACTGTAAAGTTTATAAGTATCCAGGGTGTCTAATACATTGGCAGGGACATAATGGATGCGTTCCAGATTATACGTTTCACCAAAAAATGGAGCTATATGCAGGGATGACGAATAGGTGAAAGCAATTTTAAAATCCCGGTGATGACCAATTTTCCACCAGATTCCCGGTCCCAAAACTCCGAACGAACTTTGCCTTTCAAAGCCCTGTTTTGTATCAAGAGTATCCCCTTCAATTGGTTCGCTTCGAATATAGCGAAGATCATTGGGATAATTTAATGCTGTAAATTCACCAAAAAGATAGGTATCATTCCGCAGATCACTTTTCAATTCATAGGTGAAATCAAACTGATATCCACTGATTGATCTTTTTCTTGGTGTAATTCCATTCCAGGTACTATCTGGAACTGATGCAAATTGATTTAGGTCATAAACAATACCCACCCCAAATCTGTAAGGCAATTTTGCGCCAGAACCATACATACCTACAAGTCCCCCACCGTTGGCTAATTCTCCAAAACCGGAGGTGAATAATTGAAAGGTGTAATTTTCGGCACCGGACTTATAATCAAAGACCAAACCCCCATCTTGTTTAATAGGATAACTAACTGTATTGGTGTAGCGCTTCAGGAGCATTCCATAACCGAAAGTGAGATTGCTGATTTTTCCCATTATCAGTTTGTACCCCCTATTTTTTGACTGATAATTAAAGGTTAATGGTGACAATAATTGAGCCAAATTAGAAAACGAATTCAAGTTTGCTGCTGAATCTGATAATCCTATAAATCCTGCCAAATTATACCCAAACTGTAGTCGGTCTCCATTATACATTGGCAACAAGGATGCTTTGGTGTAGGAGTTCTTTTCTATACTTACCACACCGGCTTCCAAGACAAAATTGAATCGTCTTTGTTTTTCTTCTACAGATAGAAAGGTGTTAATTATTGAAGAGTCTTCTGAAAAATAATTCATAACCGTGAATACAATATCTTCCTTTTCTTCTTCGCGGTTCATTTGATAATGCGTAAATATTTCAGAAGGCAGTATCTCCTCAGTAATTTCTATTATACCCCCTAAACTATCCGAATTTGAAATAATCATTTTTCCCATTTCAATTTTCACTTCTGTCCCTGTGAATAAATTGAATACCTCTGCATTTCCCATTATAGCAAAAATATGGTCTTCATTTGTGAATTCCCGGGTGATCCAAAGCTCTCCCCCACTTTGAATAATTTGGGAAAGTTTGGTGGTTATGCTACAACTGAAATTGGTCTTATTTGAAAACTGAGTAAATAGATTCCCATAATTTAATTCCAGTTGGTAAGACTTATTTTCTTTATTGATTCGCAATTCGGATAAGCCAAATAATGTTACTTTTTTATCATTATCAGACAAGATGATTTGTACTCTTCCATTTTCACTTGAATGAATTATATCGCCATCGTATAGTAATCGTCCGGCAATGGCATTACCGGGAATAATATCCATTTGAGCTGGCTTAATGGTCACATTTCCTTCTATATCTTCTATTATACCAACCTCATTAAAACTGGAAAAGAGATGGGTTGTGAAGAAAGTCAGAAGGAATAAATATGAATACCGGCTCATCATTTAAACACTAAGGTTAGATTTCATGATGCTAAATTTAATTGGGATTATCAACGCTAATAAAACGGTATTATTAAAAACAGGTTTCCAAATTATTATTGATGACCCGTTGTGCATATTTATAGAAATACGGAAATTTTAATTCTGAATCAAAGTATATGGTATTGAATCAACCAATAAATGCTGAGTAGAAAGAATAGCAACAAGCTGGAAAGCATGTTGTTGAGTGTTTATCTGGACGGCAGGGTCTAAGTTATCCATTTTAAGCAAGAAATATGGCTTTTATTAACAATATAATTATTATGCACAACGGGTTATTGATATCTAAATCTAATCCTTAGTTTATTGTCATTTTTCTAAAGAATGAATGAGTTAATTCAGTAATTTTCAGCCTTATGTTTCAGAAGATATTAATAGCTAACCGCGGTGAAATTGCGGTGCGGATTATCCGTACCTGCCGGGAAATGGGAATACAAACCGTTGCCATTTATTCTGAACCCGACCGCACATCACCCCATGTTCTTATAGCTGACGAAGCCTATTTAGTGGGTTCCGCACCATCATCTGAATCTTATTTGAACGTACCAAAAATTCTTGAAATAATTCAAAAATGTAAAGCAGATGCCGTTCATCCTGGATATGGATTTCTTTCTGAAAACTGCGACTTTGCAGAAGCAGTTCAGAAAACAGGTGTGGTTTGGATAGGACCCTCCATGGAATCAATAGCCACCATGGGCGATAAAATGGCTGCTCGAAAATTAGTTCTTAAAATTGGAGCGCCAGTTGTCCCGGGTACAACTAAACCAATAATATCAATTAAGGATGCCAGTAAATCCGCTAATAAAATTGGGTACCCTATCCTAATTAAAGCAGCCGGTGGTGGTGGCGGAAAAGGGATGCGCATTTTACATTCTGAAAATGAATTGGAAGATGCTATGGTTCGGGCAAAAGCTGAGGCTGAAAAAGCTTTTGCTGATGATCGGATTTACCTGGAAAAATATCTGGAAGAACCCCATCATATTGAAATTCAAGTGTTTGCCGATAGCTATGGAAATGTTGTGAGTTTGGGTGAGCGGGAATGTTCTATTCAAAGACGATATCAAAAAATTATTGAAGAAACACCTTCCCCCTTTATTGATGATAAACTCCGCAAGGAATTATCGGATACTGCGGTTAACATTACAAAATCCTGTCATTATTTAGGGGCAGGTACGATTGAATTCTTAGTAGATAAACATAAAAATTTCTACTTTCTTGAAATGAATACCCGCCTACAGGTGGAACACCCCATAACGGAAATGGTAAATGGATTAGATTTGGTGAAAGAGCAAATTTGTGTGGCTGCGGGAGAAAAATTATCTTTTACCCAAAAAGATATACAGCCTGTCGGACATGCCATTGAATGCCGAATTTATGCTGAAGATGGATTTAATAATTTTGCACCTTCCACAGGTGTCATAACAGAAATGAGCATTCCCCATGGCTTAGGTGTTCGAATGGATGAAGGAATCCGTACCGGTCAGGAAATAACTCCTTATTATGACCCCCTCTTAGGCAAACTCATTACTTGGGGAATCGACCGACAAACGGCATTACGCCGAATGATTCGGGCATTGGGAGAATTCCACATTACCGGAATAAAATCTAGTATTCTATTTTGCCTCATGGTTATCCAACATAAATATTTTAAGGAAGGTAATTATTCTACCCATACCTTAGACTTAATCAAAAATGAACTACAAAGAGATGTAAATATTCATTTTGAAAAGCGTGATTTAGCTGCCCGTATAGGAGCCGTTCAATCACATCATCAATTAAAACCAAAAATTATCTCCCCTGAAAATCAACAACAGAAGACTAACTGGGCATTGACTGGAAGAATAGACGAATTGAGATGAAATTCACCACAATTATTGATAATATTTCTGTAGAAATGAATTTTTTTCCCTCTCTTAAAACGCTTTCAATTAATTCAAAAAATGAGCACAACATTGACTGCGTACAGCTTGGTATTAATTCTTACTCACTTTTACTAAACGGTAAATCTCATTATCTCACCGTTAATAAACTGATGGATGGATATGAGGTCATTGTAGATCATTATACTCAAATTATCAAGGTTCAGGATGAAATAGATATTTTGTTGGAAAAATTTGGAATACAGAATGAGACCGACAGCCATACAGGAGAAGTCCATGCACTTATCCCCGGATTGGTGGGCAGATTATTTGTGAAGCAAGGAGACATAGTTGAAGTTGGTCAAAAGCTATTAATTATTGAAGCCATGAAAATGGAGAACGAAATTGATTCTCCCATTGCTGGTTTAATTGAAAATATTCACCTAAAATCTGGTGATAAAGTTGAAAAGGGAGATCTAATTATGGAGATAAAAAATTAATGGCTGGCTGGACTAAATGGCTTTGGGGTGGTATGGGTTGGGCAATGTTTGGTCCCATTGGAGGAATTATGGGATATGCCTTGGGGTCCATGTCAGAAAACACTCGGGGATTTCATAGTAATTATCAGGGGTTTTCCGGAAGTAAATCTACAAAAGGCGGAGATTTCGGTTCTGCCCTGTTAATCCTGTTTGCCTCTGTTATGAAAGCAGATGGGGAACTGAAAAAGTCTGAACTTGAATTTGTAAAAACTTTTTTTATTCAACAGTTTGGCAAACAATATGCCCAAGACCGCATCCACCTCTTTCAGGAAATTCTAAAACAAGACTTCCCCTTAAAAGATGTCTGTCTGCAAATAAAAGCAAATATGGATCACCCTGCCAGACTTCAAATGGTACACGTTTTATTCGGACTTTCTCAAGCTGATGGGCATGTGCATCCTTTAGAGGTAAAAGTGATTCACACCATTGCAAATTATTTGGGAATATCTGCTATAGATTTTGAATCAATGCAAGCCATGTTTTACAAAAACACCACCGCTGCTTACAAAATTCTTGAAATCACTCCCGATGCTACAGAATCTGAAGTGAAAAAAGCTTTCCGCAAAATGGCGAGAAAATTTCACCCTGACAAGGTTCATCATTTGGGAGAAGAATTCCAGAAAATGGCAGAAGAAAAATTTAAATCCGTTAATGATGCCTATCAGCAGGTAAAAAAAGAAAGGGGGATGAAATAATTGAGTTACATAGTGACAGAGTTTCAGAGTGACAGAGTGATAAAGTTGCAGAGTACCGGAGTTGCAGAGTTACAAAATTGGAGAGAAATAATGTAATAAAGTTCCTGAGTTCCTAAGTTCAAAGTTCCTCAGTGAGTAACAATTAATTTTCGTCAATAAATAATAAGGAGTCATTATGTCATCAGTAAATACGTTTAGAGAGTTAAAATTTTGGCAAAAAAGTATGAAATTTGTTACTGATATTTATAAATTAACACAAGATTTTCCGGATATTGAAAAATTTGGACTTACTTCTCAAATTAGAAGATCAGCTGTTTCAATTCCATCGAATATTGCAGAGGGATTTGGTAGAAGACTTCCCAAAGAGTTTATTCGCTTTCTCAGAATTAGCATTAGTTCTTTATTCGAGCTACAGACTCAATTAGAAATATGTAAGAATATTAATCTAACTGACTCTAATATTTTTAACCAATTTTATGAAGATTCTCGTGAAATTGAACGAATGCTTAAAGGATTAACATCCAGTATTAAAATTTAACAACTCAGGAACTTAGGTACTATGAACTCAGGCACTTTTTTAATAATTTGAAAAAATCCAACTCAAACACACCACTCAAACCCTTTTACGGTACAAATATCCAGCCCGGTGAATATCCCTTTACCAGTGGAATTTATCCCGATATGTACCGCGGCAAACTCTGGACGATGCGCCAATATGCGGGATTTACCTCGGCAGAAGAAAGTAATAAACGCTACCGCTACTTGTTAGACCAGGGCGTTATGGGGCTTTCAGTTGCCTTTGACCTGCCTACCCAAACAGGTTATGATTCAGATCATCCCATGGCTTCTGGTGAAGTTGGACGGGTTGGCGTACCCATTTGTACATTAGCTGACATGGAAGTGCTCATGAATAATATTCCGTTAAATGATGTCTCTATTTCCATGACCATCAATTCTACTGCAGCTATTCTGCTGGCATTTTTAGTAGTGGCAGCAGAGAATCAGGGAGTCACACGAAGCCAACTCAGGGGCACTATACAAAATGATATCCTGAAAGAATATATTGCACGAGGTACCTACATCTATCCACCCAAACCCAGTATGCGTATCATCACTGACATCTTTGAATTCTGCTCAAATGAAATGCCCCGTTGGAATACTATTTCCATTTCCGGTTACCATATTCGCGAAGCGGGATCCACAGCCGTTCAGGAAATTGCTTTTACCTTGACCAACGGAATAGCTTATGTTCAATCTGCCATTGATAAAGGATTAGATATAAATCAATTTGGGAAACGCCTGAGTTTCTTTTTTAATTGCCATAATAACTTTTTTGAAGAAGTGGCAAAATTTAGGGCAGCCCGGCGAATGTGGGCAAAAATAATGAAAGATCGCTTTCATGCCACTGACCCAAAAGCAATGATGTGCCGCTTTCACACTCAGACTGCAGGCTCTACTTTACAGGCACAACAAATTGATAATAACGTAGTGCGAACCACCCTGCAAGCTACCGCCGCCGTATTGGGAGGGACCCAATCTTTACACACCAATTCTCGGGATGAAGCCTTATCCCTTCCAACTGAAAAATCAGCTCAATTGGCACTGCGGACTCAGCAAATTATCGCACATGAATCTGGGATTCCGGACGTGGCTGACCCACTAGCTGGCAGTTTTTATGTTGAAGAATTAACCGATAAACTGGAATCAAAAGCCTTAGAACTCATTGCAGAAATTGATGAGCTGGGAGGAGCTGTAACTGCCATAGAAAATGAATTTCAGCAAAATGAAATTGCCAAATCTGCTTTTGATTATCAAAAAGCCATTGATGAAGGTGAAAAGATAATCGTGGGTGTGAATAAATTCCAGTCAAAGGAAATTGAAATTCCTGAAACGCAGCAAATTGACCAAAAAGCTGTACAACAACAATTAGACCGATTACATTTTGTTAAAAATAACCGAGACAATCAAAAAGTAGAGTCCGTTTTAAGAACATTAAATACAACAGCTTCAACAGATAATAATTTATTACCCGTAATTATTGATGCTGTGAAAGCAGAGGTATCATTAGGTGAAATTTCAGATACTTTACGAAAAATATTTGGTGAGTTCTAAATAATTCAATTCAAAAAAACCATAATTTCCAAATACTCAATTGTCCATTATTATTTTTATTTTCATTAAGGTCTTCTCCGTAATTTTATCTAAAATTTGTAACGTACTTAAATTCTCTTTTAATTGCTCTTTTTTTGTAGCGCCCAAAATAACAGTGCTGACATTTGGATTTTTTATACAATATCCCAAGGATAATTGAGTTAAAGAAATATTTAGACTTTCTGCAATAGGCTGTAATTCTTTTACTTTTCCAATTTTCTGAATAGTTTCTTCAGATTCAAATTTTTCTTTTATCCACTCATATCCTTTTACAAATACCCTTGAATTACTAGGGAATCCATGATTGTATTTACCAGTAAGTAGTCCTGAGGCAAGAGGTGACCAAGTGGTAGTTCCTAATCCATACTGCTTATATAAAGGAAGATAGTC
>Ga0209089_10003903_pt1 | contig 12567 bp, 10 predicted proteins | sample ArcticOcean_MG_C_FD_187431 | JGI IMG/M metagenome (GOLD analysis project Ga0209089, IMG submission 187431) | Marine microbial communities from western Arctic Ocean - ArcticOcean_MG_CB2_150 (SPAdes) (version 2) | ecosystem: Environmental > Aquatic > Marine > Oceanic | place: Arctic Ocean: Canada...
GGCTGGGTCAACTGCCTTATAATTACCCCCAAATCGCCTAGCGATGTCCTTCAGAATAGCCTGACCAATGCCTTTGACACTAATACAATTTACTTTCGGTAACCGACTCCCAGTATAAATTCTCTTTGCTTCTTGGAGGACAAGATCCACAATGGCAGTGTTGCTAAGTTTCTGCCCATTTTTAGATGTTCCAGGTTCACCATCAGCAATCAAGAATACAGAACTAGGTTTCTGAAAGAAGGCTGCTACCAGTGCCAAATCCATACGAGAACTGCCACTAGTCCCTGCCAAAGCAGGCACTGCTCCTGGCAAAATGGGGGCATACTTAATTCCGTTATTATCGGTACCTTTAGAACCCCACTCTGATGTTCTGGTTCTATCAAATGCTCCTCCACCTTTTTTATTGATGAAATAGGCATTCATCCATGATTTCGCTCGGGCAATGTTACCAGAATTTGCCTTTACGGGCTGTGGCGCAAATCCATCACAATCTTTTCCAAAACAAATAATATTAAAGCTAATATTTGGAGATAGAGCAGCAAGGGTACGGACAATTTCCCTCCTGAGGGCCTTTATCCCATTAGGCCCACAATTATTATTCATGCTAGTCGAAGTATCAATGACAAGAATTATGCGGTTCCCACCCCCACTAGTTCCGAAAAATTTTGCACCTCCTCTGCCGTCACCAAAACCACCGATACCAAAACCATCACCAAAATCGTTGCCGAATGCAGGTGTATCTGAAAAGGTTGCGATTTCTGGCATCACTATGGATGAAGCATTCGTTGCGGTGATTGTTTTCTCGGCTCTCCTAGAAGGTGGAGCAGGTTTTTCCAATGTTACCTTTTTAGCAAAAGAACGCTTCTCGGGAACCAAATCAGTATTTGAAGAGCTCGCCTCAACAATCATTTCGATTTCTTCTGAATCAAAATTTGCTATGACAATGAAAGCCAAAATTGAAAAAATAACTGCATGAACAAAAACGGCGATTCCTAGTGAAAAGGCCTTAGATTTTTTTCTTTGTGATTCGGGCGAATCATTACTCACTTCCTCTTCTGCCAAAAAATCGTTAGATACATTCTGTTCCGGTGGACGGAATTTATTTGATCTTTGTTCAGACATGATAGTTGGGCGGATCAAACAATCCGAATAACGGCTTCTTCTTAATATAACTCTTATCCTACCCCTTTATTAGCAAATAATTAATTATGATAATTAACTCTCAGCTAATTAAACCAACTCCAGGGAATTGATGTGAACGGCAATGATTTTGACTCATCCTTGTCGTGCGTGACAGCTACTCTCTCATGACCATCAAGAACAAGCATCCCACGATCGCTCTCAGCGCGAGACAAAGGCTCATGCCCAGATCCAGAAATTCCAACACAGGAAGGAAGCACAAATAATAGTAACGCAAGAAACGTCTTCATAATTATAAATCATACAAAGTTAGCAACTTATGTGAAACAAAAAATAATTCTACCCCGTCTTTCTTAACGACTAATTTATTTCTTTAGGGCTAGGACCAGAGACCTGAACCTCTTTTTCTTAGGGTCTTTGAGGGACTTGCATGCACATTTCCCATCTACCAATTTATTAAAGGAGTCTTCCTGAATAACTCGATGAGCGACGGTTCCATCATCACTAAATATTCGGATCTTATCATGACCCGGTATTGGAGCAATCGCTTCAGGGTTCAGGTTTACAAAAGATTTTATTTTTTCAGGAACACTTCCGGGAACGCCGTCCCAAGAATAAAGAACAGAACTTAACTTATCAGATCGATCTCCTGCTACCAAAAAGTATCGCCTATGATAAGCTGAATACTCAATAGATCGAATGCCTCTGCTCTGAACTTTAAGATGAATTGGTGTCCCCAAAATTGGTTTCGATTGACCATGAATTACTGCATTAGGATTTTTAAGAGGAATGAGTAAAGCCTGCTTTCCAGGTATCGGATTCCTCAACCCGATGTAAAGAACGCTACCATCGGCATTAGTGGATAAACCTTCAATATTCAAACCATTCTCTTTAGGGGCCAGCAATTTTCCAGAATCTTCGCCAATGACACCAACACTAGTCTTCAAATTAAGATCCTCGCAAGATACCAAGGCACTCAGTAAATTATCAATCGCAATACCTTCTGGCTTTAAATGAAATTTTCCTTCTTGATGAATAATCTTAGTGGCAAAAAAACGATACCTGCTGTTTCTCCATTTTCCTTTCTTATTACGACCATGAGAAGTTATCCAATAAATCAAATCCCCAACACGTGTACATGCCTCAATATCTGATTCAGGGCGCGATTCGTCTTGGACACCAAGAAAAATATCCAGTGAATATTGTGCCAAGGGCATACTAGGGCGCTCCAAAGAATAGATTCTGAGAATATTGTCCTCATCATCAGCAACAACAAATGTATTCTTGTCTAAGGCAACTGCAGCAGAAGCATCACAGGACCCATAAAAAAAAGTTTCCTCTGCCGTAGCGACAAGACACTGAGCTACCATCAGAATGGCGGGAATGATTTGCTTGCCTTTCATTAGTTTAAATTAGCCTCAAGATAACGATTGTGAAACCAAAGATATATGACCTCTAATGAAAAATTATTGTCGTTTCAGCTCATCGATCTGATCCCTGATCAGTGCAGCCTTTTCAAATTCAAGTTTTGAAGCCGCTTCCTGCATTTCAACCTTCAGCTCACTAATCACTTGAGCCACGTCAATATCATCGTCATTTCCTGCCAATATCTCCTCAGACACTTTTGTCCCACCAAGAGTCATATGTAATGATGCCTGATCAGCACGACGAACACTTTCAGGAATAACATCATTGCTTTCATTATATTCGACCTGCCTTCGCCTCCTATATTCAGTAATATTGACAAGACCTTTTATGCTCTTTGTCATTTCATCGCAAAATAGCACTACTCTTCCTTCAACGTGCCGAGCTGCCCGGCCTGCCGTTTGAATTAGTGAGGTTTCACTTCGCAGATAACCTTCCTTGTCAGCATCCAAAATACAAACTAACGCAACCTCAGGAAGATCAAGCCCTTCTCTGAGAAGATTAATTCCTACCAGAATATCAAATTCACCAACGCGCAGTCCTCTTAAAATTTCTACCCTCTCAATAGCTCCAATGTCACTGTGTAAATATCGAACTCTAAGATCAACGTCACGTAAATAATCAGTAAGATCCTCAGCCGTCCTCTTTGTAAGTGTAGTTACGAGGACTCTATTACCTGACTCAGTGGCGCTTCGACACAGTTCAATAGTTTCATCTATCTGACCTTTCAATGGTTTAAGTTCAACTAATGGGTCTAGTAGCCCGGTCGGTCGAATGATCTGTTCAACGATCAAGTCTTGGCCAGAATCATCAACGTTGAATTTATCAACTTTCTGAGAAGAGCCTGAAATATGAGGTGCTAACTTTGGCAAAATCTCACCGGATCCTTTTTTCTTACTCTTCTTAGCTATGTATTTCGAATTTCCAACCTTGCTATTCTCTATCTCAAATCTTGCAGGTGTTGCACTTACATAAACACGCTGACCCGTTAGATCCATAAATTCATCAAATCTTAGTGGTCTATTATCCAGTGCACTCGGCAATCTGAATCCATAGTCCACAAGATTAGTTTTTCGGGATTTATCCCCCTCATACATTCCTCCTACCTGAGGCACTGTGGCATGTGATTCATCAATAACAGTCAAGTAATCCTCAGGGAAAAAGTCAATCAATGTAGAAGGCCGAGAACCAGGTGATCTTGACCCTAAGTGCCTTGAATAATTCTCTATTCCTTGGCAAAAACCCATTTCCTGCATCATTTCAATGTCATATTCTGTTCTTTGTCGGATCCTCTGAGCCTCAATAAATTTTTGATTCTTCTCAAAAAATGCTATTTGGTCTTCGAGTTCAATACGAATTTCTTTGATAGCGCGTGCCATCTTATTAGCCGGAGTAACAAATTGCTTGGCAGGATAGAAGTTATAATTTTCTAAACGAGAAATAATGTTTCCACTAATTGGATCGAAGGCTGAAATTCTATCAATTTCATCTCCAAAGAATTCGACTCTGATCGCTTCATTTTCCAAATAAGCAGGTATAACATCAACCACGTCTCCACGAGATCGGAACTTACCACGCGTAAACGCAACATCGTTACGCTCATATAGCATATCAACTAGCCTTGTTAAAAACTTGTCCCTGTCCATCTTCATCCCCACATGAACAGGGCACATCATGTCCTTGTAGTCATCAGGAGATCCCAAACCATAAATACAAGAAACACTCGCAACAACAATGACATCTTCTCTAGTCAAAAGAGACCCCATGGCCGAAAGACGAAGACGTTCAATCTCATCATTAATTGAAGAGTCCTTTTCTATATATGTGTCACTGCGCGGTATGTATGCTTCCGGTTGATAGTAATCAAAATACGATACAAAATACTCAACCGCATTGGTTGGAAAAAAATTTTTGAATTCTGAATAAAGTTGGGCCGCGAGGGTTTTATTGTGTGACATAACCAAGGTTGGTCTGTTCATGTCGGCAATGACGTTAGCCATCGTGAATGTCTTTCCTGAGCCCGTCACGCCGAGGAGAGTCTGGTGCTGGTTACCAGCGCTTAAAGATTTTATTAATTTATCAATGGCCTGCCGCTGATCGCCGCGAGGTTGGTAATTAGAACGAAGCTGAAAATGGCAAGCCATCACACTCTATGAATCACGAATGAAGAAATTTCACAAGCCGGTTCCTTCTTTTCACTGATCCTTAGTATCCCTGCCTTCATCAGTATTCTCACCTATCTCCAAGTCCCATCGATCACCGCAACCTGAACATCGATACGCTACCCAGTCACCAATGGAAAACCCAAATTCAGGTTCAATTGTGAGTTGATACGCCAATCGCCCACAATCAACACAGGTCACCTTATCAGGAATTTCCATCACTTGAAAAAGACCAACAGGAATGAATTAAAAGAATATTTCCCGCCTTAAAAGGCTGATGTATTAAGCTATAAGCCGCAAAAATCTTATTCCTGTTCACCACTTTCTTTCCTTGCTTTTGCAGTGTCAGCAGCAGCAAAAAGTAGAACCCCGACTGGAATTGAAAGCCCAGCCAAACACACAAATACCTGAAACCATTGAATGCCCATTATTATATAAACGGTGAATTAATACAAATCTTTCATTCGTTATGGTAAATATTAAACCTTTATTAACAATTGTCGACTGAAAATACTGTTTCTTCTGCTCGAGAATGTTTTGAATGTATGAATCCATGGAATCTATAATAATTGCCGAGCTCAAAAATACTATACCTTCTAATCCAGGAGAATATTCTGTATGCGGCCAAATTTCTGGTTCAATACGTAAACAAACCCGAACCGGAAATCCTTATTACGAAGTAGAACTTTGTGATTCTAGCGGATCAATCAAATTAAAAGCATGGCAGGACTCGGTTGCCTTCTCACAAGCAGAATCTTTGAAAGGAAGTGAATGGGTAAGGATAAGAGGGCACTGGTCAAGTAACGAATACGGACTCGATGCTCGTGATTGGCAATTATCCACTCTTGGAGCAGAAGAAATTGCCGATGTTCTTGCAGGAACAGAAGAAACTAAATTAAAACAAGAGGAGGACTACAATTATATCCAATCAATATGTGAAACATTGTCAGATCCAAGATTTCGTAGCATTTGCACAAAGTTTCTAGAACGCTTTGGTGATCGTTTTAAGCGTTCGGCAGGAGCACGAAACTTGCATCATGCACGTCGAGGAGGACTAACCGAACACGTGGCACAAATGATCAGGAGCGCGGAAGGGATCTGCTCAGCCTACACCAATCTGAACCGTGACCTACTGGTCTCGGGTATTCTTTTTCACGATTGTGGGAAAATGTGGGAGAATACTTTCCCAAAAGATGGATTTACGATGCCTTACGATTTCCGAGCAGAACTCACTGGCCACATATCGATTGGAGCTGAAATAGTAAATTCCTTATGGAGGGAGACCGAATCGGAAGCAGGTGAAGAATGGAAAATGATGGAACCAAGTAATGAAAAGGCACGGATTCATCTAGTTCATCTGATACTCTCACATCATGGAAAAATAGAATACGGATCACCAGTTCTTCCTAAAACACCAGAGGCCATTATTCTTCACCATATTGATAATATTGATGCAAAAATAGAAATGATCTATCAGGGTTACGAGGAACAGGAGCCTCTCTCGCAAGAAGTTCTAAGTAAAGTCTGGGCACTCGAGACCAATATTGTTAGGCCCTTAGAAAAATATGGTACTTCCGCTGATCAAATTGAGCCCAATGATAATTAACATCTGATCGATTTTAGGATGGGTTTTCAATTCTTTAAAAAGCGAACTATATGGTTACCAACATGGCCAGTCATTCTGGTTTCAATCCTTATTATAGTTACGAGCATTTTATTCATTTTATTCTCATCCCACAATTTCCTTGCAGTCACAAACAAAGTTCCTAACGCCAAGATTCTAGTTGTTGAGTCATGGCTGGCTGATAATTCCATGGAGCAGGTAGCAGAAATTTTTAATGCCGAAGATAATAACTACGAGTCCTTATGGTTGATCGGCCCTAGACTTGAAAGAGGCTATTATATATCAGAGAAATACAAAACTTATAGCCAAATGGGTGCTGCAACACTAACGGCACTCGGTGTTCCTCAAGAAAAAATAAATTTGGCTCCTGCCAGCAAACCTCTCAGGCACCGAACCTTCAGCGCAGCAGTAAACTTAAAAAATGAATTGAAACAAAGTGGCCTAAGTTCAGAACCGTTCGACCTCGTCACATTAAACGTCCATGCGCGCCGGAGCTGGATCACTGTTAAAAAAGTATTTGAAAAGAAAAATCAGATAGGAATTATTGCATTGCCGCCAGTGGCTTATGATGCTGAAAAATGGAGGCAATCTAGTGCGGGTGTTAAAAGTACAATCTTCGAATCTATTGCCTGTCTTTATGAGTTATTGACGGACAGCGGAAGATAGAAAAATGGAATATAAGTAAAAAATGGGATCAAAGTTCTTTCCATAATGTTATGATTTTCAATAATATAAAAGAATGTTCCGCTCCTCGCATAATCAGAATACCACATACCTTACTTTATTAGTTCCTATCGGCTTCATCCTGATAAGCACGTTACCATGTCAGGCAAATCCTCTCAAGGACACTGCTCCACTCAATTGGGAAGGCGACATTGCTTCAAAGCTAGTTGATGCTGCAGATGCATTCCTGTTGAAAAAAATTGACCAGGCCGTTCTAAAAAGGAATGCGAAAACCGAACTTCGAAATAGTATTACTTTGCCTGGAGAATACCGTGAAAAGCTAAAACACATTATCGGAGTCCGTGATGAAAGAATGAAGGGTTCTGAAATCCTCACAGGTAGAATTATTCATAAGAGTCCAGAGTACTCTATTCGAAATTTTCGATTACAAGCTTTTGGAGGCGTTTCAGTAGAAGGACTATTGATCGAACCTGACAATGCTGAATTCACAACCATTTATATCCCAGATCCTGAAAGTTTTGCCAACACAACAAGGGCACAGACCCTCGCAGCGAACGGGCACCGTGTCTTTGTTCCGGTGCTCATTGATCGCAAGACAAAACACAGAAAAATTAGCAATCGTGAGTTTCTCTACAGGTCAGCTTTCGAACTTGGTAGACATTTGATCGGCTACGAAGTTCAAAAAGTGTCAGCAATCATAGATGCTTTGAACAATACAGATCAAGGCATCGGTGTAGCAGGTGATGGCGAAGGTGGCCTCATCGCTTTTTATGCTGCAGCCGTTGATAAGCGAATTGAACGTACGTGGGTCATTGGCCACTTCGGCAAACGGGAAAGAGTATGGGATGAACCAGCTTATCGAAACGTATTTGGACTCCTTAACGAGTTTGGAGACGCTGAAATTGCTAAGCTCATTCATCCTAGGGTTCTGGTAATTGATCCTTCCCCGTCTCCTAAAATTATCGTTCCGAGAGGGACCGGAGGCAAACCCGGGAAGGTCCCCAGTTTTAGTCCGGATCAGGTATTATCGGAAATAAAAAGGGCAGGCCTTAGGCCCGGAGACATGAGCACTTACATGGGTAAGCAAGCAAAAAAACATGAGCCCGTTGCGCTCCCAGTAAAAGAACTTGGCAACGTTCAAGACCGGGCCTTCAATGAAATTGATCGACACAACCAACAACTATTGGATCAGAGCGCAGAAACCAGAAGGCGTTACTTTTCCAAACTAGATACCTCTTCAATAGAAAAGTTTCAGACCAGTATCGAGCCCTATAGAAAAAAATTTGCATCAGAGGTAATTGGTCAATTTGATGATGAGATTGCCCCTGCCAATCCAAGGACCAGACTGATCAGTGAAACAGAAAAAGTTCTTACATACGAAGTGGTATTGGATGTTTTTGGAGGTACTGAGGGACTCTTCGCTTATGGCATCCTTGTCATTCCAAAAGGCATTAAGAAAGGAGAAAAGAGACCCGTGGTAGTTTGTCAGCACGGACTAGAAGGCCGTCCCCAATCCACGATAGGAGAAAAGGATCATCATTATTATAAGGCTTTTACAACAGAGCTTGCCAAGCTCGGCTTTGTAACTTTTGCACCTCAAAATATCTACATTTTTCAAGACAGGTTTCGTGCCTTGCAATTCAAAGCCAATGCAATAGGAAAAACACTCTTTTCTTTAATGGTACCTCAACATCAACAAATCACTGACTGGCTAGGTTCGCTTGAATTCGTAGACAAAGAACGGATTGGTTTTTACGGCCTCTCATACGGAGGCAAATCCGCTATGCGGATCCCGCCCCTCGTTTCAAATTATTGTCTCTCAATATGTTCAGCAGACTTCAATGAATGGGTCTGGAAAAATGCATCAACCAGATCCAGGTACAGTTACGTGTGGACCGGTGAATATGAAATCTTCGAATGGGATCTGGGCAGTACCTTCAATTATGCTGAGATGGCTGCACTGATCGCTCCTCGGCCATTTATGGTTGAACGTGGACACTTTGATGGCGTTGCTCCGGACGAGACTGTAGCTTACGAATTTGCGAAAGTCAGAAATCTTTATTCTGCAAAACTTGGTATCGGCAATAAAACAAAAATTGAGTGGTTCGTTGGCCCACATACAATCAACGGAAAAGAAACATTTAAGTTCCTTCGTCAGCATTTAAATTGGCCAGAAAAATAAGAGCTAATCGATAAAAATTACCTTATTCCTGCGCCTCACATAGTTGCCCCCTGGAAGATTAATCTTGGCAGTTGATTTGTCTTTAATTAAAGATCTCACCAATTCCACTTCTGCAAATCCTACTCCTGGCAAATTTGCCTTTCTCAACCAATACAATATGGCTCGTGCCTGTAACGCACTATTTAGTTTATTAAGTTTTAGTAAGGGCAGTTCATTTTTATTAATCCAAGAAAATTCAGAAGATAAGATAATCCCTTCAATCATATCCGATTCACGCATAGACACTTCAGCAGCTCGTGAAACTGCCTTTGTTACATCGCGCTGGAATATTTTTCTGAGACTAGGAATAAGCGTATTCCTCACCCGATTACGCAAAAACTCATTGCTCCGATTACTTGTATCTTCTCGGTAACGAATACTGTTTGATTTTACATAAGCATCAATGTCACTGCGCCAGACAGTTAGAAGTGGTCTCAATAGCTCGATTCTCACCCCATTCGATACAATATTTGATTCACTACGTATACCAGTCAATCTCCCTGATCCACGAAACAAATTCATCAGTACAGTCTCAACATGGTCATCGGTATGGTGCGCTAATATGACGCGCTTACAGCGCCACTTTCTAGAAATCTGAGCAAAGAACCTTAATCTCTCGTCCCTGGCAGTCGCTTCAATTGAAGATTTTCTCTGCTCGGATATTTTACGAACGTCTTTCTTTTCAGATTCAAATTTAAAATCATAACTCTGAGCAAGATTACGAACGAATCTTGCATCCAAACCTGAATCCTTACCCCTCAATGAATGATTGAGATGACAGACAATAATATCCCTACATCGAACATCGAACTTAAGCCAATGCAACAGTGCTACTGAATCGCGTCCCCCAGAAACACCCACGAGATAACGTTTTCTTTTGCTGATGCCAGCAGTTTCAGGGCTTGGAAAGCTCACACCTCAGTCACTGCTATAAAATAGCATTCTTTAGGCCATGGCCTGATAAATGGGCTCGGCTCCCTCAACCCCCACGAGCTTCTGGTCCAGACCGTTATAGAAATAACTTAAATTATTTTGATCAAGCCCCATCAGATTAAGAACTGTCGCATGAAGGTTCCTCACGTGGTACGGGTTCTCAACTGCCTGACTTCCTAACTCATCAGTTGTTCCTACGCTGACACCTCCCTTAATACCTCCACCTGCCATCCACATGGTAAAACCGAGGGCATTATGATCACGACCAGTTCCCTTTGCATATTCCGCAGTCGGCTGACGTCCGAACTCACCACCCCAAACCACTAAAGTTTCTTCTAAAAGGCCTCTCTGCTTCAGATCTTTTAGCAGTCCAGCAATTGGCTTATCCGTGCGGCCGCAATGATAATCATGATTCTTTTTAAGGTCACCATGCGCGTCCCAGTTAGAATCATTATGAGCTCCTCCAGAATATACCTGTATGAATCTAACTCCACGCTCCACTAATCTTCTTGATAGAATGCACTTACGGGCGAAGTCATCAGTCCTAGAACCATCAAGACCATATAAGTCTTTCACATGTTGAGGTTCAGAGTTCACATCTATGGCCTCAGGCGCGGTGGACTGCATGTTGTAAGCAAGCTCATAACTGGCAATACGAGCACTAAGATTCGAATTATCCTCCCGACCTGAAAGGTGTTGAGAATTTAATTGATTTAAAGATGTAATGACTTTCCTCTGCTCAATCGCATCCATTCCTTTAGAATGTTTAAGATTGAGAATCGGGTCTCCCGTAGGACGGAACACTGTACCTTGGTACGAGGCTGGCATGTATCCAGAAGTCCAATTTTTTGCACCGGAAATAGGCCCTCCAGTGTGATCGAGCATCACTACATAACCTGGCAAATTCTGATTCACAGATCCGAGTCCGTAATTCACCCAAGATCCTAGTGAAGGCTTACCACTAATTAAAGATCCACTATTCATCATGAGCATGGCAGATCCATGAATTGGTGAATCGGCGGTCATTGAATGAAGGAAAGCCATATCGTCAACGCAGGTTCCAACATGAGGGAAAAGCTCCGACACCATTTTGCCACACTGCCCGTAAGGTTTGAAAGACCACTTTGGACCAACTACCCGACCCTTATTCTTTTTGCCGCCTCGACCATGGGTCTTCACATCAATTGTTTGTCCATCCAAAGGGTAAAGTTTTGGTTTGTGATCAAAAGTGTCCATGTGACTAGGCCCGCCATACATAAAAAGAAATATGACTGATTTTGCCTTTGCTGGCATCATCTGAGGTTTAGGATAAAGAGGATTGCCTCCAGCTGCATTTGCTGAGCCTTTGAAAAATCCATCATTGGCAAGCATTCCTGTGAGAGCCATTGATGTGAACCCTCCGCCAACAGTGTGCATGAATTCTCGGCGATGAGTTTGTCCGCAGAATGTATTACGTGGTAATTTCATGGTCTGTTCTTTCTTTTATTGGATATAAATTAATTGCATCGGTTCTTAATCAACAAATATAAACTCATTCATGTTCAGCGCCACTAGACAAAATCTCTGGAGTGCATTCTGATCATCCAAGCCATGCTCATCTTTAAGAGTTTTGATCATTTGTTCTGCAATTTCTAGTGACTTTGGATTAGCAGGTTTAGAAGTAATGATCTCCAGCCCCCTCTTGATACGAGCACTCATATCTCCGTTGACCTCTTCTTCTAGCCGCTTTGCAAAAATAGCTGCCTTTTCATTAACAAAATTGCTGTTAATCATATTTAATGCCTGCGTTGCTACCGTAGTTGTGAACCTTTGTGGACAGGGTGCATCAGTGTCAGCGAAATCAAATCCTGTCAGCATCGGATCCTTAAGTGAACGCTTAATTTTAATGTAAACTGCTCTGCGGTTCTGTTCTTCTAATGGAGAATTCCCCCACTTTCCACCCTTTGTTGATGATGTGGCTAGGACAGCTTCGTCCAGTTTAGAATAGAAACTTTCGCCGCCCATTTTGAGATTCAATTGGCCCGCGACTGCTAAAATATTATCACGAATTTCCTCGGCACTCATTCGTCGCATATTAAATCTCCACACGAGATTATTTTGAGGATCCTTTGCAAGAGCTTCTTTTTGTGCTCTTGAAGACATTTGATAAGTCTTCGACAACATTATCATGCGTTGCAGTTCCTTAACGCTCCATTTTCTTCTCACAAATTCAGTGGCCATCCAGTCCAGTAACTCAGGGTGAGTAGCCTCAACACCAAGATATCCAAAGTCACTGGGACTCGATGAAATGCCTTTACCAAAATGATTTTGCCAAACCCTATTTACTGCGACACGAGAAGTGCGCGGGTTTGTGGACTCAGTAATCCATTGTGCAAGGA
>Ga0209089_10003905_pt1 | contig 12564 bp, 11 predicted proteins | sample ArcticOcean_MG_C_FD_187431 | JGI IMG/M metagenome (GOLD analysis project Ga0209089, IMG submission 187431) | Marine microbial communities from western Arctic Ocean - ArcticOcean_MG_CB2_150 (SPAdes) (version 2) | ecosystem: Environmental > Aquatic > Marine > Oceanic | place: Arctic Ocean: Canada...
TATGCGGCCCTGTATGGGGCCATGAAGGCAGGTTGCGTGGCGGTGCCACTGTTTACCCTGTTCGGCCCGGACGGCCTGCGCCTACGGCTTGGCGACTGCCAGCCGGAATTGCTGCTGTTGGCGCCTGAAAAGGCGGAATTGGCCGTGGATGTGGGCTGTGCAGTGGCCATTGCCGATAGCGATTTCATGGCCATGCTGGAAAACCACGAAGCCGCGTTTGAAATGCAGACCTCCGGCAGCGACATGGCCATGTACCAATACACTTCCGGCACCACGCGGGAATTGCCCGAGGCGGTCCAGCATCGCCACCAATCCATCGTCACCGTCATGCTGGCGGCCCTGTACGGCACCGGCACCAGACCCGGTGACCGCTTCATGTGTCCCTCCTCAACCGCCTGGGGCCATGGCCTGTGGCATGGCACTCTGGCGCCCCATGCCCTGGGCGTCACCACGGCCAGCTATGCCGGCAAGTTCGACCCGGAGCGTCTGATGGCGGCGCTGGAAGAGTTTGAGATCACCAATCTGTCGGCGGCGGCGACCCATTACCGCATGATGAAGAACGTTGGTAGCGCCCGCCGCCATAGTTTTAATCTGGACAAGTTGAGCTTCACCGGCGAGCCCATGGACACGGACACCGCCCAGTGGGCCAAGGAAACCTTCGGTCAGTATCCGGGCAGCTTTTACGGCACCACGGAAGTCGGCGTATTGCTGGGCAGTTATCCGGGCGCGGCGGACCTGCCACCCAAGCTGGGCGCCCTGGGCCTGCCCATGCCAGGCCAGGAAGTTGCGATCCTGGATCCTGACGGCGAGCTTTGTGCGGCCGACGAAGTGGGCGAAATCATGGTAATGCGTCGGGACGGCTGGTTCCCCACCAAGGACCGGGGCCATAGGGACCCGGACGGCTATTTCTTCCACGGTGGCAGGGCGGACGACGTCATTATCTCCGCCGGCTGGACCATGAGCGCCATGGAGATCGAGGATACTTTGTTAAAACACCCCGACGTTCTGGAAGCCGCCGCGATCGGCGCGCCGGATGCGGTGCGTGGCCTGGTGGTTAAGGCCTTCATCGTCAGCGCGCGGATGGGCGACAATGGCTTCACCACGGAGCTGCAAAAATTCGCTCAGGATCATTTAAGCCGCCACGAATATCCCCGCATCGTCGTCTTCACGGACGAATTACCAAAGACGCCAGCGGGTAAGGTAAATCGGAAAATTCTGCGGGACCGCGAAGCGGCCGCGAGAGGAGAATAAATCCATGAACGACGAAAGCACGAGACGTTTCCCGAAAATTACCGAACGCGGCCTAGAAGACCTGCAAAAGCGCATTGGCGTCAAGATCGGCGCGATGCCTGAGCCCTGGTGCTATGAGGCGACCCGCGACAACATCCGCCATTACGCCAACGGTATCGGCGATGATAATCCCCTGTGGTGCGATCCCGAATATGCCGCCAACAGCCAATTCGGCGGCCTGATCGCCCTACCCAGCTTTCTGTTCGCGACGAACCGGATCATCTCCGGCTACGTGGGTGGCCTGCCGGGCATACACGCCATGTGGGCCGGGGCCGATTGGCACTGGTACCAACCCGTGCGGCGCAACGATGCGATCAACTGCGAAGCCTGGCTGAAGGAACTGATCCCCCATGATACCCAGTTTTCCGGCCGGGCTATCCAGCAGATCTATCACGTGGAGTTCTATAACCAGGACGGCGACAACGTCGCCAGCGCCGATAGCTGGTGCTTCCGCACGGAACGGGATAAGGCGCGGGAGGAGGGCACAAAGTACAAAGCGGCGACCAAGGGGCAACTAACCTACAGCGATGACGAACTGGTCGATATATACCGCCACTATGCCGAGGAACAAGTACGCGGTGGGGAAACCCGTTATTACGAAGACGTGACGGTGGGCGAGAAATTGCCAACCATGCTGAAAGGCCCCATGACCATCACCGGTTTCATCGCCTACGCCCAGGGCTGGGGTGGTTTGTATATCCGCGCCAACAAGCTGGCCTGGCAGCAGATCCACCGCCATCCGGGCCTAGGCATCGCCAACCGTTTTAATATTCCTGACTGCCCCGAGCGTGTGCATTGGGAGCACGAATTCGCCACCGCCGTCGGGGCGCCGGGCGCCTACGATTACGGCCCGGAACGCAATTCGTGGCTGACCCACCACATCACCAACTGGATGGGAGATGACGGCACCCTGGCCAACCATAAATGCCGCATCCGCCGCCATAACCCCGAAGGCGACGTACTGTACATCAACGGCGAAGTCAGTAACAAATTCATCGACGATCAAGGCCGCAACTGCGTCGAAATCACCCACGCCGCCACCAATCAGGACGACGAACTATCGATCCAGGGCACCGCCATCGTGGTGCTTCCGTTGCGCATTCCAACACGGGGGTAGAGACGTCTCCACTCTGGCGGCCACCAGAGGCGCGCGGGCAAATTTCTAAACCCCAGAGCATTTGCAGAATGAAAATGCTCTAGGGTTTGCGCCAGGCCCGTTTTGCCTCGTCTTCTCCAAGGGTGTAGTCTAGGGTGTAGAGCCCGGCCACCGGCCCTTCGCCCCCGCCATGGCCTAACAGGCCGTCGGCGCCGAGCAATTCGGCCCTAGCCTGTGCCACCGCCGCGTGGTCGTAGCCCTCGACCAGGACGACCCAGTCGGCGATTTCGTCCGGCGCGCCGCGCAGTTCCTTTTCCTGGGTCGGGGTTTCACTAACCGACCGGTCGCCGGTCAGCAAATGCCCACCGCAAAGACCCGCCCGGGCGGCAAAATCCGGCAAGGCGTGTTCCGATAGCCAGGCACGCAACCCGTCCTCCCGCCCCGGCAAGGCCGAAAGCTGGATCGTCAGCAGGTAGCCGCCAATGCCCAGGCCATGGCTGGAGGCGACCGCACACATGGTTCGGTTCATGCCGGCGAAAAGCTGCAGCGTGCGGCTGCTCCACGGCGTCGGATCGTTCAGCCGTTCCAAATAGGCGGGGGAGTTCAGCGTCGCCAGCGTCTCCGCCTGGTAAATGATACAGACGCGCGGGCTGCCGCTCAACGAGCGGTAGCGGAAACCACGCAAAAAGCCGGGGATTGCCACCCGTTCGATTATGTGTTCGTGGGTGTGCCAGTGGTCATGGTCGGCCTCCCCGCCCGGCTGCAAATCATACCAGCCGACAAAGCACCCTGTTCCTGGCATGGCCATGGCAATTCGCTCCCGCTCGTTGGTTCTCGTGCTTTAAATGGCTTACACGACATCCCCCATAAAGGAAAGCAGGCGTCCCCAACGCCGCCACCGTGCTGGATAGTGTCTGTTTGTTGTCGGTGGTTACCAGATCCGACGCACGTTGTAGCGGTCTAGTGCGGGATCGCGGCCGAGGAGATGGGCGTCCTCTTCGATCGCTTGTACGACCAGGGTCTGGTCAAAAGGGTCGCGGTGTGCCCCGTCATGGGGCAACTGGCTATAGACGCGGCAATGTTCAGACGTAATCGCTAGATATTCGGTATCACCTTCGTCTATTAATCGATGCAGGTTGCCTAGATATGGCAGCTTGCCCAAACCTTGCTTGATGGCAATTCCCCAAGCGCTGGCAATGCTGACCAACGTCCGATGGCTTGGGTCATCGAGGACTTCGCCCGCTCGATCGCTGAAATTTTGCTCCGTAAACAAGGCCCAAAGTAGGGTATGGGTATCCAGCAATTCCTTCACTTTGTGAACCAGTCAGGAAAAACCTCCACCAAGGGAAGCTTTTCGTCCCAACCCGGCTTAAGATCCTTGTCGGCGTGTACCCAAGCGCCAAAAATGCTTTTCCGCGTCTTCTTTTTTCGACAGGTTTTAGCTCAACCACGGGCTCGCCATTGTGGGCCACAATCACTATCTCGCCTTATTCGGCCAAGCAGACAAGTTCAGACAACCAGCTCTTGCCTCGTGCATGTTGACTTTGAGCATGTTGCACCCGTTCGATTTGCGATTAGCTAAGCTTAGTCTAGCTTAGCTAATCGCCGGTGTTATGGCAGGTAGTTTGAGCCATGAGGAACACAGATCAAGCCGCGCCCAACAAAGCAGAGCGAAAGCGGTCCTTCAGGGTCACACCGTCTTTCGGCGGCATGGCGCCGATGGCGAGGGTTTCTGCCCTGATCTTGATGGACCAAAAGGCTGGCCCCTGGGCGCTGCGGATGGCCGGCAGGGCGGCCTTGAATTCATTGTCGGAGCTGATACTGGCCGCGCTGGCAAAACCAGCGGCAAGCGCCATGGCCGGCAGATCGAGGCCGCCTGCGGTATGGGTCAGTTGCATGCCGGTCTCGCCATAGCGTTCATTGTCGCAGACTACGATGGCTAGATTATCCAGCTTTTGGGCACCAATGGTGGTCAGGGCGCCCAGGCCCATTAACATCTCGCCATCGCCCGTGATCACCAAGACCCGGCGATCGGGTTGAGCCATGGCCAGGCCAAGGCCCATGGCTGCCGCCCCGCCCATGGCGCCCCACAGGGGAAAATTCAGGGGATGATCCGCCACCGCCGTGCAATCCCAGACCGGGGCGCCCAGGCCGGCGACCACCAGCATATCGCCACGCTCGGCCAGCATGGCCGCGACCACTTCGCGCCGGCGCAGGGGATAATCCGCCGCCCGGTTGCGGTCCAAAGTGCCATTCATCGTATCGCTCGTTGGGTCAGCCATTACCATTATTTCCCAAAACTCTTAGCGCCAATCACCGACTGACCGATCAGCACCGCCGCCTGGGCCGGTCCTTCAAACGTCATGCGCGCCGCCGCTTCCATCGTCTGGCCCATCTGACCTGGTTCATCGACGGAAAAGACCAGATTACCAGCGGCCTCCAGGACCTTTGGCGTCAATTGCCCCATGGGCACCTGCCAGGGATTGAACTCGCCCCATTGCCCCCGCATGGTTACCAGCATCAACAAGGGAAAGCGGCAGACCCGGGCCAGAGACAGCATGTTGATGCAGTTACCCACGCCCGAAGACTGCATCAACAAAACCCCGCGCTGGCCACCTAGCCAAGCCCCAGCCAGGACGGCGATGCCTTCTTCCTCGGTGGTCAGGGGGACCAGGCGCATATCATCCACCTCGTCACAGCGGCGAATCAATTCCGAATGACCGGCATCGGGCACATAGGCGACCTGCCGCACCCGCCAATCGCGTAAAACCGAGATAATGGCCCCGGTCCAATCTACTTGCATATTTATGAATCCTCCGCGCCGCAATCTAAGGCAAAAATTGGCTATTGGCTAATGGACGAGCAGACAGCGTTCCGCCAATTGGTGTAGGGCCGCGCCTAGCAGGGCTTCCGCGTCGTCGTTGGCCACCATCGCGGGATCCAAGGTCCCAAACCCCGCGATGGCAGCCATCAACGCCGCGCGATCCATTTCGCCGTCAAGAAGGGGCAGCAACTGGCGGGTAAAGGCGTCGGCGATGGTGACGCTGCGGTGACGCAGGTCTGTTACCAATTCGCCCTGTTGCATCTGCCTCCGGGCCAGGGCGGTCACCAAAGGCCGGTCCCCTGGCGTAGTCGTAAAGACCGCGGCCCGGGGCAGAAGATCAAGCCAGTTGCGGGGGTAGAGGTCGATCACCAGTTCGGCCACCACGGCCTCATCCTGAACGGTTTAGGCCAAGGCCTCGAAAGTCAAAAAATTTGGCCAGGTCAGGGCCAGATGGTTCAGGGCGGCGATGGCGCTGGGCACGGTCATGCTAATGCGGCCGCCGTCCGGGGTGGCGAAAAAGGCTTCCCCCCGGGCCCCGTTGGGATCTTGACCCAGGGGCCGCACGGGCGAGGCGAGATAGAGGTCGCGCAGCCAATCCGGGGCTATCCGCCGCTGTACCATGGGCCCGGCGGCGCACAACGCGGACTGCCGGAAGGAGCGGTTTAATATAAAATCAATGTGCTGTTCCCGCGCCATCGGGTCGTCGATGGCCGCCAATTGCCGGCGCGCTTCGGGCGAGAAATTTTCCTCCCTGGACGCCGCAACATTGGCTTCAGAGATGAATTGCAGGCCGGCATCGCCGGCGCGGGCGGTGAATTCATCAATGTAGACGGGATGATTTTCCACTTCCAACAGGTCATGCAGCAGAAAGGAAACCGCCATTTTCGCCACCCGCGTATTTTCCTCTCCCAACAGCTTGGCATAACCATCATCGCTCTGGGCATAAGCCGGGATCAGTTCGTCCAATGCGGCACGCGCCGCGGCGGCGCGGCCCGCCGGGCTGGCCGCGCTACTGCCGGCGCGCAACATCAACGCTCGCACCAAGTCGCGGGCATGCCAACCGGGATAGGTGTTATAGCTGATATAGACGATGCCATTCAGGGCCAGAAGCTGGCGGCACAAGGGCAGCAGAGCGGTCTGCACCTCCAATGGCACCCAGGAATAGAGACCATGTAGGATAATGTAATCAAAGAGTTGGCCGGCCCCGGACCCGGCGAGGGTAGGCGCCAGGGACAGGGCATCCCCGGCCAGAAATTCAACGTTTCCCAGATTGGCCGCCTGGGCCGCCGTCTGGGCCATGTAGATCTGCCGCTCGGATAGATCGATGCCGACGAATTGGCCCCCTGGCAGGGTCGCCGCCATGGGCAGCAGATTACCGCCCGCGCCGCAACCCAGTTCAAGCACCCTGGCGCCCGTGACCACCGCCGGTGCCAGGCCGTGCAGACGCCCCACCACGTACAGATTATGCGGATGCGAGAGGGGCACCGGCCAGTTGGGACAGGGCGTTGCCTGATAGCTTTCATGCAGGGAAGAACTGGCCATGAAATCAGTTTACCATTATGGTGCCATCGTGCTAGCGTCCCGGCACTATGACACGGCAGCGCATATCGGTGGCGGAGCAGCATCCGCCCAAGTTTATCGCCTTTCTCTGGTGAGGGTTCTCGCCTGCCTGGGCGGCTAATAAGGTCCGCCCCCACTTCTAAGCCATCTATAATGCTATCCATCGTGCGCCGCGGCGACAGCTATTGTTTTAAAATATGCGCCGGCGGGCTAGACCAGCAGGAAACCCTGTTATGACCGATTATTCCTTCGTATCTCTTTCCGGCATCGTCATCGATCGCACCCACCGGGCGATTGATTTCCAACGGGGCATCGATTTTTTGATTGATGCCCTGAACGATACCCGCGGCGCCTTCCTCTCCTCGGGCGTCGAGGATCAAGACCGCTATTCGCGCTGGGATTTCGGCTTTATCGACCCTCCGTTGGAAATAGTCGCCCATACGGATCAGTTTCGCCTTTCCGCTCTGAACCCCCGTGGCGTGCCCATCCTAGCCATGTTGCGGCCCTTATTGCTGGCCGACCCCAGCGTTGAGCTGAAAAGCGGGGATGAAGGCAACCTAATCCTCACCGTGGCCCGCCCCGACCGCCTGTTCGCCGAAGAAGAACGCAGCCGCCAACCCTCCACCTTTACCCCGATCCGGGCCTTGATGGCCGAATTCAACGGTATGCGCGACGAATTTTTTGGGCTGTACGGCGCCTTTGGCTTTGATCTGATTTACGAATTCGAGCAGATGGCCCTGTCCATGCCCAGGGGTGAGGATGACAAGCTGCTGCATCTGTATCTGCCCGATCGGATCATGGTGCTAGACCGCCGCCTCGAAGTCGCTCACGCCTACGAATACGAATTTACCCGGCGCGCGCTGACGACCATCGGCTTGAGCGAAACCGCCTTCACCGGCGTCGCCCAAGCCCCCAGCCCCAATCAGCTTTCCGATGGCGCCATCACCTCCGATCATAGCCCCGAAGACTATATGGCCAAGGTGGATGACGCGCGGGCGCGCATGCATGTAGGCGACATTTTCGAAGTAATATTGAGCCGTAAGTACCAGACCGCCTACCACGGTTCACCGGCGGCCATGTTCCGCCTGATGCGGCAGATCAATCCGTCACCGTATGAGTTCTTTTTTCAATTCGCCGGCGAACAGCTGATCGGCGCCTCGCCTGAGATGTTCGTGCGGGTGGATGGCGACAGGGTGGAATCCTCGCCCATCTCGGGCACCGCGCGCCGGGGCGGCAACGCCATGGAAGACGCCGAACGCATATTGGCCTTGTATAACTCGGAGAAGGACGAGGTTGAGCTAACCATGTGCACGGACGTGGACCGCAACGACAAATCGCGGATTTGCCGGCCCGGCACGGTGAAGCTGTTAACCCGGCGCGCCATCGAACGCTATGCCGGGCTGTTCCACACCGTAGATCACGTGGAGGGCCGCATGCGCGAAGGCTTTGACGGCATCGACGCCTTCCTCTCCCACATGTGGGCGGTAACCCTGACGGGCGCGCCAAAGCGCAAGGCGGTGGAAATTATCGAGGAGATGGAGGTTTCGCCACGGCGCTGGTATGGCGGCGCCATCGGCGCCCTGATGTTCTCCGGCACCGTCAACACCGGCATCACCATCCGCACGGTGCATTTACAGGACGGCCAAGCGGATTATCGGGTTGGCGCTAGCCTGGTCTATGATTCCATTCCAGCCGAGGAAGAGATGGAGACCAAAATCAAATCCACCTCCTTTTTCAAGGCGGTCGCCGGTCTCGGCCGCAAGGGGCCGGCGGTGGTGGCGGCCGTGGCAGCGCCGAAATATACCGCTGTACGCATTGTCATGGTCGATAACGAGGACAGCTTCGTCCATACCCTGGCCGATTATTTTCGCCAAACCGGAGCCGAGGTGCGAACCTTTCGCCATGGCGCCCCGGCCCTCGCGGCCCTGGCCGACAACCCAGACCTGGTGATCCATTCCCCCGGCCCCGGTCAGCCCAAGGATTTTGATGTCCCCGGCCTGGTCCGCAAGATCGCCGCACTGGGCATCCCGCAATTCGGTGTCTGCCTCGGCCTGCAGGGCATCGTCGAGGCTTTCGGCGGTGAACTGACGGTGATGGAAGAACCCCGGCACGGAAAATACTGGCAGCTAAGCCACGACGGCAGCGGTATCTTCGACGGCATCGTGCCGTCCTGCAGGGTCGGCGGCTATCATTCCCTGCTCGCCGTATCGGACAAGATCCCCGAGGAATTGCAGGTCATCGCCCGCAACGAGGAAGGCATGGTGATGGCCGTCCGGCACACCAGCCTGCCGATCATCGCGGTACAGTTCCATCCCGAATCCATCCTATCCATGGACGCCCAGGCCGGCCTGCAAATCGTGGGAAACGTCCTGGCCACCCTGCTGCCCGAAAAAGGCGCGGCGGAACAGACAGCGTAGAGGGAAGACAGGCTACGACATGGAAGAAAACAATGCAGCCCCGCCTCTTGCTACAGACGTGCCTGTCATCGATATCGCGCCACTGCTGCAAAATGGGGATATTACCAATTTAGTCCAAAATATCCGCACTGCCTGCGAGGAGGTTGCGTTCTTTTATGTTGTTAATCACGGCATTCCACAAGCAACTATTTCGGCGGCGATGGAGGCCTCCCGGCGATTTTTCGAGCAACCAATAGATCGCCGCATGAACGCCCTGAAAGATCGCTTCCACCGCGGGTATCTGCCAATGGGAACGACGCGGTATCCGGGCCGGAGTCCCGACTTGAAGGATAGTTTCGATGTGGGCGTGGATCTGCCGCTTCAAGACCCAGACGTAATTGCGGGTCTGCCATTGCATGGCCCTAACCAGTGGCCAGATTTGTCAAATTTTCGGGAACCCATCGAGGAATATTTTTCCGCGGTCCATGGTTTCGGCTTAAGGGTGTTGGAGGTTTTGGCACTCAGTCTAGGCTTGGCCCCCGATTTTTTCGTACGCCATTACAGCAAACCAACAATTCTCATGCGATTGATGCACTACCCGCCGCAAGCAGAGACGCAGGACAAAAATTCTATCGGGGCCACGCCACACACCGATTTTGGTTTGGCAACCGTTCTGTATCAGGACCCATCGGGTGGGCTTGAACTTGAACTGCCAGATGGCTCCTGGGCGTCAGCGCCATTTATTCCCGAAACCTTTGTTGTCAACCTTGGGCAACTGATGGCCCGATGGACAAATGATGTTTATCGCGCGACGCCGCACCGGGTCATGAACCGGCGCTCGGAAGATAGATATTCTATACCATTTTTCTTCAATCCTAATCATCACGCCCGCGTTGAATGCATCTCAACCTGCCAGAGCCTTGAGAGACCCTCACGTTATCCGCCGGTCCTCGCGGGGGAATACGTCGCACGTCTAGTACAAACCAACCAAAACTTTCAGCCCCTCAGCACATTAGATCCTAAAGGGGTGTAAGAGCCGGGCGGGTCAGTCGGCGTCGAGCCTGAGGCCGGCCTGATGCAATAAGGGCATCACGCGCTTGCCGAAGAAGTTCAGATCGGGCAGGAAATCGTAGAAGTTGATCTGCATGCCGTCGCAGCCGGCGCGTTTCAGTTTTCTGAACCATTCGACAATCTGGTCCGGCGTGCCTACCAGGTGGACATTGCCACCCACTGCCCAATGTTCCTTGGAATGGCCCCGCCAGGAGGCCTGATCGCCACCCTGGAAGGCGGCGGCGAAATTACCCAGCGCCACCTCGTCACGCTGGTCTAGGATACGCCGGTACTGGGCCCAGGCCGCTGCTTCGGTCTCGCGGCAAATCACATGCGGGTTGATCATGATCTTGATGTGCCGTTTCTTGGCGCGGGCCGCCTGACGGATCAGCTTGATGTGGGCCGGCAGGGTCTTGCAGGCCGCGGCCGGATCGGCACCGCCCGGGCTAGTGACGAAAATTATGTTGGAATGGCTGGTCGCATAATCGATGCCGGCGGGGGAAGAGCCGGCGTTAACCATAATGACCGAACGGTTCACCGGTTTCGGTGCGACAAAGGCTCCCTTGGTCCGCCACCAGCGGCCTTTGTAGGTTAGTTCCTCGTCCTCCGACCATAGGCGCTGCATTATGGTGGTGAACTCCGCCGCCATCTCGTAACGCTGGTCGTGGGGAATCGGCTTGAGGCCGAACATGCGGAACTCGCTTTCCTTATAGCCCGTGACCACATTCAGGCCCCAGCGTCCGCCGCTCATATGATCGATCACGGCGCCGTATTTCGCCAGATGCAGTGGGTGCCAGCCGTAAAGAATATGCACTGTGGCGATCAGCAGTACGTTCTTGGTGATAGGCGCCAGGCCGGCCGAAGTGATAAAGGGGTCGAGGGCGTTTTCGCGGAAATTAATCTCGCCGCCATAGCCGCCCTTGCCCAGCCATTGCGCCAGGGCGAAGACCAGGTCAAAGCCCAGGCGGTCCGCTTTGCGGGCGCATTTGGCATTGTAGTCGAAGTCCCACGAGGTCTGGCGCGGCGCCTTCGAAGGGCTCCACGCGCCTTGTTGATGGGGCAGGAACAGGCCCAGCATCAAGGGCTGGCGGCCGACCCGCTCGAACGCCGTCGGCGGCGCAGTCTGGCGCGGGCGGTTTGGCTGCGCCAGCTTCATCTCGGATCACGTTTCATGGATCCGAATGCTAACGTTTGGTGTATGATAAAGCCACAGGCAAACTGTCAGGCGGAGCGCAGTTCCCGTGTTACGGCATTCTTGAGACTGTAAGACATGTTGGTATATGAAAAGGGTGCTTGATATCAGCGGCATTAGAAGCAACGGGGTAAACGCTCCAAGCAACACCATGCTGACCCTCCACGGTGTCGGGTGCTCTTGCGGTCGTGTATAGACTGAATATCTACCCGCCAATGGATTCCAAAGTTGGCGCAGAATTAGATGGAACTACAGACCACGATGACGTTACTCATAGGCATGCTAGCAAGGGAGCTAAAATGCCTATCCGTTGCCACGACAAACACAGCTTAAGCGGTCCGCTCCGCCCATACTCTTTCATTTGCAAATTAATGACGGCGATGCAGAGCCTAGCACGACGTTCGCGGGTCGCGACCGCTGGACCTTTGCGCAGTGGTGTTACCGCCGTGGAGACGGCTCTGATCATGCCGCTATTCCTGCTCCTCTGTTTTGGTATCATTGAGGTTTCCATCCTCCACCTCGCAGCCAGCAACATTGAAGGCCAGGTTGCGGTGGCCGCACGGCAAATTAGGACTGGCAATATCCAGAAATCCGGCGATCCTTTGGGTGAATTTAACCGACAATTGTGCGGTGAAGTAACCTTCATCGACTGCGCTGATCTGATAATCGACGTACGTAATTTCCCCTCTTTTGGCGATGTCGTATTTGGTGAATACTTTGACGACGAAGGTAATCCTACGGATAATGAATTTAATCCTGGCGGTGCTGGCGATACCGTACTGGTCAGGGTGGCCTACAGATGGAAAATTTTGACGCCGTTTTTAACGCCATATCTAGGCGATGGAGGCGGCGATACAAAATTGTTGCAAGCAGCAGCAGTTTTTCGTTCCGAGCCATACGATGGACAAGATTAAATGATTTCAATGCTGCGCACCTTTGCTCGCTGCCGCCGTGGCGTAGCGGCTATGGAATTCGCGTTGGTGCTGCCGATTGGGGTCGTGTTGTTGTTTGGAATTTCGGAAGTTAGTACCGTCTTGCTAATCGACCGCAAAATAACCCGCGCGACGCACATAGGTGCTGATCTAGTGTCTCAGGAAACGACCATGGATAACGACAAGGTAGCCGACTTGTTTACTGCCATGGAGACTATATTAGT
>Ga0209089_10003908_pt1 | contig 12563 bp, 9 predicted proteins | sample ArcticOcean_MG_C_FD_187431 | JGI IMG/M metagenome (GOLD analysis project Ga0209089, IMG submission 187431) | Marine microbial communities from western Arctic Ocean - ArcticOcean_MG_CB2_150 (SPAdes) (version 2) | ecosystem: Environmental > Aquatic > Marine > Oceanic | place: Arctic Ocean: Canada...
AGTATCGTGAGTTTTTCTATCTACAGTCAAAGGTAACTTTTTTAAAAAATCTCTTATATTATCCTTACCTCTAACTTTATATAAATATTTTGTACGACCTAATACTTCAAGATATTTAAATCTATTATAAAAATCGTCAGTAATATCATCTAATATTTCATTATCTTTCAAGGTTTTATTAAATTCATAATCTTCTAAATTTGCACAATCACTAAAAGTTTTCGTTCCAGCATGATCCATTTCCATCTTGGACTTATCTATATTCAACTCTGGAAATAAATGTGAAATTTCCCTTCTGGGTAATATACAAGATACAGAACCTTTATCTAACAAATTAAAATAATTTAGTGCCATATGATGAAATACTCTGGGTGTTTTTAATCGTCTACATAAACACAAATAATGTTTCATTTTATCTAAATTATCTTTTTTATAATTAAAGTGATCCTCAAATCTATCTGTTAAATGTTTATAATCTGAAGAAATGGCTCTCTGACACCAATCAAGTAAAACCCAATTCATAGGTGTTTCAATTTTATTTCGTTTACACCAATTTTTATAATATTCTACATCTTTATAATTTGCACTTAAAAATACTATATTTTCTATTGGAAATTTTTCTTCTTCTACTCTTCTATGAACTACTTCTGCTAAATTAGGATGTTTTCCCATGTCTAAAATACTTAACTTATCCTCACCATTTATTGGAAATCCTTCAAATGACAAATCTATAGTAACTAACACCTTACCTTTTCTAATATATTCTTTTGTGTGTTCTTTTATATTATGAAATAAAGTATTTCTTTCTGTGTCTCCCCCACACCAAGTTGCTGGCCCACCATTTGTTGCTATAACATATATAAATGATTCATTATTTTTTATATACTCAATAGTATCTTTATTTTCAAGTTCAGTATATCCATCATAATGGTGTTGTAATATATTATATATGTTATGCCAGGCATTTGTTGGTTGATAGTTAGAATCAAATAAAGGCAAAGTATCAGAATCATTTGGATAAACTCCATCAGGAGAAAATCCGTTAAAATCTTTTTTTATTATTTTTTTAATATCGGGCTGTCTTGAGTAATCCCAATAATCCCAACCAAATTTAATTTCACTCATAATGATTCATACAACTCTTTAATTTTATTAATTGGTTTTGTTATAATATCATCCTCATAATATTTTTTAAAATTATGAATAAGAATATCAGACTGTTTAGAATACCAATCCAATAATTCTGTTTTACTCATTTCACATAATCTACTAACTTCGGATAATAACATTTTTGTTCTTAAATCAAAATCTTCTTCGTTATCATAACTCTCATCTATAAAAGGTGAAAAAGTTTTATATCCTCTATCCCTTAAATATCTCAAAGTATGTGGGTTGGTAACTAATAATGTTGGATGAAAATTTAAAACTGTTTTCCAAAACTTTTCTGATATATAAGTAGTTTTAGTATTATATGCATAACTTTCATATAAATAAGAAAAAAATGTATCATTATAAAAACTATCGTCCCATACACTAAATCCACTAATAGGTGTTCCATCGTTTTGTTTAAAAGATTTTAAATCTACATACAATGGTAATTTTTCAAGTAAACTTTTTATATTCTCATCTGATTTTACATGCTTTCCGAGCTCCGTATTACCTATCAAACGAAGTTTAAGTTTTATTACTCTAATATACTCTTCAAACTCTGTTATATTTTCATTAAACTCAAAGTCGGTTTCATCAGAAGAATCATCTATCCTTGAATCGTGTGGTTTAGCTGCAGCTCCTGGCCAAAGTCGTTCATTGAATATCGTTAATTGATTTTTAGGTATAATTAATGAAGTTAATCCCTTTTCGTGTAACTTATAATGATTTAAACCTAACGAATGATATAAACGCCAATCCTTTACTAACTTACAAAGACTTAAAAAATGTTTTGTTGTTGGTCTACGTACATTCTTTTTCTTATATTCAAAAACTTCTTCAAAAATATATGCTGCCTCATTATTTGACTTCTTTACAGCAATTTCAGACCAACACAAATTAATAATATTAATCTTAGTTGGTTCATAATTTACTGCTTTTGCATTTCCAGTTAAATAACACATATTAGTTAATGGAAATTTTTCTCTATTTGCAGCCTTTTCCATCTCAAATACTATATTTGGAATTACACCTGTTTCTGAAAAGGTTAATTCGTCCAACTTCTCTACTGGATATCCTTCTCCAGACATATCAACTATAACCAATACCTTACCATCTTTAATATAATTTTTAGTATGTTGTTGTATATTATGAAATAATTTATTTCTATCATCAGTTCCCCATTCTTGAGGGCCTGATCTAACTCCTATAAGATAAATAAATGGAATATCTCTCTCTATTAATTCAGTAGTATCTCTATGTACTACAAATTCTTCATCTTCCAATATATCCAAAAGTTGATGCCACGGATTAGTAACCATATACTCATCATTAAACAAAGGTAAAGTATCAGAATCGTTAGGGTATGTTCTATCTGGCCTGAAATCTTGAAATTTATCTCGTATAACTTTATTTATGTCTGGTTGTTTAGAATAATTATAATAATCCCAACCAAAATATAATTTATCCATATATAAACTTTTCTAATTCTGGAATATGATCCTTAATATGTTGGCCTCTATTTAAATCTAATAACTTTGTATGTTTTTTTACTGTTTTATAGTATTTCTCTTGTTCGTCATCATCAAAAGAGTCCTCAAAAGTCTTTAAATTACTTTCTAAAATACCTAACCATTGTTGTTCCCCTATATCCCATATAACATCTTTCTTACTATCAAGAAACTTATTAATTTTTTCTAAGGCTACCTCTTTTAAATCTTTTGGTAACAATTTTGCATCATAATGTTCTGGATAACTTACCCAATTACTAAAAGGTAATCTCCAAAACCCTAAATCACCTAAAGAATATGTCCATTCTAATAAATTACCCCAATCCAAAACATTCATCAATTGAAAAGTAGATTGTATTTGTAAATCCATACTAATCTCATCTTTATAAGTTGATATTTTTTTAATATTTTTTTCTATATTTTTCCATTTTGAAGGATATCTAATATAATCATTCACCTTACCAACACCATCTATACTTACACCTATTGAAACGTGTCTAAAATTTTCCCACAATCCCATAAGTTCTTCTTTAATGACTGTTAAGTTTGTGGTATAAGATAAAACTATATTTTGTGCTACTTCAAACTTAATACACTTCTTTAAAAATTCATAATGTTCATCCACAATCAAAGGTTCACCACCAAGAAAATTGATATGTTTTAAATGCATGAAATTTTTCATAAAAAATTCATCCGCCATAAACTTTTCATCTACTGGTAATGTAGTGCTAGGATAATCCCAAGGTATTTCAATATTCAATAAATCAGATTCTAAATCCCATTGATTAGAATTGTTTAAATTACACATCCTACATACCAAATTACATTTATTACCCATTGTAAAATCTAAAAATGTTATAAATGGTTTATCTATAATGCCTTCTTCATCTACTGAATCTAACATTATTCCTTTTAGGTATCCACCTGCTAAAGTATTATTCCATATAGTTCTATAACTTTCAGCACCGTTATCTTCTGTTTGCCAACACCTACTACAACTTTCATCCTGTTTATTTTCTAATATATTCTTTCTAATTCTTACATGTAAATCACTATTAAATGCATCAGCTACATTAAAATCTTCTGAATATACATCAATTGGTTCAAGGTCTTCGCCTGTTGGTACTTCATAATTGTTACAACAAACTCTGGCCTTTCCCATGTGGTCAAAACTCAAAGAAGTAAATAAATGGGAACAAAAATATTTTAAATCTTTCATTAGTGTTTTCCCGTCATCATTGTTCGTTTTAAATTAATTTTATATTTTTCAATATCAAATGCATCAATATAATTTGGTATTTTATATTTATCTACCAAATAATTCTCATCTTCATATTTCTCATTCATATTTCCCTCATCAACAAAATTATCATCAAACGATATATCATAATAATTTACAATCATACCATCTGCACTTAAATTTATAGTATCTTTTATTTTATAATTTTTAGCTCTTAAATGTTTATCTTCCGCGTGTTTAATTCTTACCTGTCTTTTTCTCTTTCTATATTCCAACATATCAAAATGTTCGAGTTTATTTGGTAAACATAAATGTATTGTTTGTTTAGCGGCCGCATCTGCGGTTAACTTATTATTTATTTCAAGTTTATAAGTACCATCTAACTCAGAAGTAAACTTAAACTTACTTATTAACCTTGCCCCATCTATATTTCTCTCACTATAATTCTCGTCAAATTCTACTTCAATATCATATGGGCCTACTAATTGATATATTAACCAACACCATACTCGTATTTCATTCCGTGTTTCTATCATTATAGTATCTTCCACACTAACCGAAGGATCATACTCATCGTGCACTGGAATATTTGCAAATTCTAAATAAGGAACATTATAATTTATTTTTTTAATATCAAACTCCAATGGAAACTGGTGTCTATTATGTAATTGTTGCCAATAAGTTCCTTGTGTTCTTTGAGGCCATTCTTTATATTGGTCTTGGTTAAAAATACTATTTGGATTTTTAACGCTAAAATGTTTTAAATCGTCTCTAACAGTCCAAAACCCTGAAAAATATATTTTCCACAACTCCAAATATAAGTGAGTTAATTTCAATCTTAAAAATCTATTAATAAAAGTATTCTTAAAATTCTCACTAACCCAATCATAAAAGATAGTACTATACTGTGATATAGAAAACACATCTCTATATTGATCTAATGCCGTACCTGGAGTAACTCCGGCAGGAAATTGGTTTGCTGCAACTACTGGCATATAATGTTTATTTTCATATAAGAAATACAAACTAACCAACCAATCAACATGATTTTCTTTTGGATAGCCAGAAATCCAATTCGCGTCCATTCGTATTCCGTGTCTCCAACAAGCCTTCCATAATTGTTCAATTCCTTCTCTTGTTTGTCTCTTTTCTATAATCTCAAGTACTTTTGGTGTTCCACTTTCTACACCAATTGAAAACCATTTAAACCCTGCCTTGGCCGCTTTCTTCATTAATTTATCATCCATCTCCTCATGTGTTCTTGCATATCCACCAAGACTTAATTCTTTCAATTTTGGATTTTTATCCACTTCATCACACAACTCATCAATTAATATCTTAAATTGTGGCATAGAACCATTAACAAGAGAATCTACAAATGAGAAATGTGTTATATTATATTTCTCAACTTGGTCTATTATTTCTTTTGCTATAGACTTACCTTTTCTAAATCTAAAAATTCGTGTCTCTGAACAAAAAGTGCATTTATAAGTACATCCTCGTGAACCTTGTAATGGTAAATGTGCATGTCCTTCATAATGAAATGGTGCATAATTCTGTAATTCTACTCCTTCCCAATCTGCACTTGGTATTACTGTCAAATCTTTTTGTGGTATTCTCAAACCTGTAAACTTTGGTTTTTTATTTTCTCCCCAAGTCCAAATTCCCTGTACTTTATCATAATTCTCATTATTCTCATAACAATCTACTAAATCATTTATTATTAATTCACCTTCGGTATCACAAGAAACTTTAATCCAATCTCTATCTGGTTCTTCTAATGGATGTGATATTCGTAATCCGCCGTGTGGTGCGTTCCAACAATATGGGCCGCCGTAAAATATATGTACATTAGGATTTTTCTTATATACTCTCTCAGCTATATAATCTGTTACTACAATATTTGAGAAGTAAGTTGTAAATGCAACAATATCAAACGTTGACAATTCCTCTATTATAGTATCCCAATACTCACCATACAATGGAAGTATTCTATCTTCAAAAGAATGGTCATTTGTCCATAAAAAATGACCGGTTGGGGCCCATAATTCTTGATGAGTCTCATAATCTACGTGCATAGCTGAAGTTAAATTAATATGAAATTGTTTTACATCTCTACCTTTTGACCTTAGTGCACCCGCCAACAATCCACAACCTAATGGTGGGGTCTCTAAAGACCAACATGGACACATTACTACTGCTGTTTTAACTGACATTTATTTCTTTCTTATCTAATACTGGATAATCTACTTCTCCATTATATACTTTATGACTTATCTTAGGTATAATAATATCCGTTCCACAAGTACAATGTGATTTTGGACATATAATTGGTGAATCAAAAAATTCTATCCAATCTTCATTTATATTTCCTATCTTTCCACTAACTCCACAACTAGCAGCACTAATATCACCATATGGATTTATAAAGATTGCATCATTTATCCAACAATGCCAACCTTCAAAGTTATTCAATCTTTCAGCTGCTAATCTATTAGAATTTATTGGTTGTATTTTACCATCGTTCCATTCCTCTAAACTATACGCGGGTCTAAATTCTCTGTGTTCGTTTATCGTTCCCCACTTTCTTTGATAGCCATCAGTCTTTTTAAAAAATTCTCTTTTCCATTTCTCTTTATAATACCAAGGTTGTGCTCCAGTAGATAATTCATCTAATAAGGGCACCCATTCTAAAACACAATTATCCATTTCTTCCCAAATCTTATTTCCTGCATCAATCACATCTTGAAAATGATAATCGTCCATCATCATTCGTAATGCCAAATAATTCATTTTGTCTTGTAAGAATTTAGCATTCTCTAAATAACGGTCATTATTTACAAATTCAATATGATAACTAGCCACCACATCATTAAATAAATAATAATTTTTCTTCCACCAATTTATAGAATTACTCAAATTAGTATTTATTGCCAACAATGGTTTATCACATTTCTCGTGGATAAATTCCGCAATTTCTAATAATGGTTTCCAATATACTGGTTCTCCTCCTGAAAAGAAAAACTTAAATGAATCATATCCTTTAAACTGAAATCTCGTTATTAACTTATCAAGAAAATCAATGTATTTATCAGTATCCTCATTCTTGTGTGTTCCACTCCAATTACCCTCATTACAATAGGAACATTTATAATTACAAAAATTATTAACCTGCCAAGTAACACTCAGATATTTGTTTTCTCCAGGTAATATTTTTACTAAATCACTCATTTTCTTTTATTCTTTGGTATTCTATCATCTATCCACCAATTAGGTGTCATTAAATGCTCATCTTGAGCATCATTAAATTCGTCTTTTAACTCCTGCCACTCTGGAAAAGTTTCAAAAAAACTAGTATTTCTAACTCTATCCATATAACGAGTATATTGATAAAACATCTTTCGTTGGTTTAATTCTGTTTGTTCTACACCTTGACAATATTTTCCATAACTTTTATGTGGCTCCCAATTACTTTCCAAATAAGAAATAATTTTATTTGCCGTTCCATGAAAATCTAAAAATTCATTATCATATGTAGAATAATCATAAAATTCTCTGTATAGATTCATTGCCTTATCTCTAATTTCCCAAGGTATAAAATTTGTCCTTAAATATAATGGTTGGTCTATCAATATGGAATAAAACCCAACTTCCCTTTTTAACAATCCGTCTATTCGTAAAGAATCTAACCACTTCATCATTTTATAAGTCTCAAACATATTATATACTTGAAATACTGTATAGATTTGTACCCTAACTTTATCTGGTAATTGAATTAACTTCTTAAAATTATGTTCTATTACTTCCCATTTTGAACCGTAACGTATATATTCTTGAGATTGTTTATATCCATCAATACTAACCTGAACCTCACTTCTATCAAAAAATTCTAATTTCTCATACAAATCTAAATTCCAAGTTGTCAAATTTGTTGTAAAAGATACATGACATTCCTTGTTACCTATAGCTATCAAATGATTTATAATTTTTGTATTTGCTTCAATAATACTTGGTTCTCCACCTGTGACATATAATCGTTTTAATGTAGGTGCTACTTTTTTAAAATTTTCTAAGAATTTTGGATTCTCGTGCCACATCATATCAATTTTAGATATTTTATATTCTTCTGGATACCACATGTTAAACAACCATGGTGGCATAGTTTTATCTCTATTCTTTAATAAATTTAACCTCTCCGAATTAATCTTACTACTACTATATCCCCAACACATATTACAAGTTAGATTACAATGGTTTCCTAATCTAAGTTCTAAACTTTTTAACGATTCTCTTACCCACCCAAATTCCAAAGTGGATTGTATATTTTTTTCAAGTGTATCTTCCATCCAATTAAAAATACCATCTTTTTCCATATAACTTTCTATACTATCTATTCTCGTACTTTTTGGTGCATCATGACCACCATAATCTTTTTCTGCATTTTCTATATTCCAACATACATTACATTCTTTTATTTGTTCTCCGTTTAGAAGTCTTTTTCTAATATCTTGAATGTGTTTAGAATTCCAAACCTCATCTATATCATCGGTAGCAACATTAAATGTAGTACCATCATCTTTCTTTAGATGTAAATTTTCATTTTGAGCACAACATATCTTCATAGAACCATCAGTATTACTGTTTAGGTTCATAAAAGGAAACGGACAAAATGTTTTGCTCTTTTTTAGTTTTTCTATATCAAACGTCAAACTGTAAATACCTTTCATGACTATCTCTTATATAATCTACACTATCTTGATGAAATTTACATAATTTTAAATGTAAGTCAAACTTTAATTTTGTTTCAGAATCTATTTCTCTATATGTAAACTCTTTACCTTCAATAAAATCTGGTAATTTAGTTTCAAAAAATGGTGATGCCAATATCTTTCCTTTCAAAATTTTACCTTCATTATATTCGTTCCACAATAATTCCATTTGTGGCCAAAATTTCTCTAATGTTTCATTATTATGTGGTATTTCTATTACTTTTTTCCAATCGTCATCTACTTTCTGTGCCCACTCTAAAAATTTTGGATTACTTAAATCTTTTAAATCTAAAAAATATACGTTTGGGTTCAATGATAACTCCCATAATGATTTATGATAATCATCATTCCACATCCAAAATTCTGCATGACTATAATGTATCCAACTTAAATCTGCATAATAATCATGTAATTTTTGTATTATTTCCAACCCCACCAAAGTCACCTCGTCTGGGTTTGTAAATGTTGTATAATATCCATATTTAAATCGTTGCCAAAATCTACTTAACGCACTTGGATTCAAATTTTCTGGTCGTTCTATAAAATTAAAAAGATTAGTCCCATGTTCAAACTTTTCCTCTAATTCTTGTTTATATCCACTTTTCCATTTATCAAATACATCTCGTATTAACACTACTGTGGTTTGAGTTTTATCTAAATTATCATATTGTCTAAATGGTAAAGTATCCAAAGACCTTGTACCCATCTTAATTCGTTTACCAATTGATAAGTTATCTGTACCGATTGATATAAAATTATCCATTAAAAAACTCCAACTCTGGACAAATCTCAAATAAAGATTCGTTTCTCAATTCATCCAATCCTTTATTCCTACTAATAAATTCGGGTATGAGATTGTCATAATTCTCTTGTTGTAAAAAATCAAGAACTGATTCAAATCCACTTTTTGCAGCACCATCTCCAAAGTTATCATCAATCCATTTTATATGTTCAGTATATTTGTCAATAAATTTCTTTCTTTCCTTTGGTGGTATAATCTGTATTCTATAATCTTCTGGATAAGTTAATATATTCATTCTTACATTTTGTGGTTCTAATAATCCTCTCTCTACCCAATCTTTATGAAAATCTGGTAAATGATAAACATTCATAATACTAACCGTCGGTGTTATCTCAAAATATACATCAGGACATTCTTTTAACATTTGTTTACGATTCTTTTCTATCACGTCCCACTTCATCCCTGCTCTAATCAACTCACCTCTTTTACCCATACCATCAAGACTTGCAGCTATTCTTACATCCTTAAAACTATTCCAATACTCTAATATAGATTTTTCCTTAAAGTAAAGATTACTAAAGTTTGTTGTATATCTTAATCTCACGTCTTTCATCTTATTCTCAATCCAAAAATCCAATACCTTATAATGTTCCTCTGTAATTATTGGTTCTCCGCCAGCCCAACACGCTTCTTCTACAGTTAATAGTAATGGTTGTAAATCATTCCAAAACTTTTCATTATTTGCTATATTCATTATTCTCGGATTTAATGGTTGTGAATATAGTTTTATATGATCCTCATACCACCCACTACTCAATTCTGGCCCACAAGTTCTACATTTAAAATTACAAATATTAGAAACTCTAATATCCATATAACCCATATTTAATTCTTCTACCGTTCCATCTTCTTTAGTTGACTCCACTCGATCCCAATGGTCAATATAATGCTTATTTACCATCTTCCTTAATGTAAATACATTAGACTTTTCCATCTCATAACATCTACTACATTCCTTAGTCTCTTCATCATTTATCATATTCTTTCTAAGTTGTCTGTATTTGTCATTGTTCCAAATTTCTTCTAAACTATTATCATTAAGATTACCATACTCAACTGTACTATCAGACATACAACAAGGAAATGCCTTTCCACTTGGCCACACGTGAGTATGTATCCAAGGCATCATACAAAAAACTTTAGAATTATATAACTTAGAGTACTTTTTCATAATAATCTTTTAATTCTGGAAATACTTCACCAAAATTCTCATTTCTAATTTTATCCAACGACATGGTGAAGTCTATAAAATCTTTTTTACTGCTATCATATAAATCTTCTTCGTTCATATACCTAATACAGTTATCAACATAATTTTTAAGTTTAATATGTTCTGGTAATCCATTTAAAAAATTATTCCAATTCTCTTCCACTTTTAATTTTAATTCTTTTGGTAAAATACGAGAACTCAATTGTTCTGGTCCCGTTAAAGGAATAATAAATGTATTATTTAAATCTTTTATATCAAGTACTCCCCTATCAAGAAACCCCTGATAAAAATCTGGTAAATGTAAAGCATTAGTTAATTGAAAAACTGATGATATACCCATATTTACATGTGGTAATTTTTCTTTAACATATCTAAAGTTTTCTTCAATTAATTCCCAGTCCGTTCCACTTCTTAAATATTCTGCTCTTTTCCCACTAGCATCTAAACTAACTCTTATACTAATATTACTAAACTTTTTCCAATAATCTACAACACTTAATTTTAATTTAGTATTCTTTAACATAGATAAATTTGTATTATATTCAAGAATTAAATCTGTATTATTGTTTTCTATCAAATAATTTAATATCCAATATTGTTCCTTTGCTGCCAAAGGTTCTCCACCTGCAAAATATAACCTTTCTACTGTTTTTAAAGTTCCCTTGAATCTATCTATAAATTGTTCTTCTGTTAAATTATGTCTTGGTATATGACCATCCCACTCGTGATATGGATGATCTTCATTATCTTTTGCTTCCTTAGCCCAAGTAGAACTCCACTCTGGTCTACAAGACCTACATTTGAAATTACATAGATTTGAAAATCTAAAATCTAAATATATTGTTTCAAAATTATCTATCGAACCATCATCGTTTGTTTCCAATACTTTAGTAAAAGATTCTTTAAATTGGTCATTAAAATCATTTCTATAAGAATGTCCAGAACTTTCTTCCAAAGAATAACAATCTATACAGTTTTCATTCATGTCATCATTTAACATATCCAACCGTAATTGCTTAAAATAATCATTATTAATAATCTCTTCTATTGGTTGTGTCATAATATTAGTTTTAAAACCATGAGTTTCTTTAGTCATAGTTTTATTAACACAGCACGACCATACAGAAGAATCTGTATTAACATACATATGCATCCACGGCAATATACAAAAAGTTTTAGATTTATTTAAAAAGAAATCTGATCCTATAAATTTTATTCTATCTTTTAAATTTACGTTTCTCATTTATAAATAAAGGGATCTCTTTTTCGTAATTCTTTTATTTTTTTCTTATATCTAATTTCTAATCTTACCTTATCGATAATATTTTTTAACCAATTACAACATTTACATTTCATGTTTATCTCCTCATTCTTAAATAGTTACCTTATATAAAGTAGATTTATCAGTCAATTTTTCTGTACTTTCTATTTCATATTCTAAATTAGATAACCCATCGTCCAATACTGTATCTATTTCATTATCATAATCAAAATAATATTTTTGATTTACATATGTTTCTGGTTGTTTCCATCCTTTACCAACCCAACCCTCGGTTTTATGAAACAAACACAAAAACTTTGAATTTCTACGAATTGGTAATTTTTTAACTATACGTTTTGTAAAATATGAATCTTCGTTCAAGACTCCTGACATAACATCTATCTGTTTATTCACTACATTATTATTACTCAAATCTAAAAATAATTTTTCATTGTGGTGATTAAAATCATAATAACAACATAAATTTTTTGACTTATAAGAATTAAAATCTTGTGTCAAGCTTCTACCTCGTCGTTTAAAAAATAAATCTTTAACTTCTTTTTTAGAAAACTTTCTATTATAAACGGCATGTTCAAATATCTGACCTTTATATAAATATGTATT
>Ga0209089_10003922_pt1 | contig 12549 bp, 9 predicted proteins | sample ArcticOcean_MG_C_FD_187431 | JGI IMG/M metagenome (GOLD analysis project Ga0209089, IMG submission 187431) | Marine microbial communities from western Arctic Ocean - ArcticOcean_MG_CB2_150 (SPAdes) (version 2) | ecosystem: Environmental > Aquatic > Marine > Oceanic | place: Arctic Ocean: Canada...
CAATCTAAGTTCAGGAGCCGCCTATGGTGAGACGGCACACGGTGCTTCCCCTCTGCATGAGGATGCTTTGCTGGAACCCATCGGCCTTTACCCCGTCACGAAGGCGACGTCAGAACGCATTGTCCGGAGATTGGCAGAGTTATGGTCGATGAATCTTGTCAATGTGCGGTTGGGTCCTGTGTTTGGGCCGTGGGAATTGGATTCGGGTGTGCGTGATCTTTTAACACCTCAGCTGCAGGCAACCCAGTTGGCGTTGGCGTCTCGTGAAGCGATTCTGATGTTCGATGATCATCGGGATTGGACTTATTCGCGTGATCTCGCGCGTGCGTTAGTGGCCTTAATGGCGCATTCTGCTCTGAATCATGATGTGTACAACGTCAGCTGTGGAGTGAGCTCGAGTAGTTCAGCGTGGTGTGAGCATCTGGCAGCGCACTTCCCCGGGTTTTCCTGGCGTCTGGCACGCCATGACGAGGAACCCAACGTGTATCAGCACGGTCCGCCCACCCGGCAGCCTCTGGTCACGGAACGCCTTGAAGCAGCGCTGGGTTGGATACCCCAGGCAGATTCCGACGCCGCGTTTGCGGATTGGCTAGCGTGGCTCGACATCGCGCCGACTTACTGGGAGGCAGTAGCGGCGGGGCCATGAAGGGCCTGTTGGGTGGCAATTTCCGCCAATGATTTCACTCATCGCGCTATGTTAATATGGGGTCGTTCCGTCAGCGCCCTGTTGGCTCAACTCTTGTTCAAAAATTAAGGATTCCCAATGGTTTTAACCTCCGTTGCGCTCATCCCCGTGGTGCTTGGTGTGCTGGGTCTTATGGCAGCCTTTGGCATGTATCGCGTTGTTTTGAAGTATCCCGCAGGCACTGGCAAGGTTGTGGCTATTGCCGAGTTGATTCACCGCGGAGCCTTGGTTTTTATCCGTCGCGAGTACACTTTTCTCAGTATCTTTGTGATTGTGGTTGCGGCGCTGATTTTCTTCTCGGATCTGGGATGGCGCACTGCGGTTGCGTTTCTACTGGGCGCGGGTTGTTCAGCAGCGGCGGGTTACATCGGTATGTTTACCGCCACTCGAGCTAATGTTCGAACGACGACTGCGGCTCAGGAAAGTGCTGCCGCCGCCCTCAAGGTTGCTTTTTTCGGTGGTTCGATCATGGGATTGACTGTCGCGGCGATGGGATTGCTGGGACTTGGGCTGCTGTATTACTTTTTTGGCGGTGACCCGACCACCTCGCACGTGATTCATGGGTTCGGTATGGGGGCTTCCTCGGTGGCGCTTTTCTCCAGAGTTGGAGGTGGCATCTTCACTAAGAGTGCCGATGTTGGCGCTGACCTTGTCGGCAAAGTCGAAGCGGGTATTCCTGAGGATGATCCGAGAAATCCGGGCGTCATCGCTGATAATGTGGGAGACAATGTCGGCGACGTTGCTGGTATGGGGTCGGATATTTTCGAGTCGTATTGCGGGTCGATCATTGCGACGATCGCCATTGCGGCGACGCTGTCACCGGTACTGATTGACCAGTTGGCGGGTGGGCAACAGAACCAGTTGATGTTCCTGCCGTTGGCTTTGGCTTCGGTTGGACTGGTGTGTTCATTGATCGGCATTCAGTTGGTCAGTGCGATGGCAAATAAGTCACCGGCTGTCGCACTGCGTGTTGGCACCATCGGCGCGACTATTATCTTTATCGTCGCTTCGTTCGCGGTGATTCACTTGGTCGAACTGAGTGTGAACATTTGGCTCGCTGTTCTGGTCGGGGCAGTCGGTGGCATTGTGATCGGGTTGGTGACCGAGTACTACACGGGTGGTCAGCCAGTTAGAAAGATCGCGGAAAGTGGTGAAACTGGGCCTGCAACGGTAATGATCAGTGGGCTCGCCATTGGCATGCAATCGGTTACTGTTCCCGTGTTGGTACTGAGTGCGATCATTCTTATTTCAAGTGAATTAGCTGACATCTATGGGGTCGGCATTGCCGCTGTTGGTATGCTGGCAACGGTGGGGATCACGATGGCAATTGATGCCTACGGGCCTGTTGCAGACAATGCTGGGGGTATTGCAGAAATGGCCGGGTTGGGTGAAGAGGTTAGGGAAATCACCGATACCCTTGATGAATTGGGTAACACCACAGCGGCGATTGGCAAGGGGTTTGCCATTGGTGCGGCGGCGTTGGCGGCGCTCGCGATTATCTCGGCGTATATTGAAACCGTGATCCAGCATGTGCCGGAGTTCACACTGCAAATCAATGACCCTTTAGTGCTTTCCGGCATGTTCTTAGGCGGTATTTTTCCGTTTCTCGTCAGCAGTATGACCATGAACGCAGTGGGCGATGCTGCGTTTGAAATGATTCACGAGATCCGCCGTCAGTTTCGAGAGATCCCCGGATTACTGGAAGGCACCGCTGAACCCGATACCGCTCGCTGTGTGGAGATTGCAACGACCGCTGCGTTAAAGCGGATGATCCCACCGGGGGTGCTAGCGGTCGCCGCTCCGGTGGTGGTCGGATTTGGGCTTGGCCCGGCGGCTCTTGGTGGCATGCTGGGCGGCGCATTGTTGGGTTGTGTGCTTCTTGCATTGACCATGGCCAACGCCGGGGGAGCTTGGGATAACGCCAAGAAGTACGTTGAAAAAGGCAACCTCGGTGGCAAGGGTTCTGACGTCCACAAGGCCGTTGTGGTCGGTGACACAGTGGGTGACCCCTTTAAGGATACGTCGGGACCCTCGATGAATATCCTGATTAATGTGATGGCGATCGTTAGCCTTGTGATTGCACCGTTACTGGGTGCACCGTTACTGGTACTGAGTTGATCAAGTTAGGTTTTTGTACACAAGGAAGGGATCGGTCTGGTGGCCGGCTCTTTTGGCTGAGGTCCAAGACATGGGTTGGGTTGGCATCGTAAGATGATGTGATGGTTAGGGTTCCCGTTCGGGCGGCTAGCGCGCTGGATCTTGTCGCGATCGGAGCCATCTATGCGGATGAAGTAAGCCAGCACACCGCCTCGTTTGAGATTGACTCGCCGGACCTTGCCGAGATAAAGCAGCGTTGGGTCGATGTGTGCAATCTGGGCTTGCCCTACCTGGTGGCGGATCTGGAAGGGAGTATTGCTGGCTATGCTTATGCGGTGCCCTATCGCTCCAGGCCAGCTTACTGTTACACCGTAGAAGACTCCGTTTATGTTGCTCCCTGGGCGCGTCAGCGTGGCGTCGGGTTAGCAGTGCTCAGAGCGTTGCTCAGTGGTTGTGAAATGTGGGGTGCGCGTCAAATGGTCGCGATTGTTGGTGATCCGGCGGCAAACCATGCGTCGATTCGATTGCACGAAAAGGCGGGTTTTAGATCTGTTGGAACACTGGTGGGTGTGGGACGTAAGTTCGATTCCTGGCTTGATTCATTGATATTGCAGCGACCATTGGGGCATGGGATCTCAACCAGTCCCGGTGACCCTCGTGTGCCAGTTTGAGATGATTGCGCGGGGGTTTCTCGCTGCGGCGCGCTTTCTTCTTGTCCTCAGCGGTGGCTGGACGAGCGCTGCGCGTTGGCAACGGCAAGTGTTGACGCGATTTAATACCGACATTGATCTCTATTTGCCGCGGGGAACAAGCGCTGGAACTGTGATCTTTGTTCACGGTTTGAGTGTCTTGGGGCATCGTGATCCTCGTGTCGAGCAGTTGGGGAGCGCCTTGGCCACCGCTGGCTTTCGGGCTGTCATTCCGGCCATCAAGAGTCTCCGGGAGTTGTGGATTCGGCGGGATCAGCCCGAGCAAATCGAGCAACTGATTACTGCGATCACGAGTGACGAGCAATTGGTGCCAGGCGGCTGTTGCGCTTTGATGGCGGTCTCTTTTTCAGGCGTATTTGTACTCAGAGCGGCCGGTCGTCCCGCCGTATCGGCGCGCCTGAGTGCGTTGGGTCTGATCGGCGCTTATGCAGATGTGAACAGCGTGTGCGATTTCCTCGTGACCGCCAACCGGGCTGATCCTTACGGTTATCTCCTCATGTTGCGCAGTTACTACGCAGAATTTGAAACGCCCTCGGCAAGGTTTCTCGAAGCCCTTGAACGCTGTATTGAGCACAGTATTGCCGAATCAGAAGCCGAGTCATTTGAGGGCATTCTGGATGCGAGTCAGCCCGATGAGGCGCAATTAATCCAGTTGATTGCCGATCCGCGGGCCCGAGCCGATATGGGTAGACGTATGCGGTCAGTTTTTGATGCGGATTGGCGTGACTACGAAGTACCTATTGAGTCACTTCAACTCGATGTGCCGGTGTTTCTGATTCACGGGCGAGACGATCGCGTGATCCCTGTTGAGCAGTCGCGAGATCTTGCTGATCGACTCGATGTTCGGGGCGTGGTCAATCGGTTGTGTGTGACTCGGTTTTTGAGTCATGGTGACAGTCGTATCCGCTGGCGCGAGTTACTCGAAGTGCTACGTGTGTGGTGTGCTTTTGCTTGGTTTTTCAGGTGTTGCCAGGTGAGTGCAAAGCACCAGCCGGAGTAGTGAGCGGGCGGCGAAAATGAAGAGGGCGCCCAACGGGCGCCCTCTTGCGATAAGCCTGACAGCAGTTCAGGTCAAGCGTAATGTACGACACCGGCCATGATCACTGTCAGAATAACACTCGAGGTGATTACTGCGCTGACGGATTGTATGGCGCTCATCATTTTCCCCCAGATGGCATTGGCCTCGATGAGGACAACGATGGCGAGACCAATAACAATAGCGGTCGCACTCATTTCGCCACCCCATACACCGCCACTTGCTTGGGTGCCGTGGATCGAGGCGACCATGAAATAAAGCATGGGTAAGGACAACAGCGTGTTCGTGCGCGAGGCCAAACCGGCTTTGGGCGCGGCGGCTGCTTTGTCACCTTCATCCAGGCCAATGACGATACGTTGATTTGGCCAGATAATTAACCACACATTCAGCATCATCAGGGTACCCATCAGCGCACCAAGTGTGATGCCCAGACTGAATCGTTGCTGGCTCATGATCCAGCCGAGCAGGATCAGACCGGTGAGAAAAGTGAACATGGCCGCCCAGCGGAACCACCATAGCGCAATCGGCGCAAGTTTCTGCATGACATCCGACTTGGCACCGTCATCAGCGACTTTGACGTATTCAGTCTGTACAAAGTTGAAGTAGTAGAGCAGGCCAATCCACGCCACGCCGAAAACAATGTGACCAAAACGTAACAGTACATCGAGAAGGTATGCGTACATGGTTCGTGTCTCCCGGGTGTTTGTCTATGTAGTGGGTAAAAATCAGTGACGCAAGTCTAAATGAGGTCTTCCCAAAGCGCCAATTCAGGTTGTTTTGAAGGGGTATTGTGATTTACACACGCAGTGTCCCCCTCGCAGGGTCCTAGGCAACAGAGGGTAAGCCTGCCAGCGCCATGGCGACTTCCGATTCGTCATAGGGCTGATCATGTAGTTTGCCGCTGGCAAAGTCGCTATAGGCCTGCATATCGAAATAGCCATGTCCGCAAAGGTTAAATAAAATGGCTCGCGAAGTGCCTTCTGCTTTGCAACGCAGCGCTTCGTCGAGTGCGCCTTTGACCGCGTGGTTCGCTTCAGGTGCCGGCAGGATACCTTCTGCCTTGGCAAACTCGAGACCGGCCTCAAAGCACTCAACCTGTTGATAGGCCACTGCTTCAACTTCGCCCGTATTGACCAGTTGGCTGACTAGTGGTGCCATGCCGTGGTAACGCAGGCCACCGGCGTGAAAGCCAGGTGGCACGAAAGCCGACCCCAGTGTGTGCATCTTGACCAGGGGCGTCAGATTCGCCGTGTCACCAAAGTCGTACGCATACTGACCGCGCGTCAGGCTCGGGCAGTTGGCCGGTTCGACCGCAACAACGCGAACGGTCTGTTCACCGCGTAGTTTTCGACCGATAAACGGAAAGGCAAGGCCTGCAAAATTGCTTCCACCCCCGGTACAGCCAATCACCACGTCAGGGTAATCGTCAGCCATCTCCATTTGGCGTAAGGCTTCTTGTCCAACGACAGTCTGATGCATCAGCACGTGGTTCAGTACGCTGCCAAGCGCATACTTGGTGTCGTCCCGTTGCGCTGCGCATTCGACCGCCTCGCTGATTGCGATGCCAAGACTGCCGGTACTGTCGGGAGTGCCCGCAAGGATTTTCTTGCCTGATTCCGTACGGTTACTTGGACTGGCGTGACAGGTGGCACCAAATGACTCCATGAATGCTCGCCGATAGGGTTTCTGGTCATAACTCACTCGCACCATGAACACTTCTATTTCCAGACCAAACATTGAGCCGGCGAGGGCAAGAGATGAACCCCATTGGCCGGCGCCGGTCTCAGTGGTAATACGCTTAACCCCCTCTTCGCGGCAGTAGAAGGCTTGGGCGATGGCGGTGTTGGGCTTGTGGCTGCCGGTCGGGCTCACCCCCTCATACTTGTAGTAGATGCGGGCAGGTGTATCCAGCGCTTGTTCCAGGCGTCGTGCACGGTACAGTGGGCTGGGTCGCCATTGTCGATAAATGTTGCGCACCGGCTCTGGAATATCGATCGTCCGCTCGGTGCTGACTTCTTGCATGATGGCCGCCATGGTGAAGAGTGGCGCAAGGTCATCAGGCCCGATCGGTTGGCCGGTTCCAGGGTGCAAAACAGGGGCCGGGGGATCTGGCAGGTCGGCGACGATGTTGTACCAGGATTTGGGTATTTCGTTCTCGTCCAGTAGAAACTTAATTTGATCTGTCATGGCAGTTATTCGAGGTAAACGGGTTGTGGTCTAAGCACAGCACAGCATAGGCGACTAAGCATACCGCAATCGTGGTGGCGATACGGCTCCCTGAGAGATCGAGCGACTGCTTCGAGTATCTCAGTATGGGCGGAGCCTTCAGGTCCCGGGGCGGGCGTTGGTCCGGTTGTAACGGGGCACCGGGCCATGCAGTGCTTGCCACACTGTGTCGCAGGCGGCGCGTTCGTCATCGTCAAGCGGTGTGGCTTCGAGCGCCGCCAGGTTGGCGGTAATCTGTTCTGCACGGGTTGCACCAAAAAGAGTGACATCAACGCTGTCGTGATCCAGCATGTAGCGCAGTGCCAGCTCTACGGTGCTTCGTCCTCCATCGCGTGCGATTTGGGAAAAGGCATCAGCGGCATGTCGCTGGCGTTCGTCCCAGTAGCGTTGCCGATAATTGGCATCGTTCGCAAAGCGCGTACCCGAGGTGGGTTCTTGACCGATCTGGTACTTTCCTGTGAGTAGGCCACCGGCCAATGGGTTATACAGACAGGTACCAAGATCAAAGGCCCGAGTCATGGGTAACAACTCGGTATCGGCTGCGCGCGAGATCGCGTTGTACAACGCCTGCGTCACGGTGGGCGGTGTCCAGCCGCGTGAGCGACTGAGATACAGTGCATCGACTATTTGCCAGGCGGCAAAGTTTGATAGACCGATATACCGAATTTTGCCTGCGTTCACCTGGCTTTCCAGGGCGCGCCAGGTGATCTCAATGGGAGTGTCGTCATCAGGTTGATGTAGATAATAGATATCGACGTACTCTGTTTTAAGGCGTCGAAGTGAATTCTCAAGTTCTCGGATCAAGACCTTGGGAGTGAGGCCGATGGTCTCGGAATCGTTTCCGACCGGGTAGCGTACTTTCGTTGCCAGAACAATTTGCTCACGATTGGCCCGGGCATTCATCCATTGGCCAATGATCTCTTCAGAGCGCCCTGCGTTGTAACTGTTGGATGTATCGATGAAGTTGACGCCGCTGTCGGTCACTAGATCCAACAGATCCAGCGAGGTCTCTTCGTTGACCGGTTGACCGAGGGTCATCGTGCCAAACGAAAACGGGGATACCTTGAGTCCAGTGCTGCCGAGCCTTATCCGTTCCATGTGTCACCCTCCTGGTGCTTGAACGTCGCGGCGCTAGTGCGCCATTGAGCCTATCTTAGCGGTTGTTCGACTCAGTGCCGGATCCCGTAGCCCCGCTGCAGGAGAATCAGGCTGAGGCTAAAAAACGCAACAATGAAGCCGATGATGATGACATAGGAAGCCCACAGGCTGATGTCTGAAATACCGAGAAAGCCGTAGCGGAATGCGTTGATCATGTAAAGAATGGGATTCGCCATCGATATGTCTTGCCATAACTCGGGCAGTAACTTAATCGAGTAGAAGATTCCGCCAAGATAGGTCAACGGCGTGAGCACAAATGCGGGAACGATAGAAATGTCGTCAAAACCCTTTGCAAATAAGGCATTGAGGAAGCCGCCAAGTGAAAAGAGAATCGATGTCAGTATCACAACGGAGGTCAGCACCAGTGGATTGTGGATTCTAAGATCGCTGAAAAATGCCGATACGAGGGTGACTATGATGCCAATGAGGATGCCCCGGGCGACGCCCCCACCAATAAAGCCGGTGAGGATGACATAGTTGGGTGTCGGTGAAATCAGAATTTCCTCTATAGAACGCTGGAATTTCGCGCCGAAAAAGGATGACACCACGTTCGAGTAAGAGTTAGTGATCACTGACATCAAGATCAGGCCTGGAACGATAAATTCCATGTAGTCGACGCCATCCATTTTGCCGATTCGTTGGCCAATGAGGTTTCCGAAAATTACAAAATATAGGGTGGTCGTGATGACCGGCGGCAACAGTGTTTGTTGCCAGATTCTGGAGAAGCGCGAAATTTCCTTGATGAAGATCGTGTTAAATGCAATGAGTTGCTGTCGTGCGGTCACAGTTGCACGTCCTCGTTATGGTTGCGGCGGATCAAGTTAATGAATAATTGTTCCAGGCGGTTAGTTTTGTTGCGCATGCTCTGAATGCGAATCCCCGCGCGCGACAGTTGTGCGTAGAGTTCGTTGAGTCCGTCTTCTCGATCAACATCTACCTCTAGCGTTCGATTGTCCACCAGCCGAGTTGTACTTTGTAATTCGGGGGGTACGTGGGTTATGGGTTGGGAAAGATCCAGGACAAAGGTTTCGACCTGGAGTTTGGTGAGTAACGAGCGCATGGAAGTATTTTCAATCAAGCGCCCCTGATCGATGATGCCAATCTGCCGACAGAGATGCTCGGCTTCTTCCAGGTAATGGGTGGTCAGAATGATGGTGGTACCCGCATCGTTGATTTGGCGCAGGAAGTCCCACATGGAGTGACGAAGCTCAATGTCAACACCGGCCGTTGGTTCATCGAGGATCAGTAGTTTGGGTTCGTGCACCAGTGCTCGGGCGATCATCAGTCGACGTTTCATGCCACCGGACAACGCACGGGCCCGATCGTCGCGCTTAGGCCACAGCCCAAGCTGCGTCAGGTATTGTTCTGCCCGTGCCTGTGCAAGCTGCCGCTCGATGCCGTAATAGCCCGCCTGGTTGACCGTGATTTGCCAGGGTGTTTCAAACATATTGAAGTTGAACTCCTGAGGCACGATACCCAGGTGGGCCTTGGCACGAGAGAAATGCCGGTCAATATCGATGCCGAAGACATGCACCTTTCCCGTGCTCTTATTAATGAGGGAACTGATGATGCCAATGGCTGTCGACTTTCCAGCGCCATTGGGACCCAGCAGCGCAAAAAAATCACCTTCGTTAACCGTCAGATCGATGTCCTGAAGGGCCATCGTTCCGTTAGCATAGGTTTTGCCCAGGCCCTGAATTTGAAGTGCGGCTGTCATAGTGATGGTGTTCGACGCAATAGCACAGACATGGGGTCAACTTCAGTGCTTTGCAAGGGGCGCGCGTGGGATTACTGGCGCAGCACACATTTCTCGTATAGGTCTTTGAGCAGCCCTCCCGGATCATAGCGGGTCTTTAGTTCGCGGTAGACCGGGCCGTTGTACGCTTGCCAGAATGCGCGGTGAGAGAAAAACACGTCGGAATAAAGTGACTTGATACCGCCGAAGTCGGTGACTTTGTCTTCTATCATTCGGTTGAAATGACCTCTGGGTTTTCGACGGCGTGTTCGGACCACGTCCCAGAAACCAAAGTTGATGTAAGGTGAATCCGTCGACATGGGAAACAGGGGAAAGGACTGTTTGATGTTACGAGCGCGAACCGGGCAGACCCAGATGGGAAGAATGCCGATGTCGTGGTGAAAGAAGTCGAGAAACTCTGCTGCATTGCCTGCCGGGATATCCACATCCTGAATCACCGATTCAGTGTGTATCAAGGCCATGCGATTTAGACGTCGAGTCAGACCGACACGGCTATTCCAGCGCATGATCTTCTGGTAGGTGGTGGAATTTAATCGTTTCCGTCCGAGCAGGCGTCGAATCGGTTTGCTCTGAACATAAAGATTCTTTGAGCACCAGAACCAGTCAGTGTCCCAGCGCCACAAGTAGTCGCTCGTGGTTAAGTAATCCTCGCTGCGCACGGGGATGGACTGATAGTAGATGTCGAGAAGGGTGTAATCACTGACGTAGGGCGCTTCGTCAACAAAGCGACCAATCGTTAGGAAGTGTTGATGGCGTTGCAGTACGCAGCCATCTAGAAAATCGATGTCCTCGCCGGACCATTTGTCGATTGCCGCAAAGAAAGCCGCGCTGTTATCAAATGCGAGGTGGGTGAGTTGCACATAAGGCTTCACCGGTATTGCTTCGAGTTTGACTCGAAGGATGTACCCCAGGGTTCCGTACGAATTCGGCATTCCAAAAAAGAGATCCTGGTGGGCGTTGTCGGGTGTGCACGTGACCACATCGCCACCGACGAGCAGCACATCCATTTCAAGGACAGACTCATGGGGTAGGCCATAGCGAAAGGAAGAAGACTCGATGCCAATACCCGAGATAGCACCACCGACCGTGATCGACTTGAGTTGCGGTACCACCTTGGGCATCAGCCCGCTTTGCAGTGACGCCGAGATAACATCGGCGTAGGGCGTCATGCCCTCAACCTCGATCGTATTTCTTTCCGTATCGATATTCAGAACATGGCTGAATGCGCTGATATCAAGGGCATGATGCGGGTTGGTGTTGCGGGTCCGAAAAAGATTGGATGTCTCTTTTTGCAGTCGCATCGGGCCCGGCGGCAGGCTCGACAGTGTGCTCGCAAAAGCCTGACGACGACTGGTATAGCCAGCTAGGGCGCTTGCACTTTCCGTTACCACGTGTGTGCCTTTCGCTAGAATCCCGCAGCCAGCCCGTCCTTGCGCGGGTCTGAACCTGCCACGTAACCTCCGGGCGCGCGGACAATGATTTGGCCACCACCAAACACGCCTTCTTTGTTCGGATCGACGAAACGATGGCCTCGTGCTTCCAGATCGGGGCGCAATGAGGACAGCCCGGGCTCTAGCCATACAGAGAAGTCGGTGGCAACGAACCAGCGTGGCGCGTCAAGCGCTTGCTGCGGCGACAGCCCTTGGCAGAACATTCGCAACACCATCTGCAGGTGGCCCTGCGGCTGCATGTGCCCGCCCATCACTCCAAAACTGGCGACCGGTTCTCCCTGGCGCGTGATAAAGGCGGGAATAATGGTGTGGTATGGACGTTTACCACCACCGACCTCATTCGCGTGACCTGGCTGAAGAACGAAACCTCGACCGCGGCTCTGCAGACTGATGCCGGTGCCTGGAACCACAATGCCTGAGCCGAAACCGGTGAAATTGGACTGGATGTATGAAACCATCATACCGCTTTGATCGGCAGTGCTCAGGTAAATGGTGCCGTGGTCAGGTCGAATCTCAGCACTTGGGGTGCTGGATTTGACAGGATCAATTGACGCGGCTCGCCGTGCCAGTTGGTCCGGGTCGAGTAACTCAGCAACCGTGACCTCCATTGATTCTGGATCAGCGACGTGGCGCTGAGTTTCTGCGAAGGCGATTTTCATCGCCTCCATTTGCAGGTGAATGCTGTCGGCGGAGTCAAGCGGATGAGCCTCAACATCGAGATGTTCGAGGATACCGAGCGCCACTAGCGTGGCGATTCCTTGCCCATTCGGCGGAATCTCATGAATGGAAAGGTCCCTGAAGTCCTGGGAGATACACTCGACCCAGTGACTCTTGTGATCTGCCAGGTCACGCAGGGTCATGTCGGCGCCGTGGGTTTGTGCATCGGCAACTATGGCTTCAGCCAAAGGGCCCCGATAGAAGCTTTCTCCGTGGGTTCGGGCAATTTCTTCCAAGGTTTTGGCTTGGTCCGGGCACCGGAATATGTCACCGGTGCGCGGCGCAGTGCCACCGGGTAGAAAGGTGTCAGCAAAGGCGGGTAGGTGAGCGAAGTTGCGTGCGTCCTTTGTCCATTGGGCGGCAATGACGGGGCTTACAGCAAATCCATCGTTCGCCGCCCGAATGGCAGCTTCAAACAGGTCATCAAATGGCAGTACGCCAAAGCGTTCCGATAGCCGCACCCAGGCATCGACGGCGCCTGGAACGGTGACACAGTCCCAGCCTGGCCAGGGCATTTCTTTGTATTGGTTAAATCGTTCGGGTGTCCAAGCGGTTGGGGACCGGCCAGAAGCATTCAGTCCATGCAGGTCTTGACCATCCCAGACAATGGCAAATGCGTCGCTGCCGATGCCGTTCATAGTGGGTTCGACTACGGTTAAGGTGATGGCGCTTGCAATGGCCGCGTCCACGGCGTTGCCGCCCCTCTCCAACGC
>Ga0209089_10003925_pt1 | contig 12545 bp, 10 predicted proteins | sample ArcticOcean_MG_C_FD_187431 | JGI IMG/M metagenome (GOLD analysis project Ga0209089, IMG submission 187431) | Marine microbial communities from western Arctic Ocean - ArcticOcean_MG_CB2_150 (SPAdes) (version 2) | ecosystem: Environmental > Aquatic > Marine > Oceanic | place: Arctic Ocean: Canada...
TTTGTAATTTTATTAGAACCCACTACACCTGAATTAATAATTTTATTTTTAATTCTTTTTTTAAATAAAGTTATATTTTGATAGAGTGATTTCTCTAAACCAAAATGTATGCTTTTATATTTAAAATATTCAGGATAAATTTTTGTCATTACTGATGGTGGTAAAAAATGAAAATAATGATCTATCTTCCATTCTAAATGATATTTAATTGAATTTTTTGCATCGTCGGGATCACCATATTTTGCAATAACTGGAATTTTTAAATTTTTTATATTTAAAATTTTTTTTGGCATACCAAAACTAGAATTTTGCCATAATAATATAATATCAAATTTATCTTTCAAAACTAATGCATCAAAAATATCTTTTGTAGCAAAATATGTGACTTTGATTTGCTCATTCCTCTTTAGTGCTTTCATAAAAAAATGATAATACGTATTATCATAATGATTTCCACTTAATACAACATTTGATTCATGATATATGAAAGCCACTCTAATTTTATTCATACTAATTACATTTTTTGATAAGAATTTATTTATATTTAATATCTTAAATTATCTCAAAATTAGTCTAATTCTAACTATGTCTTTAGTCATAAATCCCAATTTACTGAATGTGGCGGCTTAATTTCTTCTACCTTTTGATTACCTTCAATCAGTAATTTATTTTCATAAATTTTTTCTAAACGTGCTTTATATTTTCTACCACGTCTACCCCAAAAAATTGCTGAATAACCCCATCTAATTGAATCTTTTTCAGTAACTAAATTTTTAAAATAATATTGTGTGGGTGTTTTCTTTACTTTCTTATCATTATTTATAAAAAAGCTTTTCCAATCAACTATGAATTTTTCTGTTTTTATTTCCTCTAAAGATGTTTTTGAAGTTGTTAAAAATCCTTGAAATTTAGTAAGATCTTTTAAGACTTCTTTTGTACTATTGAAATTATACTTTTTTTCTAAAAATTTTAGAAATTTTATTGAGTCTTTTTCAAATCTATTATTATCTAAACTAAAACGTAACCAACTTGCTTCTTCAATTGGCCAATTAATATTTCCAAATCTTGGTTCTATGTGATCCCATCCCTTACCTGAAAATCCTATATCAAAATATTTTGTAACAATTTCTATTTCTTCTGAAAAAACTGTTTTTTCTGATTTTGAAAATTCAAAAAATGTTTCATAAAATGACATAAATGATAAATCATAAATTTGTCTATAATATTGTGCAAATTCTTCAAAAACACCAAGATTTTGAAAAGTAGAAAATACCCAAGCAAACAGCATCATTTGTTTTAACTCTTCCAATGTAAATGATGATGTTTCACAAATTATTTCTTCAAATTCTTTGATTTTATCCTGATGAAGATATTCTATGGAGACATGTCGTAAATGTACAGGTGAACGTATAGTTTTAATTTGAAATTTTTCTTTGTATTCAGGTAAATTCATTGGTGCATTTGGTAAAACACTACAGATACCCCATGATAAAGTTCCTACTTTTGTTTGGGCAATTGTTTCTAATCCTTCTTTAAAACTTTCGAGAGTTTCACCTGGTAACCCAATAATTATTTCTGTATACGTTGGAATTTCATTCTCAACAAAAACTGTAGTTAAATCTGAAAATTTATCAAATTTAATGTTAGCCCGTTTAATATTTTTGAGCGTTGTTGGATCTAATGATTGTACTGATAATGAAATTCCTCCAATTATACCGCCATCTCTTAATTCTCGTGCAATGGGTAGGATTTTATCCGTAGTATTTTTTGCCCATGCTGTTCCAAATTTCTTTGGAAACCCCTTTTCTAATGCTTGTTCTTTTAATTTTCTAGCTATTACTAAATCTCTATCTTGAAAAATACCAAAGTTTGCATCACAACAACTGATATATCTCATTTTATTATCTGCAAACCACTCAACTTCTTTAAGTAGTCTATCATCTAGAAATTTTCTTACTTTTGTAAATGTTGCACTTCCCCAATCACAAAAAGTACATTGGTATGGACATCCTCTATTAGTTTCCCAAGAACAATCCCAATCTACACCACAATCTTTGTCCACTAAATCCCAAATCAAATTTGTAAGATAAGGAGATGGTATATCAGATAAATCATTTATACGTTCTTGTGGATTTGTTCTAAAATCTTTTGTAGAAATTCCTTTTACATTCAGCCAATTTTTATCTTCTAGATAAACTTGCAAAATATTTTTAAGAGTATACTCTCCTTCCCCATGAACTATGATGTCTATGTATGGATATTTTTCAAAAAATCCATTTGTATCTTCAGGAATTTGTGGTCCTCCAAAAATTATCAAACAATCAGGATTTATTTTTTTTACTTCTCTTGCCAAATATGTTGATATTTCCCAATTCCAAATATAACATGAACATAATAACAAGTCTGCATCTTTACATTCTAAAATATTTTCTTCTAATTTATCCCTAAAAACAAAAGTTTTTTCAAATTTAAATTGTGATTTTAAATCTTTTATTAAATTTATATTTGAAACTAAAGTCGCTATGCTGTATGGGGCATGAATTTGATTTCCATATTTATAATTATATTGAGAATTAACAATTTTATACATTTTTGATGTTATTCAACGTTAAAATTTACTGTTTTAAATAATTTTCTTAATATGAGTCAAGTTTTATCTTTTTTAATAAAATTTATGCCCATTCTGGTATGATGTGTTCATGATTGTTTAACCACTCAAAATATTCTTTTATTCCTTGATCTAGGTTAATTTGAGGTTCCCAATCTAATAATTTCTTCATTAATGTTGTATCTGAGTATCCTCCAATTGGATCTCCTGAAGGATATGGTTTGTAATTAATTGGAACTGGTTTTATATGTTGAAAAATTTTTTCCACTATGTCATTAATTTTTGTTGGTTTTCCAGTTCCAACATTAAAGAATTTTCCATTTGTTGACTCTTTTTCTGTAGATAGAACAACAGATTCTGCAATATCTGAAACATGTGTAAAATCACGAATTTGGTTTCCATCTCCAAATACTGTTATTGGTTTACCTTTTTTTGCAAGAGCTCCAAATATTGCAACTGCCCAACTATGACTTCCTTTTTTAGGAATTTGTGGAGATCCATAAACACTAAAAAATCTAATAGAAGTAGTTGGGAGATTATATAATTCATAATATAATCTAGTCTGTTGTTCACCCCAATACTTTGAAAGTGCATAATTTGATACTGGAAAACAAGGATCAGTTTCTTTGAAAATACCTTTATTCCCAAAACCATATACTGCCGCTGATGAAATAAAAATAAATTTTTCAATGTTATTTTTTTTACATGCTTCTAAGATATTCTGAGTTGCAGCTACATTTGTTTTAAATTCAGTTTCTGGATTTCTTATACATGCACCAACGTCTGCTAAAGCTGCTGCATGAATTACAATATCTTGTTTTTTTATTAATTTCTCTATAACTTCTTGATTTGTAATACTTTCTTTTACAAATTCTACTGTTTCCAAATCACCTACACCATATTCATGTAAATAATCAAATGGATAAGCATCCAAATTATCAATTACTGTTACTTGTGCTTGTCTTTCAACAAGTTTTTTTACAATATTACTTCCTACTGTACCTGCACCACCCGTCACAAGAATTTTTTTATTTTTAATCATCAGAAATATGCCTTATCACTACAAATGCTTCAGCATATGGTCTTCCTACAGAATTTCCTCTAAATTTTGCTAATGTTTTTAAAGAATCTAATGAACGTGGATGATCTCCTGGTCTGACTTCTTTTTTATAACATGCATAAGCATCTAATTTAGATTGTAAATTCTTTTCAGAAATTATATTATATTCTGTTGGATCAAAAGGCTTGTCTAATCTACCCGACCAATTTGAGGATGAATGAATTTCATAACACAGAATTTTTTCAACTCCTGTCCAAATTTTTTCATTTACTCCTCTTGGAAAATGGGTAGGTCTACATGCAACCATTGTAGAGTGAAACACAAAGATGTGATCTTGATGAGTATCTCCATAATAATGGGTGTAAACTATTTTTGGTTTAACTTTAGAAATAATATTTGTAAGTTCTGCATTAACTTTTAACTGATCTTCTGACATAAAATTTCCTGATTTACAATTTAACCAAAAAATATTTTTTTTGTTTATTCCAAAAACCTTCAACATATCATCTGCTTGAGTTTTTAATTTTGGTTGAATTGGTTTATGGCCTACTGAAAATAGTACAATATATACAGAATCTCCTTTTTCTACATGTTTTGCAATAGTTGCTCCAGCTCCTATAGATTCATCATCGGGATGAGCACCTATAACTAAAACATTCATATCATAAGCATTTTTTACGGCATTAAAAAACTCTCCAATTTTTTAATAAAACTAAAATCTAGGACTGATTAAGTTTTGTGATGTATCTCAAGACTCAAAAAACTTCTTACAAACGATTTTATCATTTATTTGTTAAAAGACATTTTTTTGGCATAACTAGTCCATTACGTGTTTTACCTGATTTTTTTGTTATAGGTCCAGGAAGAACTGGAACAACTTCTTTATTCTATTATTTAGATCAACACCCTTCATTATCAAAATCTGCATATGATGAATTAGGATTTTTTGATGTAAATTTTCATCTTGGTTTCCATTGGTATCGTTCACTATTCCCATCAATTTTAACAAAATTTAGAATAAAATTAAAAACTAATTTTTTTATGACTTATGATGTAACACCTTCTTATGTTCGTAGGCCTTGGATTGCTAGAAGAATAAAAAAACTCTTTCCTAATTCTAAATTAATTATTGTATTACGAAATCCAATAGATAAGACATATTCCCATTACTATCTAAGTACCACATCTGGGGAGACTAGAAATTTTGAAGAAGTAATTAAAAAAGATATGGATGATATTTCAAAATGGAATATTAATTCAAAAGATGATAATTATTTTGCAACTAAAGTTGAAAATTCAAAATTAGCTCGAGGATTTTATGTAGAACAACTTCTTCCTTGGTTTGAATTATTTCCTAAAAATCAAATTTTAATTATTTCAAGTGAAGAATTAGCATCAAATACAAAAAATGTTATGAGTGAAATATTCAAATTTTTAAATTTACCTGACTATAAAATCCCAAATATTGAAAAAGTTAATGTATCAAAATATTCTAAAATGAATCCTGATACAAGAAAAATATTAATCGATTTTTTTAAACCTTACAATGAACAACTTTTTAAATTTTTAGATAGAAAATTTGATTGGAACAAATAATCTTTATATTAAATATTAATGAAATTTTACAAAATTTTTTCATGAAAAATATCTTTTTTCCTCTTTGTTAAAACAAAATAAGCCTTCATCAGATTTCAAGGAATATATTAAAAATCAAAAATATGTCTAAAAAACCCTCAATTATTTTAGATCAGTTACAACAAATTAAAGTTAACATTTCTTAACAGTTAAAACGATGCATTCTATTCTAAAAATATTGATAAAAAAAAGCATAAAAAAAATCCTTAACCAGACAGGTTTTGAAATACATAAAAAGGGAATCAGTAGAGAATTTCCAAAAGATTTTGATGATATGTGTATTGAGATGATTAAATCAGTAAAACCATTTACTATGACAAGTAAAGAAAGAAATTTTGCATTGATTGAAGCAGTAAAATATATCATTAATCATCAAGTCCCAGGAGATATTGTGGAGTGTGGAGTATGGAAAGGAGGTTCCATGATGATTGTAGCAAAAACTTTAATGAATTTAAAAAATCAAGAAAAAGAAATTTACCTTTTTGATACATTTGAAGGAATGACTAAGCCAAATGAATTTGATATTCCAGCTAGTGGGGCATTTGACGTTTCAGAATTATATAAAAAATATAGAATTAATGATAATTCCTCTGATTGGTGTAGAGCTGAATTAGATGAAGTAAAAAATAATGTTTACAGTACAGGTTACAAAAAAGATAAATTACATTTTGTAAAAGGTAAAGTCGAAAATACTCTACCTCAAGTAGTACCTGAAAAAATTTCTATTTTAAGATTAGATACGGATTGGTATGAATCCACATTACACGAATTAATTCATTTATTTCCAAAATTAGTTAAGGGCGGGGTATTGATCATAGACGATTATGGATATTGGAAAGGTTCTAAAAAAGCAGTAGATGAATATTTTGCAAAAAATAAGACTAGAATATTATTAAATAGAATTGATGAGACAGGAAGAATAGGCATAAAATTATAATTTTTTTAGTAATTATTATTAGAGATATTTTTGTAAATTATAAATTTTTAGATAGAAAATTTGATTGGAATAAATGATTTCATTTTATTAATGTTTAAGTAGAAAATATTTTCCTACTAAAAATTATTTTTAACTTATTTTTTTATTTTAATGATATATACATTAATTTACTGTTTTATTTGAATAGTTACAAATTAAACATGAAAAAAGAAATTTCTATTGAAGAATTTATTCATAAATTAGATGTAAAAATTCCAAAAATGGATGAGTTTTTACGCTTATGTCGAATAATGCCAATTAATCCACAACGTGATGAAAATTTTATAATAAATTTTGAAAGAGGAATGTTACTTTATGCATTAATTGCAAAATTTCAACCTAAAACTGTTTTAGAAATAGGTACTGCTGAAGGATATTCTACATTATGTATGGCTTGGGCCATGTCTGATTTTAAAATAGATGGAAAAATTTTTACTGTTGATCCAAAATCTCATCATAAAATAATTGATCGTAGAATAATAATTAATAAAAATGATAAACCTGTAAAAATGTCTTTATCTACAGCAGATCTTTGGAAAAAATTTGCATTACCTGAATGGATTGAAAAAATTGAAGTGCTTACTGGTTATTCTGGAGATATTCTTAAAACAAAAAATTTTCCAAAAATTGATTTTTGTTATATCGATGGTTCTCATGTTTATGAATCTGTTAAGCAAGATTTTTTTAGTATTTTAAAATTAGTTTCAGAAAAATTCCATATTTTGTTTGATGATTATGTTCCAAATAGAACTGATGGAGTTACAAAAATTATTGATGAGGATGTAATTAGTAATTTCGAAACAATTTTTATTAATACTAATACCAAAGATCAGAGAATTAAATTAAAAAAGAATTCATTTGATGAATTAATTATGTGTTTTATTGGCAGTGATTCCTTAAAAAAACCACTATGGGAAACGTATGATGAACAGGAATTAAATAATTTTCTTAAAAAATATAGGTTTACTACTAGTAGAATTAAGATTAGAAAAAAATTTGAAACAAAAATCCCATTTTTAAAGAAAATCCGGTTTCAATGGTGGAAAAATTAATGAAATCTTTAATTATAAAATTATTAATGTGTAGCTATTGAAACCAAATATTTTATTTCTATTAGTTGATTCTTTACGCCAAGACAAGTGTTACGGTAAAAATAAAACATCCATTACTCCTAATTTGGATTTTATAATAAATCAGGGTACATTTTTTTCACAGACAATAAGTCCTTCTTCAATAACAATCCCGTCTCTTTCTTCTATTTTTTCTGGATTATACTCCTATGAATGTACAACTTTAGATCATGAACTATTCAATATGGATCCACGTATTCATACTTTTATTGATGATCTTAATAATTCTGGATATTCTACTGGAGCTATAATTCCTGAATCAATCAATCATACAAATCTAATTCAGTCTTTCAGTAATGTTGAACTTTTTGATTCTTTTGGGACTCTGTATGATGGTGTCGGTGAACAAATTATTTCAAAAATTAATAATTTCAAAAATTCACCTTGGTTTCTTTATGTACATTTAGAGGATCTACATGGAAATGCAATTTTTCATCTTCAAGATGGTCCAAAAGAATTTGAAAATAAAAAATTTGGAAAAAATCAATATGATAAAATGTTATCTGCTGTTGATGTATGGTTGGGGAAAATTCTAAAAACATTAGATATTTCAAATACTATTTTTATAATTACTGCAGATCATGGTTCTACATCTGCTGATTTTACAGATTTAATGCAAAAATTTAGTGTCGACAATGAAAAAAAACGTGACCAAGAAAATGATTTTTTATTTAATTCTGGACATAAACTAATGAATAAACTACCTGATCAATTTTCTCCATTTAAGAAAAAAATTGCAAATATTTATAAAAATATAAAAACTAAAAAAGTTGAAAATAGTATTTTACCTAAATTAAATGAAATTGAATCATTAAAATTAACAAATTATCAAAAACGTTTGCTAAAAAAATCAGTAGTTTATCCTAGAGATTGTTATGATGAAAATTTTAGACCATCTTTAATTTTTTATGGAACAAATATTCCAAAAAATAAAATCATTCATAATCAAATTGGTTCAATTGATATTTTTCCAACTATTTTTGATTTAATTGAAATTTCTATTGCTAATAATATTCGTGGGAAAAGTATGCTTAATTTATTAAATAATGAATCATACATAGAACGAGCATTAATGTTGGATGGTGCATCATCAGAATCTGAATCTAAAATTAGTAATACAATTGGAATTCGTACTTCAAAATTTAAATATTTCAGGGATAGATTTGATAACTCAAAAAATATTCATCTCTTTGATATCCAAAATGATCCTTTGGAAGAAAATAATATTTTTGAGAATAATTTAGATATTATTAATAGTATGGAGATGGAATTACAAAAAATTAATCCTAGTAACAATTTTTCATTTAAAAAATTAGATCAATTATCTAATAATGATGAACAAAAAGCTAAAGATATTTTAAAAAAATTAGGTTACATCTAATCCTTCTCTATATTTAATTAATTTTTTATTTAAAGCTCTTTTATTGAAAATTTATTAAATTATTAATCAACTATTAAAATCATAAATAACCCAATTATTGCTACAAAAATCAGTTGATAATCACTTCACAAAATCTTGCAAATCACAATATGGATTTACCTGATGATACAGTTTTTAGAATTAACATGGCTTGGTGTGATAGTATATCTGAGTTTGAACAAATTTTAACTCAACACCAAAATCATAATTTTTTTGTGGATCTCCCAATTAGACGAATAAAACCGCCAAATAATAAATATTCAATTGAAGATTTAATACCAATAATAAAATCTCATAAAAACATAAAATATTTTGCAATTTCAAATGTTGAATCATCTGATGATTTAAAAAAATATGTTCAAATTTTACCAAATCATATAATTATTGTTCCAAAAATTGAAAGTCCTACAGCCGTTGATAATATAGAAGACATTGTTAATTTCCTTCCAAATGAGAAAATTGTTATGTTAGATCATGATGATCTTTTTTCCTCTTTGTTAAAACAAAATAAGCCTTCATCAGATTTCAAGGAATATATTAAAAAATTAGTGATATTTTGTGAAAAAAATAATGTGAAACTCCTTAGAACTATTGGAGTAGTTTTTAGTGATACTGAAAAACGTATATCACAATATATCAAATGATTTTAAGCTGATTAAATTAGAAAATATATCATGTTAGATTCATTAATTTATTTAATATTTGTTGTAGCAATTTTAGTTTTAATTGAATTAACTGCATTTATAGTAGTAAAGGTTGTCAATAAAAAATTTCAATGGTTAATAATTGATAAAGATCAAACACCAAAATTATCTAATAATGGATTAAAAAAATTTTTCCACCATGGATATGATCCTGTTTTAGGTTGGATTAGAAAACCAAACACATCACATTCTGAACAAAGTGAAAATAAAATTACTAATTGGAATATCAATTCACAAGGTTATAGGGCAAATCTTGAAAATGAATCATTAGTTAATAAAATTTCGTGTTATGGTGATTCATTTACTTTTGCAAGACAAGTAAATGATAATGAAACCTGGGAATATTATCTTTCTAAATTGACAAATACAAATGTAAAAAATTTTGGAGTTGGTAATTATGGATTAGATCAATCATTATTAAGATTGAAACGTGAATTTCTAAAAAATAAATCTGAAATAGTTATTTTAGGTGTAGTTCCAGATACGATAAGTCGTATAGTTAGTGTTTGGAAACATTATTACGAATATGGAAATACTTTTGGATTTAAACCTAGATTCTATTTAAAAAATAATGAATTATGTTTATTTGAGAATATTATTAATTCTGAATCAAAATTTTCTAATTATCACTTACATTTAAGTAAAATACAAAATTTGGATTTTTTTTATGCTAAAAAATTTAAAAAAGAATTACTTTTATTTCCATATTTTATTTCTATTTTAAAAAATCCTAAAAGAAATATTTTGATAATTTTTTGGATATTTTTATCAATACTTTTTAAATTTTTTAGAAAAAATACTTCTACTATAGAATACAAGGCTAAAGAAATTATAATGAATATAAATCTAAAATGGAGATTATTTTTATTTAATGATGATGATACTTTAATTTTATTTAAAAAAATTTTAGAAGACTATGTAAAATTTTCAAAACAAAATAATTTTAAGGCCATTTTTATTTTCTTTCCTCAAAAAGATGATGTACTTTTTATTAAATCCAGATATCATTTTTATAAAAATTTGGTAAAACAGATCTCTTCAATAGATGGATTATATTTTATAGATATTTTACAACCTCTTATTGAGGAAAAAAATATTGATTCCCTTTACTCTGATAATAATCCATATGGGGGACATTATTCTGTAGAAGGAAATAAAAAAATATCTGATATTATTTATTCTGAAATAATTAAATTTAATCTCTAATTCTTATATTAAATTAATTTCAATATTATTCATTGTTAGATAATATGTTAATCTTTTTTTTAAATTAATTACATCCATTAACTCTGAAGTGTAAATATTATTTTTTTCACATGGGTCTTTTATTAAATCATAAAATTCCCAAGTTTGTGGAGTATCATTATAAATTAATTTTTTATTATTTATTTTTACACAAAAAACGTTTGGTTTGGAAGGAGATGGCCACGGACCATATAGGCCTCCTGTTTCTACAAATAATTCTCTTTCATCAGATTCCTTACTGTTAATTAATTCACAAAGACTATCGCCCTGAATATCTGAATTTTTTTCTATATTTTCTGTTATCTCCATTATTGTAGGAAAAATATCAATTGTTCTACATTGTTTTTTTATATTTTTAGGCATAATTCCTGGAATATTTATCAAACAAAACACATTCAATGTATAATCATATGTAAAAACTCCGTAAAATTTTTCACCTTCTTTTTCTCCTATACTTGTTCCATGATCTGAAAAAAATATTAAAATTGTTTTTTCCTTTATTTTAGATTCTTCCAATGTTTTGATTATTGATGCAATGTACTCATCGCATGCAGGCAGATATGAATCATATCTGTCACTATTTTCTTTTAATGAATTATAATATTTATCATTAGTTGATTCTTGTTTTTCTTTTCTAACCACTTCTCTTACTAAATCTCGATGAGTTTCTGTATAATGAAGAAATAAGAAAAATTTTTCTTTTTTTGACAGATTTTTAATTATTTGTGAATGACGTTCACTAAAATTTACTGTTTCCTCATCAAAAATATTAAATTCATCAAATCCTTGTCTTGGAATTACTGAACCATCTATTACATCACAGCTAGTATAAAATTTTGCTTGATGTAAATATTCTGTGATAGTTTTAATTTTATCTTTTTTAAATTTAAAAATATTATAATATCCGTTAACTCCATTTTTTGATGGATACATACCAGAAAATATTGCATGTAATGAAGCAAATGTGTAAGGTGCAACTGTATTCATATTTTCAAAAAAATAACTTTCTTTTTTAAGTAAATCAAATGTTTTTAATTTTGTAACACGATCTCTTCTTAAACCATCTAAATTTATTAAAATTATATTATAATTCTTATTTTCCATTATATCATTTCAAATCCATCTCGTTTTCCGTATTTTCAATATTTAAAAAATTTGATATTTTTCCTTTTTGATATAATTTATTATAAATTTCATAATCTTGCATTGAATCTAACTCTAACCAACCATTTTTAATTAATATGGCTTTCAATTTGTATTTTTCATTAATCAATCCTTGTAAAAAATCAGTCATATATGATAATTCAAATGGCAAATTTGAATTGAGTGGATTTATATCAATTTTTGATATTTTTTTCATTTTTTCATAAAAATTCTTTATAATATCTGTTGAATTTCCTTTAAACATCATCAGTCCTATGTATTGACCTTGAATTTCATCTAAAGTTGTTGTTTTTTGACCTATGTTTTTAATATTATTTTCAGAATCTAAAATTAAACTCTCTGCATCATCTAATGGATTATCAAATCGTATATCCCAATATTTTTTCCATTCTTTATCAATTATCACTGAAAAATCATCTTTGGACTCAATTAATTTTTGAAGTACATTATCTTCAAAAATAATATCACCATATGAGACAATAACCGTTTCATTAATTTCTTTTTTAGCACAAAATAGTGTTTCAATCATATTAGTTTTTTCAAAATTTTTGTTATGATAAATTTTAATTCCATCAAATGAAATTAATTCTTTTTTATAACCTG
>Ga0209089_10003926_pt1 | contig 12544 bp, 10 predicted proteins | sample ArcticOcean_MG_C_FD_187431 | JGI IMG/M metagenome (GOLD analysis project Ga0209089, IMG submission 187431) | Marine microbial communities from western Arctic Ocean - ArcticOcean_MG_CB2_150 (SPAdes) (version 2) | ecosystem: Environmental > Aquatic > Marine > Oceanic | place: Arctic Ocean: Canada...
ACGGCGTTACCGTCGTTACCATCGTTACCATCGTCGCCGTCGTCGCCGTCGTCGCCATCGTCGCCGTCGTCGCCGTCGTTGCCGTCGTCATCCGTGACTTTGACATCCTCTTCTTCTGGAGGATGGGGTTTAAAGAGTTGTTTTATTCTGATTTTCGGAGGTTCGGTAATCCTTGAGACGGTTTTAGTAATGCTGGGGCTAATTCTCTTGTCTTCTATCTCGATGACAGGTGCATCATAACTAGGCGTTGGAGTGGGATCTAATTTATTACGTCTGTCATTAGTTGTTCTTACCTGTACCTTCTCAGCTTCAACTGTAGGTTGAGGAGTAGGAACCTCCGTTGCCATCGGCACAGCGGTCGGAGTTACTACATCTTTTTTGACCACTATATCTTCGGAAGGACTTTCCCCTCCTCCGCTGAACATAACTACCGAAACTACCACTGCGGTCAAGGCCAAAGCAGCAACAGGTAATGCCACTTTCAACCAGGGTTTAACAAGGAGTTGAGCCTTAACCATGGACAGGAATGAAGGTTCGGGATTTTCGGGAGGTGTCGAAGTCAAGGTATTCAGCTCGTCATTAGGGTTTAGTAAATATCAAACGATGATATTAGATTGATTATCTTACAATAGAATCCAGTCCGTGGGTGTTGTTAGGCTCAACGAGAGAACTAGGTAACACGGGATACCACGCCTAGACACGCTTTTTAAATGACTCCTAATCAGTAGGTTCTCGGTTCGATCCCGAGGCGGATCACAAATTTTTAGGCATGAAAAAACCCCTCATTCGAGGGGCGATGCTGAATGGATGCATGGTTTTAAGCGTGGAATCTCCACTTAATCTCCATCTAATGGAAGCGACCACCACTGAATGTGGTATTTAATCCGATTTATCTCGTAAAGGAAATGGTCGGGATGAGGAGATTTGAACCTCCGGTCTCTACGTCACGAACGACGTGCGCTACCCCTGCGCTACAGCCCGACATAAATCGTATTTTAATACCGTAGCATTGCATTCGGTGTCCCGAACGAAGCGCGCTAGCCACCGCGTTATACATTCAACACATCCTAACTAGGGAACTGAATCGTCAACGTGAATCGCAGAGGAGTAATTGCGTACACGTTGTCAGGACGAACGGTTGGAGAACGAGTTACTCTGCCGACGGGCGTAAGGCGGGCGGTTGAAGAACCAGTCTCGCTGCCAACTCTAAATGCCCCGCCTAATACGTCAGCATCATCCGCTGTATCTCTGACTTGTCCGAGGTGACGGTTAGAGCCAGCATCAGCAGGATTCGCGCCTTCTTTGGTGCTAGGTTGTCTGCCACTATGTAGCCGGCCTCGGTGAAGCGCTTGGTCAGCATTACCCGACCACTCCCGGTGTGGGTGGCAATCACCACGGGTACCCCCGAATCTGACACTTCCTTTAATGCCGCCATGTAGGGAGGCGGAGAGCCGCCGCTGCCCAGCCCGGCCGCCACTAGACCGTCAACGCCTGCTTCGGCCAATGCCTTAATCACCACACCATCGGCCCCTGCGTAGGCGAAGGGTATATCCACCCTCGGCATATGCTCCACATTGGCGATATCGAATTCTGCGTTGATGGTATGCGCCCGATCCGGACGGCGGTAGAAAACCACCTCTTCGTCTGCATCGGCGTAACCCAAGAATCCAAAATCTGAAGTCTGGAACGTCTCCAGCCTAAAGCTGTTGGTTTTAGTCACATCCCGTGCAGCTTGAATCTGGTTATTCAAGATAGTCAGCACACCCCGGTCTGCCGACTGCGGCGCCGCGGCAACTCTGATGGCATCGATGAGGTTAACGTCGGCATCCGTGCCCAGCGACGAAGCCGGTCTCATTGCGCCGGTAACAACCACAGGCTTGCTGCTCTTGACCGTCAGATTCAAGAAATAGGCCGTCTCTTCCAGGGTTGCCGTTCCATGGGTGACAACCACTCCAGCAGCATCAGAGTCATCTTTAAAGATCTGATTGATCCGCTTGGCCAGTTCCAACCAGTGGTCGGGCGTAACATCGGGGCTACCCAAGTTCAGGAACTGCTCCGCATACACGTCGGCGAACTCCTGTACCTCAGGAACCCGGGCCAACATTTCTTCAATGGCCAAATGCTTGCCCAGATAGCTGTAGTTGGTATAGTCCGTGCGTGTGTGACCTACGGATGAGATAGTACCGCCGGTTCCCACCAGATAAACCTTCGGCTTGCTTTGGCTAGGCATGAAAAAACTCCCTGTTTCGATAAGACCGTGCCTGGGCGTATCTGAGTCACGCCAGACGAACAGAAGTATACGACGGGCCTGCCAATTAGATACAGATGGGTAGGCTCAATACCGCTTTAGGGTCAGAGGTCCGGCCCTTATGGGCCGACTACTGAAAATTACCTTCCTCAACATGGGTACATGTGCTATTCTCATTATAGTTAAGTAAAGCAATACGCAACTCGTAATCAAGGCTAAATTACTGTCTGGAGTCCCTTAAAAAGGGATCAAAATGAAAACTCTGGACAAAATAAAACGACGGTAGAAATAACAGACAATACCAATTGCGGGACAAGGCATCTCGCAGCACAAAATCACTATTAGTTCATCGGTAATTCATAGGAGCTTTGGGGAGTGGGTCCGGGGCAGAGATGCCGGGACAAAAAGGGAGGGCGGTTATCAGACCGCCTTTTTAAATTCTTAGCTAAATCTTATTCAACCCATTATCAACATCTCATCAATTTTTCATCAATTTCCCTAGGGCTCTGAATCGGCGAAGTTTTAACTTCGCAATTCTTAAAAATCTAAAAACGGCCAGCGCTGGCTGGTCACAGCCGGAACAACAGCTGGTAAGGAGGTAACCTCCGAATGTTAGCCCTTTGGACGCTCAGAGCTTTGAGCGCTGGAGGACTTGGGGTGATCGGCTGGCGACTTGGACTTTATATATCCGAATTATCAATAGACAAAGAAGTATTCCTTCCTTGGGGTCTCGCATTGACCCTCGTCGGCGTCATTATCGGGGGAGTTTTGGTCCCCTACCTGATCCTCAAGCCCTGGCGCATAAGCGCTAATTACATAGACTCTCTACCCGGCTCGGCACTTATCTCAGGCACTGCGGGTCTACTTGTAGGCCTGGTCGTAGCCTCGCTAGTCTCAATACCGCTGTACACGCTGTCTGGTTGGCCCAGTTGGGGAGTACCAATCATCGTGAACGTGGTTCTGGGCTTGTTTGGCCTTGGACTTGGCGTACAACGAGAGCGCGACATGCGTGCCATTTTCCCTGGCCTGGATGCACCATTAACTTCTGACAACTCGGCCAACGGCCCCACCATGAGTTCCAATGGAACAACCTCCAACGGAAACGGCTGGACCGGCAAGGCTGACAAGGTTAGAACCCAGAAAACCTCACGGAACGGCAACATCCTGGTGGACACCAGTGCGATCATTGATGGTCGGATCGCCGATCTCAGCATCACTGGTTTCCTTGAAGGCTCCCTGGTGGTTCCGCGCTTCGTCCTGGACGAATTGCGGCATATAGCAGACTCCAGTGACCCACTACGGCGCAACCGTGGCCGCCGTGGCCTTGAGGTCTTGGGTAAACTGCGCAAAGACGATGCGGTGCCCCTCCAAGTCCTGGACGTGGGAGTGGAGAACGGCAACGAGGTGGACGCCGTCCTGGTCCAACTGGCCCGGGAGATGAAATCGTCCATCTTGACCACTGATTACAACCTAAATAGGGTTGCGGAGCTTCAAGGCGTGCAAGTCTTGAACGTGAACGAACTGGCCAACGCCCTCAAGTCCATAGTTCTCCCCGGTGAAGAACTGCGAGTCAACATTGTCCAAGAGGGCAAGGAAGCGGGCCAGGGCGTGGCCTACCTGGACGATGGCACCATGGTGGTTGTAGAGGGTGGCCGACGCTACCTGAACGCTTTCCATGACGTACACGTAACCAGGGTGTTACAAACAGCAGCAGGGCGGATTATCTTCGCCCAACCCAAAGGCGAATAAACACCGGAGTTCTCTAAAGTGAGTTCCGTTAGAAAAGTTGGCGCAGTGATAGTTGCTGCCGGACGCAGCACACGGATGGGGGGCATAGATAAGACCTTCGCCCCCATCTTGGGTATTCCCTTAATCGCCCACACCCTGCACCGCTTCCAATTATCTCCGCGCGTTGACCAGGTAGTACTGGTACTGGCGAAAGATTCGCTGGAACAGGGCCGCAAGCTGGTTCAAGAAGGTGGGTACAGCAAGGTGACCAGCGTCTGTGCCGGTGGTAGAAGACGTCAGGACTCGGTTCGGTTTGGTCTGGACTTGCTAACCGCCTGCGAATGGGTCATGGTCCACGACGGCGCTCGCCCCTGCTTTGACGACGCCATGCTGCAAAGAGGGCTAGAGGCTGCCGCCGATTGCGGGTCAGCCGTGGCCGGAGTGCCTGTAAAAGACACCATCAAACGGATCTCCGAAAACCAGATGGTCAGTGAAACTCCGGATCGCTCCCAACTCTGGGCTGCCCAAACCCCGCAGGTCTTTCGCTACCGAACCTTGCTGGAAGCCCACAAGTCATATAACCAAGATGTTACCGACGATGCCGCAATGCTCGAGAGCCTAGGACATCCCGTAAAGATGTTTCTGGGAGCCTACGAAAACATCAAAGTCACCACCGCAGATGACCTGCTCATCGCTGAAGTCTTCCTAAAGGCATCATATATACCAACTTCTTCCCCTTAAGGCCTCTAGCTGACAGCCTGTGGCGTCCCAGGGGATTTACTCCCCCACTTCCCCTGACGTAAACTTCGGCGATATGTCTACTTCGCCAACCGCCTACCCGGAGCACCGATCTGGAATCGGCATCGACTCCCACCCTCTATCTGATGGGCGGCGGCTGGTGCTGGGCGGAGTGGAAATTCCCCACAACCGCGGGCTATCCGGCCACAGCGACGGCGATGTATTAATCCATGCAGTGATGGATGCGCTACTGGGTGCCGCCAACCTGGGCGACAAAGGGGTGCATTTCCCGTCTAGCGATGACCAATACAAGGACATATCCAGCCTGATTTTGCTGGAGCGGGTAGGGGTTCTTATTACCGAGGCTGGTTGGCGACTCTCAAACGTAGATGCTACAATTCTGGCACAAAATCCCAAGCTCAGCCCCTTCAACACAGACATGCGGAACAACATGGCAGCAAGCCTGTCGGTTGACTCCGGGCGTGTCAGCGTCAAAGTCACCACCACCGACTATCTAGGGTTTGTGGGACGGGAAGAAGGGATTGCCGCCATTGCTGTGGTCTCTCTGGTTTCGATATAGTCCATTCAGCTAGTCCATCAGGCAATGACACACGGCTCTAATTGATTCATGAAGCTATATAACACCCTTACTCACGATGTCCAAGATTTCGCGCCTGCTGACGGCAAGACCGTCAAGATGTACGTCTGCGGCGTTACACCCTATTCCTCTACCCATGTTGGCCATGCCCTCAGCTATGTTGCCTTCGACACTCTCAGAAGGTATTTGGAGTTTATTGGGTTTGATGTGCGCCACGTACAGAACTTCACAGACGTGGATGACAAGATTATCAAACGTGCCAAGGAAGAGGGAATAGAGCCGGATGACCTGGCAGAGGAATTCATAGAAGACTTCTTCCGGTCCATGGACGCCCTCAATATCCAGCGGGCCCACGTCTACCCACGGGCGACTCAAGAGATTGGCCCGATCATTGAAACCATCCAGACTCTGATCGATAACGGCTCCGCCTACCCCGGCGGAGGCGATGTATTCTTCCGCGTCACCAAGAAAGACGATTACGGCAAGCTGAGCCACCGAACCTTAGACGGCATGCAGGCCGGCGCCAGAATAGAAATTGACGAGAACAAAGAACACCCCATGGACTTTGTTCTGTGGAAGGGTGCACGCGCCGGCGAACCAAGTTGGGAAAGCCCTTGGGGACCCGGACGGCCTGGCTGGCACATAGAGTGCACCGCAATGGCCATGACTTACTTGGGCGCAACGCTGGACATTCACGGCGGCGGCCAAGACTTGATCTTCCCCCACCACGAAAATGAGATTGCCCAGAGCGAGGCTTCAACAGGCCTAACCCCGTTCTCTCGGTACTGGGTGCACAACGGCCTGCTCCAACTTGGCGAAGACAAGATGAGCAAATCCCTGGGCAACCTGGTGTCAGTTGAAGAAGCCCTGGAAAACTACAGCCCTGATGCCATCAGGTTATACTTCCTCAGCTCCCACTACCGTAGCCCCCTGAGCTACTCCGATGAGGGCTGCGACGCCATGGAGCGCAGCGCCGACCGCCTGCGCCACGTTCTACGAGAGGATACAGCCACAGACGGCGAGGCCATGGATCCAACCCCGTTCCGAGAACAGTTCATGGCAGGGATGGACGAAGACCTGAACACGCCCAAAGCCCTTGCAGCCATGTTTGACCTCTCAAGAGAAATGAACCGCCAACGGGATGAAGGCCATTCCATCACTGTGGCCCAAGATTGCCTACGCGATTTGGGAGCACTGTTGGGGCTCACTTTTGAGGACCCTAAGGAGCCTTTGGCTGTGGACGTAGAATCGTATAACGCCTTGATTGCCAGCGTCCAAGAGCAGGTTTCAGGTACGGAACACAAAGAGCTGATTGGCCTGCTCCCCAAACCCGACGCCGCCAGCGTAGAAACCGTTGTGCCACAGAACATTGACCTGTTGATAATGCTCCGGGCTGAGTGCCGCAACTACAAACAATACGCCCTGGCCGACGAGATACGGGGCTGGCTAGATAGCCAGGGTGTCTCAGTAGAAGACTCAGCTGCCGGAAGCATTTGGTCTTACCGCCCCACTTCTTAGTTAAGCGGCCAACCTTTAAATTGCGGGACGGCCGATAGGCGTCAAAAGCAACGGAGCCAGTACTGATGCCCAATACTGACGTGCCATGGTCCCTAATCGAATCCTTGGTCCAAGTCTTGGGGCAGGAACACGTCCTCACCGACCCTTACGACTTGGACCGTTACTCCGGCGACGCCTTATCACCCACCCGGGCCTTTGGTGCCGAAGAGGCCTTTGAACGCTTGGCCGACGTTGTTGCACGCCCTGCTTCCACCGAAGAAGTCTGCGCCGTATTAAAGCTGGCCAACGAATCTCGCACCCCAGTTATCCCTTACGGCGGTGGGACTGGCGTGATGGGCAGTGTAGTTCCCGCATTGGGCGGTATCGTGCTGGACCTCCAGCGCATGAACCGGATCTTGGCGATAAACCCCACAGATATGACCGCTGAGGTCGAAGCAGGCGTGGTGTTGGAAGACCTGGAAAATGCCTTGGAACTCCAAGGTCTAATGCCGGGACACGACCCCTACAGCGTACCTATCGCCACCGTCGCTGGCACCATTTCCACCAACGGCGTTGGCTACCGCGCTGGTTCCTACGGCCCCATGGGTGACCAGGTAGTCGCTCTAGAAGTTGCGCTACCGGATGGCCGGGTTATGAGCACCCGAGCCGTTCCAATCCAATCATCCGGCCCCAGCCTGAAACACCTTTTCATCGGGTCGGAAGGTGTCTTTGGCTTAATTACCAAAGCGACGATACGGGTGTTCCGTCAGCCCGAAGCCCAGGTCTTTGCCGGAGTGGCATTCGATACCTTTGACCAGGGGTTCAATGCGGCCACAGCGATGTTTGCCCTGGGCGTGCGCCCTACCCTGGTAGACCTGACAGAGGAGGATGACGGAATCATCTTCCATCTGCTATTTGAAGGGTTCCGTGAGGGTGTTCAAGCCACTGAGCAGCGGGCCTTGGCGATCTGCACCGAACACGGTGGCCGACTGCTTGGCCCGGACCCAACCATTGCCTACTGGCAGGGCCGACGCCAGTCTGCCGAGAACTACAAGGTTGAAGCGCTGGGCAAACCCCGCAGCGTCCGTTGGAGTCGGTGGCGCGGACGTAGAGGGTTCGATTATCTCCACCTGGGCCTACCTATCTCCAAGGTATTGGAATACCGGAAGCAAGCCGACATAATCCTGTCACAACATGGGGTACGGGTGATTGAATACGCCATTTGGTCCCGACCAGAGCTATTCTCCATGTTGATTGTGTCTGAATCTGGCGGCTCAAGAGAACGCCTGGGCGAGGCTGTGGAGCAAGTTTTGCAGTTGGCCCAGGATATGGGCGGGATCATGGAGTACTGTCACGGCGTGGGCGTTAAACTGAACCACTTACTGGCCAGAGAGATGGGCGTGGGCCAAGAAGTTGTGCGCGCCATGAAACAAGCGCTGGACCCGAAAAACATCATGAACCCCGGAAAATTAGACCTGTAGCAAACGCAGGCCCGGTGGCCGCAAGAGTCAATCCACCCCATAGTAAACAGCCTTTTCCCGGCATTTCTTAACTAAATGGCTGTAAAAAGCACTGCCTTCCCTGGTATCAACCCCTATCCAACGTAATAACGCAATACCGGCTATATTACGTGCTCCTTTAATCAATGGTTAATTCTTTTGCTCTAATAATGTGCTTAAATACAGTATTTACTACGTAATAAGTTATTATAAATGGATATATAAGTTATTCTTACAGAATTACGTTAATGTCAACCCTATGTTGAAGGAATACACACCATCATAAAATACAATGGTATTAGGCACGTGTTATACGTTGACACAATAATGTGGCGGGTATATCATGAATATAGATTAAGTAGCGACAATAATATCGCTAAACAACATACTTAACCGGACGTGAAGTCCGAAGGCTAGGGAACAGAAATGGCAAAGCTAAACAAGAACAAAGCCGGGCATCCGAACTTTTTGCACTTGAGCGAAGTTCTACACCACGTGGAAGATGGAGTTGTGCACGCGTACGACTGGCTGGCAGGTCCTGCAACGAGCGCCAAAGAACGCGCCGAGCACAAGCTGGCAGAGACTGAGTCCATCCGACGCATTGGGCCGTACGGCTTCTAAAAAGATAAACCCCGAAGATCAACCCCTAGGTTCCAAACCTTCCGGTAAGAGTATTTGGGAGTAACCCCGGTTACGGCCACCGTCCATAGGTACCATCAACCGCACAACCTCCCCCGCGATTGTGATCGGGATTACTCTATCTCCAAGGCGGCAGCGACTTCAGCTGCCGCCTTTTTATTTGTCCGGCGAACCGTCTGGTAATCCGAATAATGTCAGCCAAAACTAGTCGGGCGACTAGAACGGCAGCTCTTGACCAATCCCTTGTTCTTTGGCTTTTTTGTAGACCAGATGGGCGGCAGCGATGTCTTCCAGTGCCAGGCCCATGGACTCGAACAGTGTTATCGACTCTGGAGAGGGACGGCCATTGACCCTTCCCGCCACCACGTCCTGCAGTTCCTTGGCCATGTCCCAGCGGAAGCTGCCCCTTGGCTCCAGCCACATCAGGTCACCGCACTCTATCTTGGCCTGGTCCAAGTCATCAACCACGATTACCTCAGAGCGCAGTACCGTCTCCTCGTCAACCTCACGGCGCATCCAGTGGTTACCCCCGGCAGCGTTCACGTGGGCGCCCGGAGACAGCCATTCACCCAGTAGCGCCGGTTCCCTGGCTGAGGTGATAACAATCACCACCTCGGCCCCTTCCACGCATTCCTGGGCGCTCTCCACGGCCTTCACGTCCACCTTCAAGCTCTCACTGCTCCGCTCGGCAAAGGCTGTCCGACGCTCTTCTTTGCGGCTGAAGACCTTGACCCCCTTGATGTCACGTACGGCGCAGACCGCCTCCAATTGAGTCCGTGCTTGAAATCCTGAGCCGATTACCGCGACAGTGGCGGCGTCTTGCTTGGCCATGTACTTGGTGGCCAGCCCAGTGGCCGCCCCCGTACGAATTTGGCCGAGCCGGCCCCCTTCCATGCAGGAAAGCAGTGCGCCGGTCTCATAGTCGTAGAGCATCACAATCATCTTGGCGCCGCCCGCAAAAGAGGGGTAGGCTTTGTAGCCAAAAACACCATGGCCCTCGTTCGAAGCAACCATGAAATGGAAGAAACCACCGGGCATGCGGATCCGGTTTCTGGGACGGTTGTCCACCTTACCGGCTCCAGCGTGGGCAAAGGCCTGGTCCAGCACATCGATGCACTCATCCATGGGCAGTAATTGGGCAACTTCTTGGTCGGAAAGATACAGGGCCATGATTTTCTCCTAAAGCTCCTGGCGTTATTGTTTGGCCATTCGTGCCCAGGCACGGGCGACAGCCCAGTATAGCATCGAGGATTCCCCTCGGAATAGACGTCAAAATCTATGGCCCTTTTGCTACAATTGAAGAGCTAACGACCAGTAGTGAATAAGGACAAATTCCGACGATGTTCAAACCCCGCGTTTACGTCACCCGGCAGATATTCCCCGACGCCCTCGACCTCATCGAGAAACATGCCGAATTAGAGCTTTGGCCCGACGATGAACCACCTTCTGCGGAGGATCTGAAAGCAGCTCTTTCAGGCGCTGACGGCGCCATTATCAACGTGATGGACCGGATTGATGATTCTGTATTAGCAGCCGCCCCCAAGCTCAGAGTGCTAAGTCAAGTGGCTGTGGGTCTGGACAACGTAGATTTGGTGGCAGCCACCAAGCGGGAGATCATGGTCGGCTACACCCCTGGCGTGCTGGCCAAGTCCACTGCTGACCTGGCATTTGCCCTGCTGCTGGCCGTCGCGCGGCGCGTGGTAGAAAGCGATAAATGGGTGCGGGAAGGCAACTGGAAGATATCCCACCACCCCATGTTCTGGCTCGGTTCAGAGGTGAATGGCAGCACCCTTGGCATCTTGGGCATGGGTGGAATTGGCCTGGAGACCGCCAAAAGGGGCTTAGGCTTCGACATGAAGGTCATCTACCATTCCCGCACTAGGAAGCCGGAATTGGAGAAGAAGTACGGTTTCAAGTATGTGTCTCTAAAACGGATATTCACTCACTCTGATTTTCTGTCCGTACACGTGCCGTTAACTCCGGAGACGAACAAATTCATTGGTGAAAAACTACTGAAGACGATGAAGCCATCGGCAATCCTGGTTAACCTTGCCCGTGGCGGCGTGGTGGACACCGATGCGCTGTTCAAAGCCTTGACCAAAGGCTGGATCTCCGGGGCAGGCCTGGACGTCTTCGACCCGGAGCCAGTGCCAGCGGATCACCCCATTCTTGGTCTGGACAACGTGGTGGTGCTGCCCCACATCGGCAGCGCGTCCAACCAGTCTCGCCGTGAGATGCACCTGCTGGCGGCCAGGAACTTGATTGCTGGCCTAAACGGTGAACGCCTAGAAGAGTGCGCCAACCCGGAAGTTTACGAGTCGCTGGGCATTTAGCGTCTGGGCGGGGGCTCCAGAGCCTGGCCCTGCTGGCTGGGCGGTGCTAACTGCATCCGCATAACGTCACTCCCCATAAAACACCCAAGGGTGTACGGGTACTCGTTGGTCAGATGATAGTGGAAGGACTCCGTCAGTTCTCCCTCCAACTCAATCTCATGGGAATGGCCGTGACATTCGTCCAAATCAGCGTTGGTCAACTCAACCCCTTGGTCGTCAAAGACACCAAAGATGCCGAACCCATCCAGAGCAAAACCTGCCAGCGAATGAGTCTTTGTCTGGGCATCCGTATGGCAGCTACCCGGCCCATGGTAGTGGTACTGGCCGTCCCGTTCAGGGTGTCCGGAGCATGAGTCCTGCACCTCATGGGCCACCGCGTCTCTCCCCGCCGCATCTAAGCCGTTGAAGAACGCCACGCCATTGGTTGCCACACCGACCATGCCCATAGGAATGCAACTGGGAGTGGCGGCTAAGTTGGGATGTAGAGGCAGGGAGAATTCGACTGACTGCTCACTGATGGCATTGGGGTTGGGGTCGAATTTATAAGCCGGGTCGTTCCTGGCGATGGGGAAATTACCGGTTGGATGACCAACAGGCAAGCCATTACCGGTCACCAATCGCGCTCCATCTTTGACCTCAACCGTGAAGATGGTATTGGCCCAGACGTTCTCACCGAGGACCGCAATTTTTTGGGCCGGGTACCAATACCCGTCTTTGACCCATTCTCCAGTGTGGTCGGCGCCATTCCTAAATTGCGTGGCACAGGAAAAGATCCAGCCATTCTGGGGGCTGGACCCCACGCGGCCGTCGCCAATAAGATAGGCTGCCCTACGCTTTGGTTCGGCTGTTGGAACCGAAGTCCCGCTCGCCGTAGGTACGGGGTTAGCCGTTGGGAACTAGGGTAATTCCGCAGTAGTTAAATCTGTGGTGGGGGCTGCCGGAGTCGCAATTGCCGCGGTTTCCAGGTCTGTCCCGCAACCAACTAACGCTACAAGCGAACAACAGGTAACCAGTAGCAACCAAGAATTGGGCATGGATTGCATTCTCCGAATGCAACCAACGTTGGCCATGGGGTAAGAAGACAATAAGAAGAAGACTATGGGAAGAGAACAGTGGTGGGAGGAAATATAGTCGAGAAAAAATTGCTGGCGGAGAGGGCGGGATTCGAACCCGCGAGAAGCTTGCGCCCCTACACGCTTTCCAGGCGTGCCCGTTCGGCCGCTCCGGCACCTCTCCAGCATGGCGGGGAAACCCCACCCACAGG
>Ga0209089_10003942_pt1 | contig 12520 bp, 11 predicted proteins | sample ArcticOcean_MG_C_FD_187431 | JGI IMG/M metagenome (GOLD analysis project Ga0209089, IMG submission 187431) | Marine microbial communities from western Arctic Ocean - ArcticOcean_MG_CB2_150 (SPAdes) (version 2) | ecosystem: Environmental > Aquatic > Marine > Oceanic | place: Arctic Ocean: Canada...
GTGTTCAGGGTTTAGGAAAATACAAAAGATTAGGTACAACTATTGATGATGCGGTCGGAGAAGCATTTGATAAAACTGCAAAATTAATTGGAATAGAATTTCCAGGAGGACCACAAATAGAAGTATACGCAAAAAAAGGCAATCCAAATAAATATGAATTACCAAAACCGATCATAAATAGAGGTGGGTGTAACTTATCTTTCGCAGGTCTTAAGACTGCTGTTCTAAAAATTTCCAAACAAATCAAAACTAAACAAGAAAAATATGATCTTGCGGCATCATTTCAAAAAACTATTGAAGAAATACTAAACAAAAAGAGTAAAGTTGCTTTTGAAGAGTTCAGAAATATTAATAAAAAAAAAAATAACAATATTTTTGTTGTAGCTGGTGGTGTTGCGGCAAATACAAAAATAAGAGAAACTTTAACAAATTTAAGCAATAATGAAAAATTCAAACCTATTTTTCCACCAATTAATTTATGTGGTGATAATGCTGCAATGATTGCGATGGTTGGTTTAGAAAAATATAAATTAAAACAATTTAGTGAACTAGATCATCCAGCAAAACCTAGATGGCCATTAGATCAAAATGCAGTTTTTTTAAAAGGTGCAGGTATAAAATTTTAAAAAGAATTAAAATTAATAAATTTAATTTACTTTTTTTCATTATTTAATCCAATCTTGATTATTTCTAAGAAAATTTGCTGAAAACTTAGATCTTTTTTTGATACCGTACATTGAATTTTGTAAATTTAATTTCTGTATATTGTTTTCAAAAATAGACCAAAATTTTTTTTGTAGTTGCAAGTCTTCTTGCGTTTCATTCCAGTTACCAGATAAGCGTTCATCCATTTCAATGACAAGGTCTTTAATTTCTTCGGGGGTATTATCTTGAAGCCGAATATTATTCTTTTGATATTCTTCTGATTTAAAGCTAAAAGCAACATTAGAAGAAAAAATTTCCGAAACAGTTAGTTTTTTTTTATTAAAGTGATGTTTTGTGAGCAGTAAATCTTTTTTACCATCAGGTTTCATATGAGCAAAAGGCAAAAATACATATGCAATTGGCTTTCGAAATACATAAGGGACAGCATCGAATCCAACTGACGTAGAAATACAAAAAGTACAATTTGCACCCAAATAAATATCCATGAAATCAGATCGCATTTTTGAATTTGCATAATCAATAATTTTTATGTTAGATGATTTTAGGGGTTTATGTACTTTTACTCCCATTCGAAATACATAGTAGCCTCTTTTTGTAAGTTCCTCAGCCGCCAAAACATATTTGTCAATATCACCGTCTCTATAATTATGATAACTATAATCTTTTAATGTTTCATTTTTATATCTGTCCAGATAAGCAGAGTCCCTAACAATTAAGCATACGAATTTAGCATTTTCTGGTATCCCAAATTCATTTAGACTTTTTTTTCCTTTTAATTTTTCAGCTTCGGTAAAACTAATATGAGGTTCATATTTAGAAACTATATTGTGTATATCTCGATCTTCATTATGATTAATTCTAATTTCATGATGATTTCCACCCAGTATAAAAAAATCTAGAAATCTATTAATTCTAGATAAAGGTAATAAAAAAAAACAGGGAAGTATTAATAAACTTCGTCTTAACATTTTTTCCAACTGCTTATTACAAATATATTTATGAGGTAAAAAAAAAATATCAACGTATCTTTGTGTTGGGGTATTTATTTTGGCATCTCGTTTACAAAAATAGAGCTCACTACATTGTGCAAAATGACCAATTCTACTTCCTACTAAAATGTCCCACCTAATTAAAAACCAAGGTCTGATTAAACGAATTATAATTACCAATGGAATTGAAAATAAGTAAAGTGGTGATTGTATTAATAAATAAAATAGAGCTTTTAATTTTTTGATAACAACAAGTATTCCACCTCTTTTAATTTGCAAAAAATGTTTAAACAAAAAATTTTTAAAAATTGATATCACTTTTATAGATTTTTTCTAATAATTCTAACTTATTCAAAATATATAAACTCGTAGTCACCCGTGTGTCTTCTGGAGTTTCTACGGGATTCTCAAGATAAAGTCTACTAATGAACATTAAAAAGGACCCTTAAAACTCGGATCAGGTATATCTATTGGTAATTTTTTATTTTCCTTATTAAGTTCGTTCATAATTGATTTATAATTCTTTTTAATAATTTGAAAAAAATTTGACAATTCATTTATAATTTTTATTTTATTAGGATAGTGATTTTTCAAATAGCCCCTTGAACTAGGTGTGGGATAATCTGGCATACCAATTCTAACTGGCGGATGTGTTAAAAATTTAAAGCAACTTGAGGTTATTTCAGAAACAATTTCTGATCCTATGCCAAGTATCTTGCTTCCTAGGTCTACTGTCATTAATTTACCAGTTCTTTTTACTGATTTTTTTATATCATCTAGTTTCAAAGGCCTACAAACCCTAAGATCAAATAAATCTATACTTATCCCATATTTTTTAAGTATTTTTGACACAAACAAACACTCAATCACATTAAGAGAACTTGCAACAATTGTTATATCTTTGCCCTTTTCTATTTTTTTTGGAGCATTTATTTGAGATTTATAATATTTATTTGGGACTTCTCCTTTTATATAATGACACCATCTATGCTCAATAAAAATAACAGGATTATTATCCTCTATTGCTGAGATTAACATCCCTTTAGCGTCTGCAGGCAATGTTGGAATAAGTACTTTTAATCCAGGTATTAATGCAAATAAATTTTCTAAACTTTGAGAATGTTCCGGTCCTTGCCCCCAGCCTCTACCAACAACTAATCTTATAACAAGAGGAACCGAATGTGTTCCCATGCTTGTATAGTGAACTTTGGCAGCATTATTAATAATTTGTTCTAATGCAAGTAAAGCAAATTCTACTCTATGCATACTTATTACAGGTCTTTTTCCAAAAAATGAAACTCCAATTGCTGCACCTGTAAGAGCATTTTCTGACAAAGGCATTTCTATTATTCTTTTTTTTTTAAAAATTTTATCTAAGTTTTTTGTTGTACCATAAACAGATGTGGGATCACTTACACCTTGTGCAAAAAAAATTACATTTTTATTTTTTTTTGCAACCTCAATTAAGCCTTCTCTAATTGCTTCAGATCCAGAAATAATTCTTTTATCACTTTTTTTTTTTACTTTAGGCATAAATATATTTTTTTATTAAATCTGGTGTTGGTAATTTTGATTTTTCTGCAAAATTAAAAGCTTTATTAATTGATTTATTTAATTTAATTGAAAGTTCTTCAAGTTGTATTTCATTAAAATGATAATTCTTAATTAATTTCTTTTTAAAATTTTTAATTGGATCTTTTTTTTTCCATAAATTAAATTCTTTTTCCGTACGATAACCAATGGTATTGTCAAAATTAGGTCCGCAGTGTTCTCTATGTCTGTAAGTATTCAGTGTTAAAAAAAAAGGACCTTTATTTGATCTGCAATTATTAACGAGTTTTTTTGTAATTTCATATACTTTTAAAACATCGTTTCCGTCACATACATATGATGTAACTGCATGAGCTTCACCAAGTTTATTAAATGGTCTTGAGGGTTGTCTTTCATTAATTGGTGTGTAAACAGAATATAAATTATTTTCACACACAAATATAATTGGTAATTTGTTTATAGAGGCAAAATTCAGACTTTCATGAAATATTCCTTCTTCAACCGATCCATCTCCTAAAAAAGAAACAGTTACTTCTTTTGAATTATCTATTTTTGAACTGAGTGCTGATCCTAGAGCTAGCGCTATACTGCTTGAAACTAATGGAACACTTGCTATAATATTTTTAGACTTATCAAATAAATGCATTGATCCACCTCTACCTCCACAACATCCAGAATACTTTCCATAAATTTCTGCTAACATTTTTTTTAAATCACCTTTTTTTGCTAAATAATGTCCATGAGATCTATGGTTACTAAATATTCTATCTTTTTTTAATAGTGCATAACAAACACCTACTGCTGTCGCTTCTTGGCCAATTGATAAATGTACTGGGCACCTCATTTTTTGTTCATGATATTTTTTAGCTATCATTTCTTCAACAAGGCGTATGAAAAGCATTTCACCATATAGTTCAAAATAATTTTTTCTGTTCATAAAAACTTATTCTTTATTTAAATTTAAAGCTAATTTTTAAACTTTTGTCCAAAACCAATCTCCACTATACTTAGCTTGCTGAAAAATTTCAAACCATTCATTCGGATAACCATGTGTTTCAGCTGTTAAAACCCAGTTTAAAAATAATTTTTTTTCTTTTTCGTTCTCATAACAATCTACTTGAACAAAACTTTTACCCTTGCTTATTCTTTCAATTTCCATAAGTGCTTTGATACAATCTTTTTTTTTTAAATTATGAATACAGTTTATAGAAACTACTGCATCAAAAAAATTATCAGAAAAATTTAATTTTTTTGCATTGCCTTTATAAAGTCTAGATTTAATACTTTTTTCACAATTTTTTAATGCATAACTAGAGACATCTAAACCATAAGCATCAATACCTATATCTAATAAATCTTTTACTAAAAAACCTTTGCCACAACCTATATCAAGTACTTTACTACCTGATTTTAAATTGAAGTGACTTACAATACGTTTTGCAACTGGTTTCCATCTTCCATCATATTTATAACCACCATATCCATATTCTCTTTTCCCATCAAAATAATCTTTTCCAAATTTTTTTGAAATTTTTATATGATTTTTTGTTTTTTTTAATCTTTGATTAATATTTCTTTTAATCTTTGAAATTGAATTCAATAAATTGATTTTAGCCATTTGATTTATAAAAAAGTTTTATTTTATTAAACATAAAACTAAGTTGTTTTTTTGTTAAGTATTGATGAATTGGCAATGTTATAATTTTTTTTGCTTGTTCATTTGCGTTGATAAAATTTTTTTGATTTAGTTTTAAATTTTTTGCAGCTTTTTGTTTATTAAGAGGTATTGGATAATGAATTTTTGCTTCTATTTTATTTTTAATTAAATATTTTAAAAGCTTATCCCTATTTTTTACTAAGCACATGTATAAAGCAAAAGTCTCCCTATACCCCTTTGGTCTTCTTGGAATTATCAAGTTAGGTGATAAGGTTGATAATAACTTATCCATTATTCTTGCGTTTTCATTTCGTTTTTTGATTACATTATCAATTTTTTTTAATCCCTCTAAAGCAACAATAGCCTGCAAAGGCTGCAATCTCATATTTACTCCCCAAAACTCAATATGATCTCTATCAATCATTCCATGATTTCTAAATTTCTTTATCCAATCAAAGATTTTTTTATTATTGGTTGCAACTAACCCTCCATCGCCCATTACATTTAATGACTTTAATGGGTGCATACTAAAAGCATTTATAATTCCAAAGGTTCCTGGTGATTTTCCTTTAATTTTTGCTCCTATGCCCATGCACGCATCTTCTATAACATGAATTTTATATTTTTTTGCTACTCTAATAATTGAAAACATGTCTGGAGAAGCTCCACCCCAATGTACTGGCATTATTGCTTTTGTTTTTTTATTAATTTTTCTCTCTATTTCTTTAATATCAATTTGATATCTATCATCACAATCAACCAAAATTGGTTTTGCTCCACAAGCAATTATCGCACCAACACTAGCATAAAAAGTATTGCTTACTGTAATAACCTCATCTCCTTTTTTAATTCCTAATGATTTTAAGGAAAGAATCAGGGCGTCTGTTCCATTATTAGTAGAGACAACATATTTTACACCAATATATTTTGAAAATTTTTTTTCAAATTCAAGCATATACTTTCCCAGTGTAAAATCAGCAGATCTAATAAGCTTCTTCCAATGATTTTGAATTTTACCACTACTTTTAAACTCCATTGGTAAATAATTATAAGGTACCTTCATAAAATTAATTATAAAAATTGTTTATTTTTTTACAGACGTACAAAATTTGTTTTTTTGATAAATTCTGATGATGTGGCAAAGCTAAAACTTTATTTGCTAATTTTTCTGCTATAGGTAAAGATCCTTTTTTGTATCCTAATTTTTTTGTAGCTTTATGTAAATGTAGTGGAGTTCCATAATAGACTAAAGATTGTATTTTATTTAAACTTAAATATTTTTGAAGACGATCTCTTTTTTCAGCTTTAGATAATAACATTACATAAGAATTAATTTCATTTTTTTTATCTTCTGGAATTTTAATAAACTTATCATTTAAGTTTTTCCTATAGATATTAACGTTTAATCTTCTTTTATCATTTATTGATTTTAATTTTTTAAGTCTCAATTTTAAAACTTCAGCATTTATGACATCTAATCTTGAATTTACCCCATATGACTCTACATAATCTCTTTTTTTTATTCCATGATTTCTAAAAAGTTTTATCTTTGTATAAATCTTTTTACTATTAGTGGTTATAAAACCACCATCACCAAGAGCATTCAAGTTTTTTAAAGGATGTGTTGAAAATGCAGCAACATTACTATATGAGCCAGCATGAAGTTTGTTATAATAAGATCCCATTCCTTGAGCGGCATCTTCGATTATTTTTAAATTATATTTTTTTGCAATAGATCGTATTTTGATCATATTGCAAACTCTTCCTGTCCAATGTACGGGCATAATTGCTTTAGTTCTGTTATTAATTTTTTTAATAATTTTTTCTTCATCTATATTGAAATCTTCTTTTACATCTACAAATACTGGTTTTGCTCCTACGTGTGTTATGGCACCAACTGTTGCAATAAATGAAATTGGAGAAGTTATTACCTCATCTCCTCTACCAATGCCTAGTGCCCAAAGAGACATCATTAAAGCATCTGTGCCTGAATTTAAGCCCAGACAATAATTTCTTTTTGTATATTGGCAAATTTTTTGCTCAAATTCTTCTAACTCACTAGTTAAAACTAGATGACCTTTTTTTAAAACTTTATCTAAAGCTTTAAGAATTTCTTGTCTTTCTAGCTTATATCTAGATTTTAAATCAATAAATTCTACTTTCATCTTCTTTTATATTTTTCTTTTTTCTTAACCCATTCAAAAATATTAATAGAATTATTTGTTTTTGGTAATATTTTTTTTAGTAAATAGTTATTAAATGCTCTATATCCATTATGTGGCATTGGACCTTTTCTTTTCACATATTTTATTTTTACTTTATATAAATCTTTTATTTTTTGCGCTATCTTAAAAAATGAATTAACATTACCAGAAACTAAATTTACCGTACCAACATATTTTTTGTTCACTAAAAAATAAATTGCATTACCTACATCATTAACATGAATATGGTCTCTTTTTTCTTCGCCTTTACCAAATAAAGATATGTCTTTTTTGGATTGCGCAAGTCTAATGAATTGATTTGGGCCGTATCCATTGTGGGAGTCATTTGAACCATATACTAATGTTGGTCTAACAATACATAATTTTATATCTAATAATTTTAATATATTTTCTCTCATAAGATGCATAAAGCCATGAAGATTATCTGGCTTAGTTTCAGAATTTTCTGAGATAAGTTTTTTACTATCGCTATATACTGCATCTGAACTAACATATAATAAGTAGCTAATTTTTTTTTTGCTTAGAACTTCAAATACATTATTGCCTATTTTCATATTTTGAATGAGCATGTCAAAATTTTTTACTGGCACTATTGCTGAAATAAAAACTAGTCTATCATTTCTTTTTAATATTCTTGAGAGTTTTTGAATAGAATTTGTTTTTGTTAAATCTATATTTTTCTTAAAAATAGGTAAATATTTTATTTTATTTTTTTTTAATAAATTAATAAAATTAGACGCAACAAAACTGTTACCTCCCAAAATTACTATTCTAATTTTTTTTTTCAATTTAATTGCCCATACTTATATGTTTTGTTTTTTTTGTATCCGAAAAAAAATTTATAAGATTATATGGATCAATAATAACTTTAATATTTTTAAATTTTTTCAATTTAATCTTTTTAAAAATTTCCCATGGTGTTGCCAGCAATAATATCTCACAATTTTTCATTACATCATTAATATCTTTGCAAATATTAATGTTTCTATTTTCTGATAGTTTTTTAATTTTTGGATCAAATACATGGATCGTATATTTATTATTAAGAGAAATTTTTTTAATAAAAGATATCGAAGGTGAGTTTTTAATTGAATTTGTATTTTCTTTATAAGTTAACCCCAAAACACCTATTTTTTTTAAATTTTTAAGATCTTTAGCAATTTTTTTAAATTGAATATAAATCCAATCTTTTCGATGGTTGGATATTTCTTTAATATTTCTAGAATAATTTTGATAAATCTTATTAAATTTTAAGTAATCTTTAAATGTTTCAAGGTCTCTTTCCAAGTTACCTCCTGATATTCCCAGTCCTGGTTTCAAATAGGCGTATTTTCCTATTCTTTTGTCTAATTTAAGGGCACTAGAAATGTCTGACCAATTGGCACCAATATTTTCAGAAATCTCAGAAAGAATATTTGTTGAGGTGACACTAGAAATAAGAAAAATATTGATGCTAATCTTTGTTAATTCAGCACTTTCATAATTCATTTCTAAAATTGGACATTTAAATTTTTTTAGAAAAAAATAATATTTTTTACTTATTGTACTTGAATCTTTTCCAATAATAATTCTTTCAGGGGAAAAAGCTCTTTCAAGAGCATTTGAAAAAATTAAAGTTTCAACCTGATAATATAGGTTTTTTGACGGCCGTTTAATTGACCTGGTAAAACCAGGTGGTACCTGACACAAAATTATTAAATCACATTTATTTTTTATAACTTTAATAGCTTTTTTAATTGATTTTTTAATTTCAAATAAATTGCTTTTTCCATTAATGTCTGTTGGTACGTCTCGTGAAATAAAAACTAAATCACAATTTTTTAAATCACTAATTTTATTGGTAAATTTAAATTTTTTAAACTTTTCTTTTAAATTTTTTTCTGTATCTTTTTCATAAAAAGGAATTTTTTTTTTCTTAAGAGATGAAACTACATCTAAATTCTCGTCATAACATACAACATTAAAACCTTTCATTGCTGATGCTATTGCATAATTAACACCTAAGTGCGTTAGCCCTACGAAGCCCACATTTAATTTCATTAGTTTATACTTTTTAAGTTTTTATTTATCCACACATCTTTACTAAGGTCATTTCTTTTTTTCAATTTTAGCAATGAAAAAAAATATTTATGTTCCATTTCCCATGTAGGATCTTTCTTCTTTACAACAATTTTTTTTTCTTTTGGATAACCTGAGGGCAATTTTCTCTTCAATATTCTTAAAGTTGAAGGTCCCCATTTGCATAAAGAATCTAAATGAACTGATCCTTTTGAGCCGATTACATCACACCTAAGAGTATTTTTCCACATACACATAGACATTTCTAGTTTTACAAAAAATTTATTTTTTTTTGAAAGAAGAATTGCATGGTCTGGTGATTTATTTTCAAACTTATTTTTAAATACTGTTGTAAACTTCAAATCTTTATCGAACCAAAACCTAATGGTATCCATAAGATGAGGTCCAAGATCTTGGATTATGCCCAAACCTTTGTCTCTCCATTTTTGATTCCTCACAAGTCTTGCTGTTCCATTTCCATAAAATAGATGACAATAATATATTTTTCCAAGGACTTTTGATTTGATGATTTTTTTAATATTTATAAAATGCGGTTCAAACCTGTGATTATAAGCTGAATAGAATACTAAGTTTTTTTTATTGGCTTCAGTTTCTAATTTTCTTATTTTTTTTTCTGAATTGGCGACTAATGGTTTTTCAATAAGTGCATTTTTTTTATATTTTACACAATAATTAAGAATTTTTAATTTTTCAGAATCTGGAGTGCAAACAAATACTGAATCATATTTATTTAATGGTGCATCTTTAATATCTTTAAAATCAGCACTTTTATTTTTAGTGTCAACTGTTGCAAAGACTAATTGTTTTTTTAATAGCTTTTTTCTTTTTTGGCCTTGTGTTCCTAAACCAACTATTAAAATTTTCATTTATTTATTAATATAATTAATTTTTTTTTCTACTTGTTTTATCTTGTTAATAATTGTTTCTATACCTACTGGCTTGTTTCCCTCTATCTCGCATGCACAAGAAGCGGCAAATGAACCTATAATAGAAGCTTTTACTAATGAATTTGAAACTTTTAAAGAAAGAGATGAATAAGCTAACAAAGCATCTCCTGTTCCAACGGCATCTACTACATTATCTGTAAATACACCAATTGAAAAAGGTATCTCTTTATGCTTTCTGCCATTATGAACAAATACTCCTCTAGGTCCAAGTTTTAAAATTAAGTTCTTATATTTTGTTTTTTCATAAAGTAGTCCAGCTAACTTACCCACCGTGGAGTCTTGATCTGCAAGTGAAAATCTTGCCTCCCTTTCATTTGGTGTTATTAAATCAAAATTTTTAAATTCAGTTATATTTCCCCACCTGCTAGCAACTTGACTATCACCTGCTTTAAAATTTCTTTTTGGTATTGCTTTTAGTAGTTTTTGAATACTGCTCGGGTTAAAAATTCCATGTCTAAAATCACTAAATACTGTTAATTGTGTTTTTTCTTTTCTAATCTTATCTATAATTTTTGATAGTGTATATTCACTAATTGGGGCATTGCTTAAAGTATCAACTTTTAAGAGTCTGTATGTCGCAGATATAAAAGTATTTTTATCAGTTGTTGGTCTATTCTTTTCATCAAAAAAATTACATTGAATTTTATTTTTTTTTAATTCGTTTTTAACAAATTTTCCTTTTTTATCATTTGAAATAATTGTGGTAAATTTTACTTTTGCACCAGCTGCCTTCATATGAAGTGCAACAATTGCAGCACCTCCAACAAATCTGTCTTCTTTGTCATAAAGAACACTGAATGTAGGTGTTTTTGTTTGCCCTCCGATAAAATTAGTTTTTGTGTACGTGTCTACTATTGTATCTCCCACAACATGAACTGAAGTTTTTTTAATTTTTTTTATTACTTTAATTAAATCATCAAAAGATATTTTATTACCTTTCATTATTGAGTCTAATTTTTCTAGATCTAAATTTGGTGCACTATAGTTTAAAAATTTTGTCGATGAATGTACAATATCTCCAGGGGTAAAAATCAATTTACCTCCAAATTTGTCTAGTTCATTTTTTTCTTCTTGGGTTGCTGCTGGTAGACCTTTTGAAGTGTATTCAAATCCTTTTGCAAAATAGTCAGGCTTTAATTTTTTTAGAAGATTTAAAGGTTTTTTATTTTCATCAATTAAAACATAATCAACCATCTCAAAAGCAGCCAGATTAGATGCTCTCATGTCTTGTGGAATATGAGGTCTATATATACCTTTATCGATAAACTTATCTCCAGTACAGCTCACAATTAGTATATCAGCTTGTGATTTTGCATATTCTAAGTGTCTGATATGCCCTGGATGAACTATGTCAAAAACCCCATGACATAAAACTACTTTTTTTTTTCTTGGGAATTTACCAGTTATTTTTTGTAGCTGTGACAGGTCTAAAATTTTTTTAAGGTATAGATCTTTATTATTCTTTTTCATAAAATTTATTGCTTCTTGCCCATATATTTAAACCAAGTTCTAGTAGCACCTTTAATAGATTTAGGCGTCCATAAAGGGGCATCTTTCCAATTTCTAATTTCTACTAACATTTTTTCAACACCACTTTTAAAATCGATTGTTGGTTTCCAATTTAAATCTCTTTTTATTTTGGTGGTATTGGCCCAAGTTCTTTTTGGTTCACCTGGCCTGTCAGGGATAAATGTTTTTTTTCCTCCAATTAAATTCGCTAGTGTATTTACGCTCTCAGGTTTATCACTACCTAAATTATAAATTTCTCCTGACTTCTTTGATTTTGCTGCAGAGTAAAATGCTTTAACAACATCAGTTACATAAACAAAATCTCTGGATTGCTTTCCATTACCAACTATTGTTAAAGGTTGTTTTTTAATTTTTTGTTTAAAAAAAACTCCAAAAACTGCACCATATGCTCCTGTGGTTCTAACTCGTGTTCCATAAGCATTAAATATTCTTACAGAATTTACTGGTAGTCCATAAACTTTGTGCCAATGAAGTGCTGTCTGCTCTCCCATATATTTGCTTAAAGCATATGGATATTTTGTATCAATTTTTCCTTTTTCATTAGTACGAGATGAATTAAGTCCATAACAAGAAGCAGAAGCTGAATATACAAATTTTTTTATTTTACTATATCTTGCTGCCTCTAAAACTTTTACAGTTCCTTGAATATTTGTTTGCATATAGTTTAATGGATTCTTAATTGAAGGTACGATGTCCCCTATTCCCGCAAAGTGAAAAACAAAATCAGCATTTTTAAAAAACTTGTGATTATTTTTTAATTTACAAATATCTTTTTTTTCAAATTTTAGATTAGGATTATTTTTATGGTGAATTAAATTTTTTTTATGTCCTCCTGAAAGATTATCAATAACATTAACTTTATATTTTTTGGCCAAT
>Ga0209089_10003945_pt1 | contig 12514 bp, 9 predicted proteins | sample ArcticOcean_MG_C_FD_187431 | JGI IMG/M metagenome (GOLD analysis project Ga0209089, IMG submission 187431) | Marine microbial communities from western Arctic Ocean - ArcticOcean_MG_CB2_150 (SPAdes) (version 2) | ecosystem: Environmental > Aquatic > Marine > Oceanic | place: Arctic Ocean: Canada...
GTAGATGGCGGGGGCCTGCTGCCGTTCTGCGGCCGAGAGGCGTTCGTTGCGCGTGCTCATGGCCACGCCGTCGGGCTCTCGGCAGGTGGCCACCGAAACAACATCGACGCCAAAGTGAAGGTCGGCAGCCATGCGTCGTATTACCTGTAGTTGCTGGTAGTCCTTCTCGCCGAAGACCGCAAAGTCGGGTTCGACCATGTTAAAAAGCGCGCTCACCACCGTGGCCACGCCGTCAAAGTGCCCGGGCCTGCCGGGACCGCAGAGAGTGTCGGCCAGTCCCGATACTATCACCCGGCTGGCCGATCCTGGCGGGTACACCTGCTCCGCCTCGGGCACGAACATCATGTCGACTCCCTCCGCCTCCAGCATGGCCTCGTCGGCCGAAGTGTCGCGGGGGTAGTTTTCAAAATCACCCGGGTCGTTGAACTGCGCCGGGTTAACGAAGATCGACACAACCACGACGTCGGCGTCGGCCTTCGCGCGACGCACCAGCTCGAGGTGCCCCTCGTGGAGAAAACCCATGGTCGGCACCAGGCCCACGCGCAGCCCCGCGCCGCGAACCTGTCGCGACAGCTCACGCATGACTGCTATATCGGTTACGGTTTTCAACTGGTTATTCTGCCCGTTATCCGGCCAAGCCTTTCGCTTGGCCCCTGCGCCAGCTCAGGAACCGCCCAGCACCCTACGCCGCGAAGGAGGCCTGTTGGCCGAGCGTGGCTTGCGCGACGAGAAGCAGTGCTCGGGTGCCGGAAAGCTGCCGTCGCGCACCTCGTCCACGTAGCTGCCTATGGCCTCGGTGGCCACCGTTCCCAGCTCGGCGTAGCGGCGCACAAAGCGCGGGGCTATGCGTTCTTCGAGACCGAGCACGTCGTGCATGACCAGCACCTGCCCGTCGCAGGAGGGCCCGGCACCTATGCCTATGGTGGGCACGTTTACCGATTCGGTGATCTCCCGGCCAAGCTCGGAGGGAACGCCCTCTATGACGATGGCAAAGGCTCCCGCGTCTTCGAGCGCGCGGGCGTCGGCCATGATCCGTTCGCGGGCACCCGGTGCGCCACCGCTCTCGCGGCCCTGCACCTTGTGTCCGCCCATGCGGTGCACCGACTGCGGGGTCAGGCCGATGTGGCCCACCACGGGGATGTCGATGTTGGACAGGCGCGCCACTGTATCGGCCACGTTGACTCCGCCCTCGAGCTTGACGGCCTCGGCGCCGGCTTCCTTGATGAAGCGGCCGGCGTTTACCAGCGCCTCTTCGGCCGACACCTGGTAAGACATGAAGGGCATGTCGGCCACCACCAGGGCACGCTTGCGGCCGCGGGCCACCATGCGCACGTGGTAGACCATCTCGTCCATGGTCACACCCAGGGTGTTGTCCATGCCCTGCACCACCATGGCCAGCGAGTCTCCCACCAGCAGCATGTCCACGCCTGCCCGGTCGGCCAGGCGCGAGAAGGTAAAGTCGTAGGCGGTGAGCATGGTCAGGCGACGCTCACCCTTGGCGTCGATGACGCCGGGCACGGTCACTTTCTTTTCAGTAAACTTACTGTCGGCTATTCCGGTGGTCATAAAAAAACCTCCCGAACCAGCGGAAGGTCATCGACCACCGGCAGTCGCGAGCCCGTGATGACGGGTGACGCTACGCCGGAAGACATTTTGAACTCCCGTCTCGGTCCTTAGTTGGATCCAAGCGGTACGTAATGCTGAACACCCTGTCCCATGCCGTCAATCTCCCGGACGAGGTCGGTGAAGTCACCGCCATTCTCGACAAAGTCGATGTCCGAACTGTTGACGACCAACAACGGGGCGTCCCGGTATCCATGGAAGAAGCGCCTGTACGCTTCTGCCAGCTTCTCAAGGTACTCGCGTCCAAGCCTTTTCTCAAAAGATCGGGCGCGCTTCCTCAGTCTCCTTAGCAGGACATCAATGTCCGCGTCAAGGAACACGACCAGGTCGGGTTGTCTGACTCGAGCATCAAGCAAGCCATAAATGCGGTCATAAAGGAGTAATTCGTCCTCCGAAAGGGTGATTTCAGCAAAAATACGGTCTTTTGCGAACAAATAGTCGGCTACGGTGGCCTGTTGAAAAAGATCCATCTGCGCCAGTTCCTGCTGCTGGCGGTAGCGTTCGATGAGAAACGAGAGCTGGGCGGTGAAGGCGTAGCGCTGCGGTTCCTCGTAAAAACGGGCCAGGAAGGGGTTGTCTTCCAGCGGCTCACGTACCAGGCGGGCCCCGTAGTTCTGGGCGAGGGCCTGGGCCAGCGAGCTCTTGCCCACCGCTATGGGCCCCTCCACTGCGATATAACGCAGGCTGTGTTCGTTCGGCAACTGAAAAACCCCTCGACTGAGTCGGTTAGCACGCCCCCGAATGGGGGTAAAGCGCCGGCTGTGATAAGATTCAATCTATGTCCCCGCGCTCGGCAGCAGGGGTGGTGGAGAAGGCGGAAGCGGAGGCCGGCGGGTTCCTGGTGACAGGTATCGAGGAGGCCCGCCTCGGGGTGGACGACAGTAGTCGACTCGAGCGAATCATGCCCTTTGCGGTGATACTTTTTGCCCGCCACATGCCCGATCTCGAAAGCCTGCTTTCGCTCACCGCCCAGCTGCGTGAGCGCGACGCCGACTGCCTGTTGGCCATAGACCACGAGGGCGGCCGCGTAGACCGCACGCCCGATCCTTTTACTCACTTTCCTGCCGCTCTCAACATGGCGCGACACGGCGACCCCGGGGCGGTGAAGAACGCCGGCGCCTGCCAAGGCGCAGAGCTACGAGCGGCGGGCTTCGACATCGACTTCGGACCGGTGCTCGACATCCACACCAATGAGGCCAACCCCATCATCGGAGACCGCGCCTTCGGAGCCACGCCTGAAGAAGTGTCGCACTTTGCCCTCCCCTGGCTGCAAGGCTTGAGCGAGTCGGGAGTAACCGGTTGCGGCAAACATTTTCCGGGCCACGGCGACACCGACCTCGACTCGCACCTCGCCCTTCCCACCATCAGCCACAACATCGACCGACTGCGCAGCGTTGAGCTGAGACCGTTTGCGCGCGCCATTGCCAGCGGCGTGCCCATGCTCATGACCGCCCACCTGCTCTGCCGCGCCCTGGACGCCGAGCTGCCCGCCAGCCTGAGCAAGGCGGCGGTCAGCGGCTACCTGCGCGACGAGCTGGGCTACAACGGCGTGGTGATCGTGGACGACCTCGAGATGAAAGCCGTGGCCGACCAGTACGGTGCCGGTAAAGCCGCCGTCATGGCACTGCAGGCGGGCAACGATCTCGCCATGGTGTGCAACGGAGGCGGGGCGATGGACGAAGCCCACGAGGGAATCGCACGCGCCATAGCCGACCGTAGAATCGACGAAGGACAGCTGGCCCGCTCGCGCTCGCGACTGTCCAGGCTACGCAAGCGGGCGATCAAGGGACGAAAAAAAACGGGACCAATATCGGCTATAGGTGCCGAAGAACATCGCCTGCTGGCTGCGCAACTTGCGTAACGACACGGGCAACGGGATAAGGAAGCGAAATGCAGGTAAAACACTCGATGAAGAAACCAACCGGGCTGGCCTTTGGCGCGGTAACTACACTGGGAATCGTGTTGCTGGTACTGGCGGTTGCCAGGCAGGCAGGCGATCTACCGGCCGGGTTGTCCGGCGACCTTGGGCTCGGTAATGCCGGGCTGTCGCTAGCCGGCCTGGGCGTAGGGGTGGGCACGGTAGCCACCAACGACATGGACACGCAGCAGCTGGCGGCCTCCACCCTGCGTGAGCGCTTCCTGCACGGTACACCTTACGAAGAAACCGTCATCGACGCTCCCGCGGCACCTTCTTACAGACGCGGTTCGTCCTACAAACAGGGATCGAACAAGGCGGAAATTCCAGCCGACAGCTGGATGGCTGCGCCCAGCTCTAGCGAGAGCAACGGCGACGCCGACGCCGACGCCGCCAACCTGGCCGTCGATAAAATCCGTAGGCAGGTGGAGAAGAACACAACTGCTCCCGCGGTGGCTGCACCAGCACCCACTCCACCGGCGCCCGCCGCGTTAAAACCGGCAGCTGCGCCCGTCGTGCAGACCGCCCAGCCCGTGCCCGAGGTATCGTTGCAGGTCGGAGCCTTCAGGCAGGTCGAGAGCGCGATGTCATTAAAGAACCGCCTGGCTCCTCGTTTTCCCGACACCTGGATAAGCCGTATAAATTCGGGCGGCGAGGCACTGTACCGCGTGCGCGTGGGGCACTTCTTCGGTATCGAAGAAACCGTCTCGCTCAAGGCCGAGTTGCTGGCGCACGGTTTCCCCTCCTTCCGTACTACGAACTGAGGGCTGCTTTGGTGACTGCCGCCCTTGCTGATTGGGCCCGGGATACAACCCGGCGCAACCCGGTGGCGTAGTTTCCCCGAACAACTCCCTGCTCGGTTATTATCGCCGTCACCAGTTCGGCAGGCGTGACGTCGAAGGCCGGGTTGAACACCTTGACTCCATCGGCCGCCACGCGACGGCCCGCCACGTGCGTGACCTCTGAAGCGTCGCGCTCCTCTATGGGAATGGCGTCGCCGTGGGGGCAATCAAGATCAATAGAAGAAGTGGGCGCGGCCACGAAGAACGGCACGCCGTGCCTGCGCGCCAATACTGCCAACGGGTAGGTGCCCACCTTGTTGGCCACGTCACCGTTGGCTGCCGTACGATCGGTACCCACCACTACTGCGGCTATGGCACGGCTCTGGAACAGGCGGCCGGCCATGCTGTCAGTCATGAGCGTTACCGGGATACCTAACTTCGTAAATTCCCAGGCCGTCAGCCGCGCACCCTGCAGGTAGGGGCGTGTTTCACCGGCATAAACTTCGCGCGAACTGTCCAGTTCCCAGGCCCGTCGTATGACTCCGACCGCCGTGCCATAGCCGGCCGTAGCCAGCGCTCCGGCGTTACAGTGGGTCACCAGCGGCCCACGCCGTCGTATGAGCCTTGCGCCGTGCTCGCCTATGGCGCGGTTGGCTGCCACGTCATCGGTGAGCATGCGCCGGGCCTGGCTGACGAGCCTGCGCGATAACTGCGCCGGCGTCATGCCCGCCTCGGCCGCGGCCACGGTCAGCGGGCGCAGGCTGCTCAGAGCCCAGGCCAGGTTCACCCCCGTGGGCCGAGAGGCCAGGAGCAGCGACGAAGCTGCGTCATAGTCTTCGAGCAGCCGGCTCTTGCGAAACCGCGCGGCTTCAAGAGCGATGCCGAAGGCGGCGGTCACGCCTATGGCCGGCGCGCCGCGCACAACCATGCGGTTTATGGCGCGGGCCGTCTCGCGCGCGCCGCGACAGCGGATCACCGTCTCCACCGACGGCAGCCGGCGCTGGTCGATGAGCTCGAGCACGCCGTTACGCAGCGCTATGGGCCTTATTTCTGCCATCGTGTTGCTTAGCGGTGAATCTCGCGACCCGCTGCCATAGGCCCACACACCCCGGCTACCGTCAACCGTGGGAAGGACAGGGCGGCCCAGAGTACGGAAGCCGGCCACCCTACCCCCGGTTGACCACCGGTCATTGCCCGAATAGGTTGGCTGAATGGAGAGGCAATCGCACACCGAGACCGTGCAGGCCACGCTGCAACGCTGCTTTGAAACCGTCGTCGATTTCGAGCGCTACCCCGACTGGTTCAGTGGCCTGGAAAAAGCCGACATCATCGAGTCCGCCCCAGACAAGGGGCTGTGGACGGTGCGCTACTCACTCAACATGGTAATCCGCACGCTGGGCTACACGCTCAGCTACAGCTCAACGGCGCCCGGGCAGCTGCGATGGACAATGCTGGAGGGCGACGTCAACGACATCGAGGGCGGTTACGATTTCGTTGAGCTTGAGCCCGGTCTGACCGAGGCCACCTGCCGACAAGGCATAGACATCGGCTTCTGGATACCCGGGCTGGTGAAGCGCGGCTTCGAAGCGACGGCGCTCATCGCCTCGGTCAAAGAGTTCAAGGCCGCGGCCGAGTCGACCCCGGCTTAGCCGTCAGTCGGCCTTGCAGATCAGCTTGCCCGGCTTCTGCTTGCAGTTGCTCGAGGTCTCCATGAAGCAGCGCGTGCCTATCGAAATCCCTACCACGCCCTCGGCCGCGTCGGGGCCCGCGGGCAGGTCAATTTTCTTAGCGAGGATGAACAGCGACACGATGTTCTTTTTCGTGTCCATCGTGACCTTGGCCTTACCCAGGCCGCTGTTGATACCGTCCTTGTCCTTGTAAGAAAACTTAACGCCGTTCTTCGCCTTCCACAGGCTGTACGAGACCGGGATGTCGGCGTCAAATATGGCCGAGTCATCGCCGGCCGTGACCCGCATCGAGTCGGACCGCGGATCCATGCGTATGCGCCTGCACGTGCCCACTACCCCGCAGTCGGAGTTGCTCGTACACGCTGTCTCGTAGTCGCCACCTACGCACACGCTCAACGGCACGCTCCACTTGGCCAGCACCTTGTCCTTGCCCGCCTTGCTGGAGTCCTTGATCGACAGCTTCTTGAGCGTACCGCTCACACACAGGCGATCCTGCGGGGCCACGTCCAGCCCGTCAGGTACGGTGTCGCCGTCGGTGTCGGCCAGCGTGGGATCGCTGCCCCATCGGTACTCTGTTGCGAGCGTCGCGCCGTCACCGTCGGTGTCCGAACTGCCATCGTTACTCAAATCGCCATCGTAGTACCAGGTCTCAAAGCCGTCTATAACACCATCGTTGTCGGCGTCGCCGTCTTCGTCAACGCCGAAGTTGACCGCCTCGCAGACGTGCAGCATGGGGGCAAAGCGCCAGTCGCGCCACAGCGGCTGCAGCGAGCTGGTGTGGTAAGCCTGCTTGAGGTTGTTGGCCGTAAAGCCGGCGGCTGTACCCGCCACCTCGGAACTCTGACCCATGGGGTAGATGAACTCGCCCTTGACGACGCTGCCCACCTCGATGATCTGCTCCCAGGTGCCGCGGTTGCCGCGCGGTGTGGGGTCGAACTCGATGGGCGTCTCGCAGCCGCCCTGGCAAGGCAGGGCCGACAGTGGATGGTCGTAATTGCGCATGGAGCGGTTGCTCGTTCCTATGGTCGGGTTGGCCGCGGCGTAGGTGCAGAAGCTGTCGTGCAGCACCTGTTTCCAGTCGCTGCCGTTGAAGTAGTCGCCGCCGTAAGCAGGAACGTAGGCGTCAACAACATCGCCCTCGGCCGCGTCAATGGCGTGCAGCACCCAGCCTATGGCCGCGTCGCCGGTGGCCAGGCCCACGCCCGCCGCGCCGTACTCGTCGGAATAGATGTCACTGACCAGCTGGTTGGCCCAGCTCTTTATGTAAGTGGGCGCGTTGGACTGCACCGCGGCCGCCAGCGTGGTGCCGGCGGGCTCCACGACCAGCGGGTTGGTAAAGCGCCGGCCGCGCTCGGGGAAGTCGTTGTTGCTGCGCAACTCGTCGTCCACCGTGCCACAGTCGCCGTGGGCCGCCAGGGCAGTGTCGAGCCGTCCGAGCAGGTAGCGGCCGGGGGTACCGGGGTCGATGACACCGGCCACGTACTTGTTAAGACTGCGCAGGTCTTCTCGGTTGATCGACGAATCCAGTGACAGCTGCTCGAGTATGAGCTCCACGCGGTGGTTGCGCCCGTTCTCGCCCAGCAGCACGTCGCTGGCCACCGACTCCTTGTTGTTCCAGTTGGCCGAGTAGCCTTCGGACGGGTTGATGGCTTCAGGCATGGCCCTGATCTCGTACACCGCCCAGGTGTCGCCCACCGAGGGCACGACCCCCCAGTCGTGTTCCAGCGTTAGCGTGTCGTTGTTGTTCGAGGCAATGCGGCGGGTCTGCATGTGCCCGTTGCCAGCCGTTATGGACACTATGTACTCAGAGCCTTTGTCATCGGGGTTGTCGTAGGAGAAGTTCACCGCCTCGGCCAAAAGGTCCTGGCCGGTAAAAGCACCGATATCGCTGAGGCTGTTGACGCCGGCCGCCGTGACCACGCCCGACAGCACGGGATAGGGATCGGCCGCCGTGCCGTCTATCGGCAGGCGGTGGTCGAGCCCACCCTGGCGCACGCGCATGAAACCACTGGTGTGGTATGAAATATTGCCCTGGCCGTGGTCGGTGCCTACGCCGTTCCACGCCTGGTTGTCGGCCTGGTAGAAGTTGTGGGTAGAAGGAATGAACCGGATCGCAGAGCGCATGTCATCCACGCTCGTGGCTTCCTGGAAGAGGCTGAAGCCGACCGCAGTAGTGCCCTCTTCGAGCCAGGTCGACGCACCCGCCACGACCATGGTTATGATCTCGCCCAGGTCCACGGCCACGTAGTCCGAGCTGTCGTCGGGCGTAGTCGTCCACGCGTTGGTGGTCGTGATGGTGGTGGCCGTACTCGAGTCGATGGCCCGCATCTGGCCCGCGCCGGTGCCGTCGGTTATGGCCACGTAGCCGCCCGACAGGTCGGCAAATACGGCGCTGTTGTCGGTCAGGGTACTCGAACCGGCCGAGTCGACCGTACCCGCCACGTCGCCCGAGAACGACTGAACTACCCGGCTGCCGCCGGTGCAGCCGTTGACCGAGCAGACCTTGTTGGTCCTGAACACCGGTACCTGGTTGATGCCCGACACCGGGCTGTAGACCAGCTCGATGCGCTTGGACACGGCCTCTTCTACGCCGTGGTGATCGTAGCGCAACAGGTCGAAGTCGCCGTTGACAAGTTGCTCGATGTAAAACGACACCACCTGCATATGGGCGGTGGTGGTGGTGTAGGCGACGTTGTCGGTCTGGCCGATGAGCGCGTAAGGCGCGGGCGCAAAGAACATACCGCGGCCGTTGATCTCGTCGCCCTTGAGCTCGGAGAAGTGCATCAGCGAGGGCACCTGTATGCCGGTCTGCGGAAAACCACCTATCCAGGGCACGCCGGTCTCAGAGCGGTCGGGCGCTATCATCCACGCGTAGCTGCCCAGTGAGGGCCAGCCGCCCCACTTGCGAGCCGTGGCCTCGCGGTTGGCCATGGCCACGCGCAGGGGCTCGAGGCTGGCCGTGTAGTCTCTCATGGGGTAACCGGGCAGGCGGCTTCGGCCGGTCGCGGCGGCCACGAGTTGGTCGGCCGCGCGTGCGATCTGCATCTTCTCGGCGGGCGTCCGGCCGACGGGCTCGGCCTTTGCCAGCGGGCCGCCATAGCCTGGCGTGCGCGGGTCGGGCACCGACACCGGTGCCAAGGGGTCGTTGACCCAGTAGCGGTCGTCCCACAGCTCGGTTCCAACCGCCACACCGTAAGTGGCCTCGAGCTTGGCCAGCGCTTCGGCCATGCCTATTTCATCCCAGGCCTCGAAACCGAAATCGCGCACCTGCAGTATGGCAAAGGACATGGCCAGCTCGGGCGTGAACTGGCTGCCGCTCGACGTGTAGGTGGCGCCGAGACCCGGTGCCTCGTAGTAAGGGTCGAAACCCTCGCCCTGGGTGAGCACCTTGCCGTTGCCGAAGATATTGAGCGGCCCGGCCACCGAGCCCTGCTTGAAGAACTTGAGCGACATGGGCGCCTTGATGTCACCCTGGTTCTTGTACATCTGGTTGATGGCGGCGTTGACGCCGTCCATGTAAGCGAGCAGCTCCTGCTGGCCCTCGAGCGGCAGCCGCTCGAACATCAGGTTGAGCTCCAGCCGCGAATAGCCCGTGCGCCTGGCGACGATGTCGTCGTCTATATCAATGCCCATCAGGCCGAGCGCGCCGTGCAGGGTGCCGCGTCCCACGTTGGAAAACAGCAGGAACTGCACCATGCGGTCGCGGGCCACCTCGTAGCCCAGCTGCCGCATGGCCTCGACGTCGGTATCGGCGCAGATGTGGGGAAGACCGAATGCCGGTTCGCGCAGAGTGACGGCGGCTGCCCGCGAACTCTCTACCGGCAACAGAACTGAAAATACGCCCACCAGCAAGAAGACCGTTACGAGTTTCTTTACCATGATATGACTCCTCGGCGTCGCCCGAAAGACGCCTGATTCGCCGAGTAGAAACCCCTTGTCGCCTTGTGTCAACGGAAAATTTATTTGCAGCGTGCGGCACCGCGCCCAGGCGGCCTGTTTGCCGCTCGCACGGCTACCCCCATTCGGGGGGGGGGCGGGGGAAGAAGTGGAGCCGAGCGGGATCGAACCGCCGACCTCCTGACTGCCAGTCAGGCGCTCTCCCAGCTGAGCTACGGCCCCATTCCAGAGTGCGGATACTAAGAGTTTTGCACGGCGCGAACAAGTCGCCCGTGGCCTGCTTCAGTCGCAAGGCGGCGGCTGGATTGCGCGCGCCGCGCTGCTAATCTCGGTCATTGCCGCCGCGGGACAACCGCGCCCGCGAAGCCAAACCAAGCTGGAGCAGAACATGGGTACCCTCGTACTGGTAAGACACGGACAGTCTCAGTGGAATCTAGAAAACCGCTTCACCGGTTGGGTCGACGTGCCACTCAGCGAGCAGGGCCGCGTGGAGGCCGGCCGTGCCGGACAGGCGCTCAAGCAAACGGGTCTCAGGTTCGACCGGGCCTTCAGCTCCGAGCTCATCCGCGCCTGCGACACCCTGGACATCATGCTTTCGGTGCTGGGGCAGGAAGACCTCGCCATCACCCGCAACGCGGCTCTCAACGAGCGCCACTACGGCGATCTGCAGGGCCTGGACAAGGGCGAGACCATCGAGAAGTACGGCGCCGAGCAGGTGCACATCTGGCGGCGTAGCTACGACGTGCCGCCGCCGGGCGACGAGGGCGAAAGCCTCAAGGACACCGCCGAGCGCACCCTGCCCTGGTTTACCGCTAACATAATCCCCCCCGTCAAGGCCGGCGAGCGTGTGCTCGTGGCCGCGCACGGCAACAGCCTGCGCTCGGTCGTCATGCAGCTGGACGAACTCAGCCGCGAGCAGGTACTCGATCTCAACATCGCCACCGGTACGCCGTTGGTCTACGAGATCGATGCTGACGGCAAGGTGCTCTCGAGTGAGGTCCTGTCGCTATGAGCAACGGACGACGAGTGTGGCTGCGTTCGGCCGTGGGTGTTGGGCTCGGTGCCGCTTGCCTGTGGGCCGTAGCAGCGCGGGTTGACCCGGATGAGCTGGCCGCTTCGTTCTCGCGCCTGCGGCCCGGCTGGCTGGTGGTGGCAGTCTTCATCAGCCTGGGCATACAACTGCTCAGGGCCTGGCGCTGGAAGGTCGAACTGTCGGTACTGGCCGAGCTGGACTACTGGACCACCTGGAAGGTAGTGTCGGTGTCTTACATGATGATCAACGTGCTGCCCTTCAGACTGGGCGAGCCCGTGCGGCCGCTGCTCATGGCGTGGAAGTCGGGCCTGCGCGTGCCGGCCATCGTCGGCAACTGGGTTTTCGAAAAGATGATGGACGCCGCCGCCATGGTGTTCTTCGTGCACCTGGCGCTGCTGTCGGCCGACCTGCCCGACTGGGCGGGGGCGGCTTCGCGAGGCAGCCTGGCCTTGTTCGGCCTGATGGTGGCGCTGGTGGCGGGCTACTGGCTGGGCGGCGACCAGCTCATCGACTCGGCGCTCGGCCGCCTGCTGCCCACGAACGCCTCGCGCAAGGTGAGCGCCGCGCTGTCATCGGCCCGCGAGGGGCTGAGCGTGCTGCCCAACACCGGCCTGGTGGCGTTGGTGGCCCTGCTGACGCTGGCCCTGTGGTCGCTGCCCGTGCTGTCGAGCTGGGTGCTGATACTGGCCTTTGATTTCGACCTTCCCTTTGCCGCCGCCCTGGCTGTGTTCGTAGCCATCGGTGCCGGCACCGCTCTGCCCAACCCGCCGGGCATGGTGGGCGTATTCCAGGTGGCCACGGTGGTGGCACTCGGACTGTTCGGGGTACCGCTGGCCGACGCGGTTGCTTACGGGCTGCTGCTCAACGCGATACAACTGCTCACCCTGGTTGCCCAGGGACTGGTGGCGCTGCCCCTGCTGGGGCCGGGTGCCGGTGAGGCCACTCGACGCGCGCTATCCGAAGACGCGGTGTCTTCCTGAGCGCTGGTCAGCGGCCACGCATTCCCCAGTTCATCTTTCGCCTGAGCAGCGAGAAGAACGACTCCTCGCCCAGGCCGAGTATCACCGCGCGGTTGCGCGAGCGCGATAGTTCGACCACGTCGCCGTTGTCCAGGTCCACCGACTGCTGCCCGTCCATGGTGAGCAGGGCCGGGCCCTCGCCCGCCACCTTGATCTCTATCAACGAACGGTCTGGCACCACCAGCGGCCGGCTGGTGAGCGTGTGCGGCGATATCGGAGTGAGCACCAGCGCCGCCACCGACGGCTGAACGATCGGCCCGCCTGAAGACAGCGAGTAGGCCGTCGAGCCGGTGGGCGTGGCCACGATAAGTCCGTCGCCCTGCCAGGTGCAGAGGTAGTCGCCGTCGACGTCGGCCTCGAGCTCGAGCAGGCGCGAGGGGGTGCCACGGGTGATCACCGCGTCGTTGAGCGCCTGGCTGCGCAGCACTATCCTGCCCCCGCGCCTTACGCGCACCGACAGCATGCTGCGCGGGTCGGGACTGCACTGGCCCGAAAGCACCCGCTCCATGGTGCGGTAGAGGCTGCCGCGGTCAGAGCCGGCGAGAAATCCGAAGTTA
>Ga0209089_10003946_pt1 | contig 12513 bp, 18 predicted proteins | sample ArcticOcean_MG_C_FD_187431 | JGI IMG/M metagenome (GOLD analysis project Ga0209089, IMG submission 187431) | Marine microbial communities from western Arctic Ocean - ArcticOcean_MG_CB2_150 (SPAdes) (version 2) | ecosystem: Environmental > Aquatic > Marine > Oceanic | place: Arctic Ocean: Canada...
AATTTTAGATCCGCTAGAATGAATCCAGCATTATCAGCAATCCGAGCCATTTTTTCATAGATTTTGATTGACTCTTCTGATAGCCAATCATATTCATCGTTAGTAACAAGTTTCTGCGAAATCACTTCTTCCCTATTCACTGGCATGTCATGCGCTGATTTAGTGGTAGGATCAAAAATTGGACTTGGTAATTTAGCAGCAAGATCTGTTTGTGTACCATCTTCCAATGAAATTTTTCCATCCTTCCATCGTGAAACTAAACTACCATAAAAATAACCGCGCACAACACACTCAATTGGAAGCATGTTAAGTTTTCTTACTACAATTTCTGTATCTGATTTTCTTTCCTCAAAATGACAAGGCACATCAAGTTTGTTAAACCAATATTGAGCAAATTTGCAAAGAACTTCCCCTTTTTTTGGTATCTCATCTTTAAATTTTACATCATATGCTGAAACACGGTTACTGAATTTGAAAAGTAATTTACCATCTTCAAGTTCGTAAACGTCTTTAACTTTACCAGAGGTTAAAAATTTCAACTGTGATCAGTGTGTATTGATATTATTCGTTATATGTAAATTAAGAGCCCATCATTCCAGGCATTGCTATTGGTTCTCTATACGCTTTATACACATCAATATTGCCATCTGCAGTTACTCGTACAAATTGTAAGCTATTCCCATCCGGTGGTGACAGTATCATAGTTTTACCAGGTTTTAATATTGAAATAAAATCTTTGTCGCCATCACCATAATCAATTGTAATATTTGTTAAAGGGTTATTACCTGTATTTTGTATCATAACACGAGCTATAACAAAAAGACTTTGCTTTTCTTTTGTAGGATCAACCAAAATTGAGTTATCAGAAGTTACAGTAGAACCAGGAAATGCCATAGTGATTACTAAAATTATAACAGCTGCAGCACCACCAATACCACATCCTATCAAAATATTTTTTTGTGATGAAATATTTGTTTTTGATTTTGCGGGAAGTGTCATTGCACTTCAATACACATTGCTATCCTATAAGGTTAAAATTAATCATAAAATTCTACAATGTCCATCATCTTTTTGGCTCCATCATTAAGAGGAATGATTTCTTCTGTTTCAATATTTACGTTCCAAATATACTCCTGCACAGCATTGTATGTCTGGAATGTAAAATGAACATCATAAAACGAAGCGCCTTTTTGCTCTTGCATATCTAGTACAGAAACTTCTAACATTGTATCATTATGCTTAAGTATTTTTTCGGTAGGATACGCATTTTCCCTTTGTGTTATTATTGCATCAAATAAATTATTACCAGAATCATCAGATCCTCTATACGATTTTACAATACTCCATGCAATATTTTGTTCATCACTTTCCAAATTTTCAACAAGTTTCTTTTCCAAGTCGCTTGGTGCAATCATATCAGGTACAATAAAAACAACGAAAAAAACTGCAGCCGAAAGATAAATGAAAGACCTCTTATTTAGAAATTTTTTCAGATCAGATTCTTTTTTGGGTTTTTTGTCGTCCTTTGATTCATCCTTTCGTTCTTTAACCATATTACAACTAATTTATTAGAAATAATGCTAAAAAAACCTAACTTGAAACACATTAAACTTATTATTCGTTTTTACGAATTTTTTCTGCGCATTCTTGTTGTTCAGTAAAGGAATGCTCTCTAAGTGGTTTATGACAAATTTTGCATAATGGATCCTGTGGACTCCCAGACTTTGGTGGTGTATTCATCAATTTGACTAATAATTATGTCACATAATACAAAATAAAGGTAGATATTTGATGGTTATTTGCAAAGTTCAATGGTAAAGGCCGTCTGCAAGGATTATGGATTCGACTGTGATTTTGTTTGTGAAGGTGATCTTGATTCAGTTATAGATGACTTTGGAAAACATTGTACCGAAGAACATGGAATTGAATATCAACCAGAAACCCTAACAAAATTCTTGATGAATAAATAACTAGCCAACTAAAAATTATAGATTCTCTTGCTCTGAAATTACAGAAAGAGTTGTGGTTGTATTAACATTTTTAACTTTTCTTATTTTTTTTGTAATAATTTTTTCAATTTCATTTTCTGATGCCGCTTCAATTTTTACAAGAATGTCATAATATCCAAAAGTACCTTTGGCTTCTTTAACTATGTCAAATTTTAATAAATCACGTAATACTTCCATTTCATGACCAATAGTACTTTGAACCAGTACATACGCAATATTCATTTACTATTCTCCGTCTCTATCTTAGTTTTAAAAACTGGTTTTATCCCTAATGAAGAATAATCGCCAGTTACACATGTAAAACACATAGAATCTATTGGAATACCAATTGCACGTGAAAGATTTTCGGGATCATTATAACCAAGAAAGTCAGCGCCGATATCATTTCGCACTTTTTCTATAAGCTGTACATCTGAATAATCCTTACCATCAGCATATGTTGCAAGTTCCTCTTGTGATGGAAAATCTATACCAGCAAAACATGGAAATTTGATCGGTGGATATGTTATGACAAGACTAATCTTACGTGCACCGCCCTTTCGTAATGCGTTAATAATTGCACGAGAGCTAGTACCACGAACTAAACTATCATCAACAACAACAACATGTTTATTCTCAATAATTTCTTGAATGGGAATAATCCATCTATTGATTTCTATTCTATCAGCTTGATGTGGTTCAATAAAACTTCGAAGTGGACCTTTTTTACTATACCGGTCTTTTAATAATCCCTCATCAAAAGGAAGACCAAGTTCTTGCGCATAACCTAACGCAGCTGGTCTAGCTGAATCGGGAACAGGAATAACTAAATCAGCATCTTTGAACGGAAATTTTTTTGCAAGATATCGGCCAATATTTTTTCTGGCCATGTATATGTTAGAACCTTCCATTTTACTTGCTGGGTGTGCAAAATATGTAAACTCGAAAGAACAATGAGCTCTAGATGTTTCAGTTGAAAACATTTCAGTTTCAATACCATTTTTACTTAATTTGATAAGCTCACCTGGTATGACATCACGTTCTAACTTAGCACCAATAGCAGACAACGCTGAAGATTCGGATGCAATGATATGTGTTTTACCGTCTACTTTTTCTCCCATAACCATTGGTCTGAATCCTTTTGGGTCACGCGCTGCAAAAACAGAAGAATCATCAGAAAGAAAAGTGAAACAGTATGATCCCACCATATCATTTTTTAAAATTGATAGTGCTTTACCAAGATTGCCTTTTTCAGAAATCAGAGAAACTAAACGCTGTGCTACAACTAAAGTATCACTTGCATGTTGTGGCGTAAACGAGCATCCACCGACCATATTGGAAAGTTCCTCTACATTGGAAATTGTTCCGTTATGTGCAATACATAGATCCTTTACTTTTAGTGGTTGGGCATTCTGTAAATTGCTTTTACCAATAGTAGAATATCTAACATGACCGATTGCAGCAAATGATGAATATTCTTCAGAGATTTTCTTAAATTCAGACGCAGATGAGGAAACTAAACCCATTTTTTTTAATGGTGTTTTATTGGGCACTGCAATTCCCCATGCTTCTTGTCCCCTATGCTGCAAAGCACGCAATGAATCAATAAGCATAGGAATTACGTTAATTCCATCTTGGCTGAAAATTCCAACAACGCCACAATTTTCCTTAACCATGTTTCAATAAACCCTCCAACCCATTGAAATACCTTTTTTGTGCTAGATCAATTCTAAATTTAACTAGATTTTTTGATTCATGCTTAATATTTATTTGATCGCCAGAAAATTTTCCTAAAACAGCAAATGTGATTTTTTTCTTAGAAAGAATATGATTTACTTCCTCAATGTTTTTTTTATCAATTACTAACAAATAACGAGAATGACTTTCCGAAAATAATATTTTCTCGGAACTAAGATTTTCTTCACATGGTATTTTTTCAATATCAATAGTACACCCAATATTCCCAAAAATTGAAAGTTCGGATAATGCTATAGAAAGTCCACCTTTTGAACAATCATGCACTGATTTAACAAGTTTATTTTTTATTAATGATAATACTGCAAGCATGTTAATTTTGGAATCCGTAAAATCAACTCTTGGACAAACTCCACCAATAAATCTGTGAATATACTCAAAATATTCAGAACCGCCAAGTTCGTTCTTTGTATCGCCAATAATTACCAAGTGATCATCATTATTTGGAGAGACGGACAAAAATGGAGTTTTGTCTTTAATCCCTAAAACACCAATAAGTGGCGTTGGTTTAATTGGACCTGCGGGAGTTTCATTGTAAAAACTTACTTTGCCGCCAACACATGGTATCCTAAGAAATTTTGCATATTCAGTCAATCCCTCAAGTGATTCCATAAATGTCCAAAATATTTCTGGATTCTCAGGATTACCAAATTGAAGATGATCAACCATTCCAATTGGATTAGCGCCAGTACAAACAACATTTCTACATGCTTCCTCAAAACAACCGATTGCACCCTGTCTAGGATCAAGATAACAATGTTTAGGATTACCATCAATCTTTGCTGAAAGAAATTTCCCATTATCTAATCTTAAAACAGATGCATCAAAACCCGGTTTTACAACAGTTCTAATCCCAACCTCATGATCATATTGCTGGAAAACCCAGTGTTTACTTGCGATGTTTGGACTAGATAATAATTTTAGAATTGTTTTCGAGTAATCCAAAGTTTTTTTTACCCTATTTTCTTTTTTAATTTGTAACAGATATTTTGGTTTAGTTTTTTTCCTATCAAGTAATGGTGCACGTGCAACAAATTCCGCTGGTAGTAAAGCTAATGTCTTCTTAGCCTTTTTTACATGCATCATTTTATCATTCTTAACATGTCCAATTGTTGAGCATGTTACCCTGAATTTGTTACAAATTTGCCTTAGTTTTGGTAGTTTTTGCTTGCTTGTAATTATTAACATTCTTTCCTGTGATTCGGAAATCATTATTTCGTGAGGTAATAATCCAGATTCTCTAGTATGCACATTATTAACATCCAATTCAATTCCAATTTCTAAACTTTCAGCAATTTCAGAAACTGCACACGATAATCCACCACCTCCCAAATCTTTCATTGCGTTAATGCATTTTTCATTTCTTGCTTCAAGAATTGTTTCTATGATTAATTTTTCAATGAAAGGATCAGGAATTTGTACTGCTGATCTATCCTCACCTTCCAAAGAATCAGAAGCAAATTGTGATCCACCTATTCCATCACGACCTGTAGAACCGCCTATAAGAACAACCAAGTCTCCTTTACTTGCATGATTTTTTATCAGCCTATTTTTTTTTCCAAACCCTATTGCGGCAACATCAACCAATGCATATCCTTTGTAACAGTCATCAAATTCAACTTCACCACCAATAGTTGGAATGCCTAAACAATTTCCATAATTAGCAATTCCTAAAACTGCATTTTTAAAAAGCCAACGTGCATGTGTATCATTTTCAATATCACCAAAACGTAATCCATCAAGTATTGCAATAGGTCTGGTTCCAGCTGACAAAATATCACGAATAACACCACCTACGCCTGTTGCTGCCCCGCCAAATGGTTCAACAGCTGACGGATGATTATGACTTTCAATATGTACTGTGACAACATAACCATCACCAACGTCTAAGACACCTGAATCATATCCCTTTTCAAGTATTACACTTCGACCTGTAGTTGGAAGCATCTTCAGATGTTTTTTTGATGACTTGTATGAACAATGCTCTGACCATTCTGCTGCAATAATTTGTAATTCCGTTTTTGTTAATTTTCTTTTAATTGTATCTTGAATATGCTTAATTTCATGTTTTTGTAGACTCAATTTTTAACACCCAATGTATGTATCAATGATTCAAAAATTAATGATGAAGGTTTGTTATCTAGTGGATTAATCAATTTTTCAGCCGCACGCTCAGGATGAGGCATCATCCCAACAACATTACCATCCTCATTACATATGCCAGCAATTTGTTCTACGGAACCGTTAACATGATCTTCATATGCAAAAACAATTTGATCATGTTTTTTTAGATCATGCATTAATTGGGAATCAGCATAATATCGTCCCTCGCCATTTGCAATTGGTATTGGTATTTTTTGATTCAATTGTAACTTACTTGTAAATGGGGTTTTGTTATTTTTTACAATTAAATTTGTCCATTGACACATAAAATTTAGTGACTCATTTTTCAGCAAAACTCCTGGTAGTAAATTAGATTCAACCAATATTTGAAATCCGTTACAAACTCCTAAAATTGGAATTCCTTTATTGGCCAGTTTTTTAACATCATTAATTACTGGACTGTTTGCCGCTATTATACCAGCACGCAATCTATCACCGTATGAAAATCCGCCTGGTAAAACAACTGCATCAATGTTATTCGGTAAACCTTTTTCATGCCAGTAATACTGTGTATTCAAATCAAAAACGTCAGATAAAACATGAAACATATCACGGTCACAATTGCTGCCAGGAAAAACTATTACCCCGACTTTCACAATTATGTTAATTATTTCACATATAAAATTGATACACATAACCATGTTTTTATTTTGGAAAACAGCAAGCCCAACATGGCACAAATTAGAGATATAATGGAAAAAAATGTTATAACTATTGAACATAATAAAACTGCATTAGATGCTGCACGCCTGATTTCTGAGAAGGATGTTAGTTTTCTAGTGATAATGAAAGATAACTCTCCAGTTGGTGTTTTATCTGAAAGTGATTTTGTTAAAAGATTGGCGGCAAATGACAAAAAGGCATCAGCTGTTATTATTTCTGAAATAATGTCAAGTAAATTCAGATGGGTGGAACCAGAAACAGAACTTGAGGATGCTATTCAAAAGATGCTTAATAGTAATATACGAAGGTTGGTTATCCTAGATGATAACAAGCTAGTTGGTGTTATCACACAAACCGATTTAACTGGATTTCTTAGAGACAAACTATTAGTAGATAAAACAATACAAAATATTCAGAAAAACTAGTTTGTTTTAGTTTCTATTACGACATTACTTACAAGCGGATTAAATATCCTTAATTCTTGGCAAATATTCTCAACAGTTTTTTCTGCCTTTTTTTTGTCACTTGCTTCTATCGTAAATTTTAGTATTTTTCCAACACGGATTTTTTTTATTGAAGAATTTTTACTTTTTAATACTAAATCATTCAGAATTGTATCACCCTCTGGATCACTGATATTGGGCTTATTTTCTATTATCACATGTACAACATACGTTGACATGATAAAACTTCAACTCAAAACGTAATATGTGTACTGCCGTAATAAAACATCATGCCGAACGACTTCTAGATCTACCTTTTTTTCTTTTATACTGTCTAGCCTTCCTTTGTTTCTTTGATGCCACGAATAAAATATTCAATAACTAGTTTTTGAACCTATACGTCAACAAAAATGTATTAGTAATGGTTGATATGAAATTGGTTACATGACTCGATTTAGATATTGGAAACTAACTAGTGATGATGCTAAAAAATTAACACATAATCCAGATAAAATTCTTAATTGGGAAATTAAGGGTGTGAGAAAACCTGAAAGTGATGCAAAGTTCATTGGTGTGTTTCTATATCGTAATGGAACACCATACAATTACGAAACGATAAAGGGGATTGTTTACTATCATAACAATATTGATAGAAATGAATTACCAGATATAACAAAATTTCTTAAAAACCGATTTGGAGGTGAAGTAGTAGAAAAGGATGACAGAATATTCTTAAAAAATTCAAAAGAGATCTATTCTGGTAAAGAAATTGGGGAGTTAGCAGAAGAATGTGACGTAAAATTCAACACAAAATCTGTTATATCAATTGAATTAGCAGACGTTACACAAGACGATCTAAATAAATGGGGCTATCCTAATTCTAAGCTTCTTCCTATCCCTGGTAAATAATTATTAATGAAAAACATAGTAAGAATTTAGATGTCAGAGCTAGATGGAATTTATGAACATTTAAACGAACTCAGAACACGAGTTTTACGAGTAGTAATTGTAGTTGGAATCATAGCTGTATTTCTGATGACATTTCATCTTGAACCTATTTCATACAATGAAGTTATACTCTACTACCCTATCCCGGAACCTCTTGACAACATTGCTGCACAACTTACTAACTATTTCGAGATTAATTTGGTACCAGAAGGTGTACAATTAATACAAACTGCACCAGGTCAAGCATTTTTTTCACAAATCTATATTGCTGCACTAGTTGGTATTGTTGCCGGTACGCCAGTAATTATTAGAGAAATTGTAAGCTTTCTAAAACCTGCATTAAAAGAAAATGAGATAAACGTTGGAAGAACGATTACTGCTCCTATCATGGGTCTTTTTATTTCTGGCTGTCTATTCGCGTATTTTGTTGTAATACCATTCATGTTAGAATTTTTATACAAATACGGTGCCTCATCAGGTCTTGTTACATTTTTGAATATAATGGATTTTGTCACATTTGTATTACAATTTCTATTAGCATTTGGATTATCATTTCAATTACCAGTGATTATGTATGCTGTTAGCCAGACTGGTATGACTGACGCAAAATTTTGGCGAAAAAACATACGATATGCAATTATTGTCATTGTAATTTTTGGCGCACTAGTAACCCCTGATGGTAGTGGTGTAACAATGTGGTTTATAGCTGGTCCAATGATTGGATTGTATATAGCAGGCATGATTCTAGTAGAGCGTAAAGAAAAACAAACACTGAAGACTTAAATCTGTAATTTAGTAAATGAGATCAAATGCTTGGTGGAATGGAACTGGTAATACTTGTGGTTGTAATTGGTGTCTTAATCTTTGGTGCCGCAAAAATCCCTCAGCTTGCAAAGACGTTTGGTAAGGCAAAATCTGAATATAGAAAGGGTGAAATTGAAGGCGATAATGAATTGAAAGACTTCAAAGAAAAAAAGAATAACGAAACTTCTTAACTATACAATTTTAATTTTTTGAACCCCATCTAGTAAAAAGATCATGTTCAATGTCAAACTGATCTAAACATTTACCAACAATATGATTTACCATATCATCAATTCCTTTAGGTTTTGTATAAAATTCTGTAACCGGTGGAAGTATTACAACCCCCAACCGTGCTAATTTCAGCATATTTTCTAAGTTAATAGCAGTTAACGGTGTTTCACGCACAACGAGAATCAATTTACGGGATTCTTTTAACGTTACACCCGCTGCACGGGCAACCAATGTTTCATCATAACCATTTGCAACACTAGACAATGTTTTCATACTACATGGAATTACTATCATTCCGTCAATCTTGTGTGTTCCACTTGAAATATTTGCCGCCATATTAGCCTCATCAGAATTTTCTGTGGCAAGAGATTTTACATAATTAATATCATGATCAGTTTCCATTGAAATGCATTTTTGAGCCCATTCCGACATTATCAAATGGGTTTCAATGTTTAAATTTTTGAGTATCTCAAGTAATCTAATTCCATAAATAACACCAGTACTGCCAGTTATTCCAACCACTAATTTCATACATTCACTTGAATATCAGATAATTTTAATGAATATGTAATAAGCGATTAAATATTAGAATCGAGCATATCCGTTTCTCTTTCTTTACGCTTGTTAAGCCAAATTTTTACTCCGGCAGCAGCCATACCTGAAAATAAAATCAATCCTACAAGAATCATTTCAATATTCATGTTATATTTTAGAAATGTGTTGGCTAAAAATATACTCAACTTCATATTATGGCTACAATATAATTAAAATGTGATTAGAAGACCTGAGATTCAAAAAATTGTTAACGGTTATGATGATCTTAGAATCGCAGTTCTTGGAAGCCATTCTGCACTAGAAATAATGGATGGTGCAAAAGACGAAGGATTAGACACAATTGTTTTTTGCCAGAAAGGTAGAGAAACACCTTATCAACGATTTGATAGAATTGCAGACGAAATTAAGATCTTAAAAAAATTTAGTGAAATGTCATCAACAAAAAATCAAAAAATGTTAAGGGATACTAATACGATAATTGTTCCACATCGATCCTTGACTGCATATCTTGGTTACAATGTGATTGAAAATTCACTGAAAGTCCCAATATTTGGTAATAGAGCACTATTTCAGGCTGAGGAACGTAACAATAAAAAAAATCAATACTATCTACTAAAAAAAGCCGGGATAAAATACCCAAAAATTTTTAAAAATCCAAAAGATATTAACAAACATGCTATAGTAAAAGTGCAAGAAAAAAAACGCAAATTGGAAAGAGCGTTTTTTACTGTATCATCATTTTCTGATTATAAGAAAAAATCTGAGAGTAAAATTGAACAGGGTATAATCTCAAAAAACGACTTAAAAAATGCTGTTATAGAACAGCTTGCCATAGGAACGTATCTTAATTTTAATTACTTCCATACCCCAATCTCGAAAAATGTCGACTTTCTTGGAATAGAAAGACGGCTTCAAACAAACATACATGACTATAATGCTCTTCCCGCAAAGCAGCAATTAGAATTAGATATTGATATACAAAATATTGAAGTTGGGCATACACCAGCTAGTATTCGAGAATCTTTACTTGAAAAAGTAATAACAATGGGTGACAAATTTGTCGCTGCTGTAAAAAAAGAATATTCGCCTGGAATTATTGGACCATTTTCACTACAAAGTGTGATTACAAAAGATTTGGAAATTATTGTATATGATGTATCACTTAGGGTTCCAGGAAATCCTATCCTTGCAACAACTAGTCCTTATACAAAATATCAGTATGGTCAAACTTTTGGTGTTGGACGTAGAATTGCCATGGAAATTAAAAAAGCATATGAAGATGACGTTTTAAGTAAAATTGTTACCTAGGCTTTCATTGTTTCCTGTAACAGATTTTTTCTAACCAATATCGGTATTTTATAAAATACAGCAAGTGCAATTGCATCAGATGCTCGATAATTTCTTAATACCAGATCTGTTTTACCTGTAAAGTAAAGATTTGCTCTAAGTGCTTGACCACTTTCATAGATTTTCACCTTAACAAGGAATATTTCATTTTCTTCACAAATTTCTTCAAGCATCTTGTAAATAGTAGGAACGGATTGTTCACCAGAATGGAAGGTTGAAATGTGTTTAGCCACTTCGCCTGAAAACGCATGCATGTGAAACTCTTTTCCATCATCAGATTTTAACAAAAGTAGCCCCTCAATGCCATATTCATCGACAAAACCAATGTGAGTGATTTTCACTATATCATAATCCTTCTCTTGGTTATCATTAATTTTCAAGACGAAAATCCTCATTTGGTAAGGAAATGACCTTCTAATAAGCATAAATTATAGTTTGTAAAAATTTTTGTTATAGATGGAAAAACATAAAACAAAAACTAATGATAGAGCGTTTATAATTATTGGTTTCGTTGTGATCGGTATAATTTTTGCACTGTATTCAAATACAGATGATTTTTCAATAACAACAGATTCGGTACAGGCTATTGAAAGACTGGCAATTGGATTCTATGCTATTTTATTGATGTCATTTGGTACAATTGGATATGGTATTTATCGTTACCACCAGCGAAAAGCTATAGAAAACACCAATGGAGTTTTAACCATTATTGCTAAAACTACTATGAATTCTAAATCAAGAAAAATATTTGTTGTAACATTCATTGCTTATGGCATATTTTTTTCCCTAACGGCAGGATTAATTGTATATCAACCTGACGTAATATTTTCACAACATTATGATGCAGTTGTTCCATCAGCACACATGAATGCATGTTGCGGAGAGCCTGGATATATGCCAACAATTATTGTGTATATAACGGAGCATATTGGCCTACAAATAATTCCGATAAACTTGGTGCTTGTTGTAGTTGTTTCATATCTTGTTGGTCTAAACACAGCACTTGCGATAAAAGCGATATCAATAACAAAAAGAAGTGGTGGTTTGACAAGTGTTGGTGCTACAACTGGTTTGTTTATTGCTTGCCCTACATGTGTAAGCACATTTTTTGCTATTTTTATAGGCTCATCTAGTGCAGTTACATTTACAGTTATACTTACACAGCTTCAAACACTGTTTGTTGGTATCACTATACCAATCCTTTTACTAACACCGATATTAATTGCAAAAAAAATGCAAAAAAAAGATGATGGTTGTACGTTAGACCCTAAAATATGACAAATCATGTCTTAGTCACAAATAAATCAAAATTGATTTAATTTATTCAAAACGATTTTAAAAATTTCTTCCCTGTCAAGCAGAATACATGGAATTGCGTTTTCTTTGCATGCTATACCATTTTCTTTATCACGAGTTATCAAAATCATATTGTTTTCCTTTGTATATTTAATTAGAGAGTAGTCAGCATGAAGTTTTAATCCATCCGCCCGCAATTTTTTCACACTATAAGCATCAAAGCCAATTTCTTTCAATTTTTCATCCATCCCATCATCCATTTCATCAACTAAAATTTTTAATGGTTTTTTTACCATGTTGTTATCAACTTAAAGTATAAT
>Ga0209089_10003947_pt1 | contig 12511 bp, 9 predicted proteins | sample ArcticOcean_MG_C_FD_187431 | JGI IMG/M metagenome (GOLD analysis project Ga0209089, IMG submission 187431) | Marine microbial communities from western Arctic Ocean - ArcticOcean_MG_CB2_150 (SPAdes) (version 2) | ecosystem: Environmental > Aquatic > Marine > Oceanic | place: Arctic Ocean: Canada...
TAAAGCTTTTTCCTTCTATCATGTACGGAGCATCATCTGGTGTAAAAGACTTTGAGCAGGCTGCTAAGCTGTTGGCGTTAAATCCTGAGATAGGAAGTATAATGATAACCCATAGGTTTTCTTTAGATGATTCAGAAGAAGCTTTTAAAGTCGCGCAGGACAAAAGTTCTAACAGCATAAAAGTAGTTTTTGACCCTAAGGCATAAAACCAACTCTTAATGATTATAGGAATTAAACTACTTTACGATGGGCTAACGGGCATATGATGTATGGAACTGTAATTAATGAATACGGAGATACATCTGTATTAAAATTTAAGGATTCATTAGAAGAGCCTAGCCCAAAGGCTAATCAAGTATTGGTTGAAATATATGCTTCTTCAGTTAACCCTATAGACCTAATGAAACGTCAAGGGTACGGGAAGTCAATTTTTGAAAAACAAAGATCACTTTCTTTTCCTTGGGTACTAGGGTCTGATTTTTCAGGCATTGTTAAAGAAGTAGGTTCTCAGGTTTCAAAATTTTCACAGGGAGATGAAGTCTGGGGTTGTAGTTCACATGCAAATCATGGATGTTACGCTCAATACGGTGTTTTTGATCTGGATGAAATTGATTTTAAGCCTAATAATATAAGCTTCCAAGAAGCAGCTTCTTTACCATACGTTGCTTTAACAACTTGGGCTGCTCTAATAAGATGGGCTTCATTAAGACCTCAGGATATAAAAAATAAAAAAGTCTTAGTGCAGGCTGGGGCAGGAGGGGTTGGAACATTTGCTATACAGTTATTTAGTGCTTGGAATTGTGAAGTAGCCACTACATGTAGTGGTCATAATCATGAACTAGTAAAGGGATTAGGGGCAACAACAGTAATTGATTATACAATCGAAGATTTTTCTAATGTACTTAAAGATTATGACATTGTGTTAGATTCAATTGGCGATCTTGGTGGAGAGAAATTTATAGAAAGATGTCTGAAGGTACTTAAGCAAACTGACACATCTCATTACATCACCCTAAACCATGCTGCTGTAAGATCTATTGATGATAAAGGAATTCTACTAGGTGGACCTCACGCTCTTTTCTTAAGACAAAAATTAAAAAAAAAGCATAGGCCTATAAATATTCATTGGTCTTTATTTCGACCCAGCTTGTCTGGTCTACAACAACTCAGTAGCCTGGTCATAGATGGAAAGGTAAAACCAGTTCTTGATTCAGTGTACGGACTTAAAGATCTACCTTTGGCTCATGATAAAGTAAGTACAGGCCATGCATGTGGAAAAGTAGTAATAGATATCAAGAATGACTAATTTAAGTGTCAATGTTAATAAAATAGCTTGGTTAAGAAATGCCAGAGAAGGTAGTAGGCCTAATTTAGTTGAACTCTCACAAATAATAATTAAATCTGGAGCAAATGGAATTACAGTACATCCAAGACCAGATTTAAGACATATAAGGCCTCAGGATGTTTATGATTTAAGAACACTGACTAAAGCAAATAACGTAGAGTTCAATATAGAAGGAAATCCTTTTTCTCAACCTACTAAAGCTTATCCAGGTTTTATGGAGCTCATACGAGAACTTAAACCAGAACAGTGTACTTTTGTTCCAGATGATGATCATCAGATAACTTCTGACCATGGATGGAATTTATTAAATAAAAACAATAAGTTAAGGGATTATATTAATGTTGCTAGTGAGTTAGGGGTCAGAGTAAGTTTATTTATGGACCCAGAAAATATTCAGATAGAAAAAGCAAAAGAAATAAGCGCTGATAGAGTAGAGCTTTATACAGGACCATATGCAGATTCCTTTTATGACAAAGATCAGAGAAATGCTAACTTAATAAAATACTCAGAGGCTTCTTTATTTGCAAAATCCCTAGATCTTGATGTAAACGCTGGTCATGATTTAGATCAAGAAAATTTAAAAAATTTTTTAATCAATGTAGAAGTTGATGAAGTTTCAATAGGACAGGCTCTTATTTCTGATGCCTTATTAGACGGCCTAGAAACAACAATTAACAACTATCTATTGATTTGTAACGGCAAGTCTAAAACTCCTCTTATTGCAGAATAAGACTTAAGCTGGTTGATTGATAGTTATATGACTATAATGGGGATATGACAATACTAGAAGAATTAGATGAGCAGGTTAAAGCAAACCCTATCTTGCTCTACATGAAAGGTTCGCCTGATGCCCCTCAATGTGGTTTCTCTTCCAAAGCTTCACAAATATTAATTACTTGTGGAAAGCCTTTTTCCTTCGTGGACATTCTTTCGAACCCACAAATTAGGGCTAATTTACCTGAATACTCTGACTGGCCTACTTTCCCTCAGCTTTTTGTGAATGGGGAGTTGGTAGGAGGAAGTGATATTTTAACGGAACTCCATGAAAGTGGAGAACTCCAAAAAATTATTAATAAAGTTGTTATAAAAGAATAAGAATCTTTATTAAACTTGCCTAATCCTGGCACAACTGTTAAAAATTAGACCTTAAATCTTTTTTTTAGAGGTAAATATGCTTAAAGTTATACCATTTGAACTCGATGAACTGACGATAAAGAAAGCAATAGCTTTTGGATCTGTAGTAGCAATATCAGCAATAGAGAGTGATCAGTTAATTGCTGATGACACAGAAGTCGATAATATCGAAGAAATTGTAGTTACCGCTACAAAAAGAGAATCAAAAATAGAAGATCTTCCTATGAGTGTCCAGGCTATTACAGGTTCTCGTTTAGACAATGCAGGTGTTAGTGATTTCATGGATTACGCCGAGCTGATACCTTCTCTTTCTTATATTCAATATGGACCTGGTAGATCGGCCTTCTACATTAGAGGAACTTCTGACGGCAACTTTGGTAATTTAGCAGGACCCAATACGACGGTTGCAATGTATCTTGATGAGTCTCCAATTAATACTGTTGGATTGAATCCAGATTTACATATCTATGATATGGAAAGAATTGAGGTTCTTAATGGTCCTCAAGGCACTTTATATGGATCCAGTGCTCAAGGTGGAACTGTAAAATTGATAACAAATAAGCCACAAAGAGAAGAATTTGAAGCGGGGTTTGAAGTAGACGCATCTAGTGGACAAGAAGTAGCTAATAGCGATAGTTTTGAAGGTTTTGTAAATATTCCTGTATCAGATAATCTTGCTGCAAGAGTTTCAGCTTACAGTGTTAATGAAGGTGGTTTTATTGACTTAGTTGGAGGCACTAAAACTTTTTCAGCTAGCAACTACTCTGTTCCTCTATTAAGTGAATCAGATCATAATGAAAGCACAGTTGAGGGCTATAGAGCCTCTTTTAAAGCATGGATTAATGATAATCTCACAGCAACACTTACACATATAAATCAGGAGTCTAAAACTGTTGGAAGTTGGGACCATCAACCTGAAACTTTGGGTGATTTAAAAAGCAGTAAAGTTATCGGAGAGTTTACGGATGATGAATGGAATCAAACAAGTCTAACGCTGGAAGGTAGCTTTAATGATGCTTCTTTTACTTATGCCGGTACTTTCTTCGATAGAGATGTTAGATATTTGTGGGACTATAATGATTATGTTGAATATTATAATTTAGATAGTCCTGCTACAAATGGATTTGGTTATAACAGCTACTACACATGTGATTACTATTCATATTATTACTATGGAACCTTTGAGGGCGCCTGTAATGATCCAACAATGTGGGCAGATTATTCTCTAAATATGGAGAGGGAGACACACGAGTTAAGGTTTAACGGAGGAGAAGAGGGCGACAGATTGCAATGGTTGATAGGAGTCTTTTACGATAAATTAGAAAATCCTTATAAATACACTTATAAATGGCCTGGAATGCAAAGTTATTATTCTGATGGCACATGGAATGGAACAGGAATCGCAGGAAGAGAGGGTATATGGTGGGAAGCTGATAACTTAAGAGAAGACGAAACAAAAGCTATTTATGGTGAGATGACTTATGCATTAACCGATAAAACTGCTATAACTGTAGGATTAAGATCTTTTGATTCTGAGCTTCATTTTGATGCCCAAGATGGATATTTTGGTGGTTTTGGAACAGCTTTCTATGGACACCAAGCTGATAGAATAGAAAAAGATAGCGGAATTTCACCAAAGGTTGCTTTAGCCCATAAATTAGATAATGGTGGTTTGTTATATTTAAACTATTCACAAGGTTACAGGCCTGCAGGCACGAATAGAACAAATAAAAATAGTGATGCGGCACCTTTATATTATGATTCAGATGAATTAAACAACTATGAAATTGGTTATAAATATACCAATGCAGATGGAACGCTTAAATTTAATAGTGCTTATTACCTTATGAACTGGGAAGATATGCAAACAGCAGTCTATGATAGAAATTTAGCTACAATACAGTTCAATACAAATATAGGTGATGCTGTAATCCAGGGCATAGAAACAGATCTAACTCTTTTAACTGAAAATGGTTTTACAATTATTGCCGGTGCTACTTTTACAAATCCTGAATTAGACGATAATTTTATTCTTAGTGGAGTCATACAAGCTACGCCTGGAACTCAATTGGCCAATGTATCCAAACATAAAATTTCTTTAGCTATTAATAAAGAATTCCAAATTGCAAGTGGAAGAGAAGGCTATTGGGATCTTAGTCTTTCAAGAACAGGTAAGAGAAAATCTTCCTTAACAAATCCTATAGACCAGGGTGCTTATACTTTAGCAAATTTTTCAGCTGCTCTAGAAGGAGATAAATGGGCAGGTGTTCTTTATGTAGATAATCTCTTAGACACTAGAGCTGTTATTTGGGAATACTCCGGATATAGGCCTGAAACTAAATTTACTAATAGACCTCGTGAGGCTGGATTAAGGTTAAAGTATAAATTTTAAGATCTTTTGTTAATTAGATTATTTAGTTCCCTTATATAGCTAGGCCTTGTTCTACAACAACCACCGATAATGGTTGCTCCTAAATCAATCCATTTTTCTGCTTCATTTGCATAGCCTAATTTATTTATCTCTAAGCGCGAACCCCTTTGATCATCTTCAGCTTGGTTATTAATATTATAATTTTCAGAGAAGGCAATTATATTTTCAGCATTTGCGTAACCACCTACAGGCTTTTTAGTTAGTCCCGATAAGATATTGATTCCCTCAGCCACTAAATTAGCTCCACAACAATTTACAAGAAATGCATCTGCTTTTAGATCTTGTAAATCTAAGAAAGCTGACTTTAAGTTTTCTCCACTAGGTAACGTGTTCCTTCTATTACCATGTAGGGTCCAGCTTATCCAAATGTCAGCCTTAGACTCCTGAATTGAGCTGAGAGCACATTTTGCTTCTAAAGAACTAGACATTGTTTCGCAGATAATTATGTCGACTTCATTTTCTAGAATAATTGATAGTTCAGAATAATAATCAATCATTTCGCTTTCTGGAAGAATTAAGTCTGGCCTATAGCTAGTCTCTAGAGGAGGTAAAGATCCTGCTAATAAAGTTTTCATACCAGATTCTTTTATTGCTTCCTTGGCAATTTCTACCGCCTTAAGGGTTAAATCTTCAAGCTGGTCTGCAATATTGTTTCTAGATAGTATGGGTTGTGTTACAGCATAGTTATTTATTGTTATATAATTTGATCCAGCTTCTATGTAATCTAAATGAATTTTTTTTATTATTTCAGGAGCCTCAGTAATTGCTAAGGCAGACCAAATATCATCTACATGAGATGGTACTTCAACACCTCTGAAGCGTAATTCAGTGCCCATACCTCCATCTCCTAAGATAATTTTACTCACAAAACTTCTACTAGATAGTCCAGAACAAGATTAGGGTTTTCAACCATTAGAGAGTGACCTGAGCCCTTAATCTCTTTTACAGAGACAGATTGAAAATTTTCTATCAAATCTTTTGCTTTGTGCCTTGGTGTTAAATAATCATTTTCTCCTAATATTAATAATGTCTTAGCTTTTATTTTTTTTGCTTTTGTTAAGCCGTCAACGAAATTAGAACAAGCAAGAAGATCTGTAAAAATGACATTTTTACTTGAACGCTGCATTAATCGTCTTGTACCTTCAGTCATCCACATTCCAGGATTTTTATTACTACCTATTCTTGCATCAGTGCTGAAGCTCATGAAAGTTAAAATATCAATTGCTTTAGGATCATTTTCTTTTGCAAGATTAAGAAGGGCTTCTGAAACTGCCATTGGAAAAGCTGTTCCAATCATTACTAGGCTATTAACCCGATCTGTTTGACTGGCAGCAGTTTCTAGCGCTATTAAGGATCCCATACTGTGTCCTACGATTGAAAATTTATCAACATTCCGTGAATCTAAATATTTCGTTAAAGAAGCTGATAATGACTCAATAGAACTTAATAGTGGTCCATTACTTTTTCCATGCCCTGGAAGATCTATGGAAATAACGTCTCTTCCGTGTCTTAGAAAATACCTAGTAAATAAAGTCCAGACGGTATGATCCATGCCTGTTCCATGTACAAAGATTATTGGATTTTTATCTCCCTTCAGTCCTGAAGGTCCTGAAAAAACATGCATAATTTAATTTACTTTTGTTGCAGCCTTTAGTCCAGATTCAAGGTCTTCTTGTAAATCTTCAATATCTTCTAAGCCAATAGACAGTCTTACTGTTCCTTCAGATATACCAGCTTTTTTAAGAGCTATAGTATCCATCCGATGGTGGGTTGTACTAGAAGGGTGAATAACCAGTGATTTAGAATCTCCAACATTAGCTAAATGTGAAAAAATATTGAGATTTTCTATAAAAGCTTGCCCTGCTTTTTTACCACCTTTTAATTCAAATGTAAAAACTGCTCCAGACCCTTTTGGTAGAATTTTCTGAGCAAGTTTATAATCTGGGTGACTTTCAAGTTCTGGGTAGCTAACACTCTCTACTGCTACATGTTGATTTAAGAAACTAACTATTTTTCTAGTCGTTTTTATGTGCCTATCCATTCTTAATCCTAAAGTCTCTATTCCTTGAAGTATCAAAAATGCTGTATGAGGACTCATGCATGCTCCAAAATCTCTAGCTCCTTCTCTTCTAGCTCTACTAATAAATGCAGCAGGTCCAAATTCTTCTGTAAAGATCATGTCATGGAAACCCCTATAAGGTTTGGAAAGTTGAGGAAAATTAGTGTTTTGATCCCACATAAAATTTCCACTATCAACAAGTAAGCCCCCGATAACTACTCCATGCCCGGACAGAAATTTTGTAGCTGAATGGAATACAAGATCAGCACCGTGCTCGATTGGTTTCATTAGATGGGGAGTAGTAAAAGTTGAGTCAATCAAGAGAGGAATTTGGTTCTCATGGGCTAGGTCTGAAACCTGTTTAATATCCATTACATCTAATCCTGGATTGCCTAATGTTTCTCCAAAAATGAGCCTGGTATTACTTTTAATATTATCTTTTACAATATCTAAATCTCTGAAATCAACAAAACTGGTTTCAATCCCAAACCTAGGTAAAGTGTATTCAAGTAAATTATGACTGCCTCCATAAAGACAATTCGATGCAACTATGTGCTGTCCCGAATCTACTATAGTAGCAATTGCTAAATGCAACGCAGCTTGACCGCTTGAAGTTGCTATAGAGCCAACAGCTCCTTCAAGAGCTGATATTCTTTCTTCCAAGACCGCATTAGTAGGATTTGTTATTCTTGAATAAACATGACCTGTTCGCTCAACATTAAATATACCCGCAGCTGTTTCAGTATCTTTAAAAACAAAAGAAGAAGTTTGATAGATAGGCGTTGCACGAGCTCCGTGTTCTTTATCAGGTCTTTGACCTGCATGAAGGGATAGCGTGTCTGGTTTTAGGTCTCGAGGTTTTTTCATAATTATTTGTGATTTAAATTCTTAAATATAGCCAAAGCCATCAATGGATAAATAAATATTAAAGGTAAAGAGGTTATTAAAATCAAGTCCATGGCAACTGAATGATCTGAGTAAATTACCAATGCAGCAGGCAATATCCCTAAAACAATAGCCCAAAATAACCGTAATTCTTTATCAGGATCTTTTTGTTCTGCAGAATTTCTCTGCACATGATAAGCGATTACAAAAGACATTGAATCATAAGAAGTGGTTACGAATATTATAGTAATACTGCAAAATAGAACAAGCATGATCGTATCGAAAGGCATGCTATGGACTATGCTTATAGCTGTATCTGCATGACCTGTTTCTTTTAAAGATTCCATGACAGCAAAAGTTCCTGTTTGTTCAAGACTCATTGAATAACCACCCAAGATCATGTAGAACAACCAAGTACCCAAGGAGCCAAATACGAGCATTCCAAGAATTAACTCTCTAAGTGACCTACCTTTAGATATTCTGGCAATAAACAAAGCTACGAGTGGTCCAAAGGCTACCCACCAAGCCCAGTAAAATATTGTCCATGCATCTGCAAAATCTGATTGTTCTAGAATACCCAGCGTGCTCATGTCCCAAAAATATTTAACAGTATAAACAAGGCCATCCAGTGAGTTTTTTATGATTTCTAAAGTAGGACCTATAAAAAGAACAATAATTAAAAAAAGTATGGCAAGCAATAAATTCAAATCACTTAATCTTTTAATGCCTTTTGTTAACCCAGAATAGACGCTAAAACTAAACAGTCCTACGCATAATGCTAGTACTTGCAAGTCTAATAAGAAATTGTTCTCTATACTTAGAATGTCAGAAAAACCAGAACTTAACATGGGTATGTACGACCCAATAGTTCCTCCAGCAGCTCCTACAGTGGCAATTACAAATATAAGATCTATAAATCTTCCAACTAAAGATTCTTCCACGTTTGTAATACCCAATCCTCTAAGACTAGAACTCAGTCTTAGAGTATTTAATTTATATTTATAGAAAGCCACTGAAAGAGCAACAGCTGGTATGCCATATATGGCCCAAGCGCTGATTCCCCAATGGAATAATCCGTAAGCCGTAGCTAGTGCAAAAGATTCTTTAGAACCTGGTTCAATACCAAAAGGAGGTATGTCAACGTAATAAGCCCATTCAACACCAGACCAATAAACCAAGCCTCCACCTATACCAGAACAAAAAAGCATTCCTATCCAGCTAAAATAAGAGAATTCTGCAGTTTGATTCTCTCCCCCTAGCCTGTAACGTCCGTGCTTGGAAAAGCAAAGATACAGTAAGAAGAAAAATGAGAAGATAGTTAAGACAAGGTAGACGGGTCCAAATATACCTACTAGGTTATCATACAATATGCCTATTATGGTTTTGGCAGTCTCGGCATCGTATAAAATAAAAAAAGCAATACTTACTACAACCGTTAAACTGGTAATAAAGGTTATGTAGTCTACGTTTTTAACACTAAAAACTTTTAATATCCTCTCCATTTGATGAAGCATAACCTTCACTAAGCTAGAATGTAAGTGTGTCTATAGAAAAAGAACAAGAAGTATCAATTCAGACTGCTTTTAATAGCGCCGTAAATCTTTTAGAAAAAGGAAATATAGAACTTGCTGAAAAACAGTTAGCAGAGATTTTAGGGCGTTATCCTGAAGAGCCAAATGCTTTACGCCTAAGCGGTATTTCAGCGTTACAACAAAACAAGCCTGAAGTTGCATTAATACCATTGCAAAAAGCTATAAAGGCTGCACCTGATTTTGCTAAAGCACACCAGGACCTTTCTAATGCATGGAGTCAGCTTGGAGATCTTTATAAGGCAGAAATTTGTTTGAAGAGGTCATTAGAGCTCGATGGTAAAAACTTTTCAGGGTGGAAAGACTTGGGAGATATTTTAGCTGATCAAGGTAAAAATGACGAATCGGATAAAGCATACAGAAATGCCTTAGAAAGCAATAAAAAATACAAAGAACTGCAAGATGCAATGATGTTAGTTCAAAAGGGACAATTGGGTGAAGCAGAAAAAATCTATAGACAGTTGTTGGCTGAAGATTCAAAAAATGTAGATGCATTGCGTTTACTTGCTTTATTAGCTTCCAGGAGTGGGGCTTTAGATCAAGGAATTACTATGCTGAGGAAGTGCACGGAAATTGCACCTGATTACGCCTTAGCTTGGGAAAACTTGGCTAAATTGTACAGACAGAAAGATGACCCCAAAAGTATAAAAATGGCATTGCATTGTTTTAAGAAAGCAACAGAATTAAGACCAGATTGGGCGGAAGGTTGGGCAGGACTTGGAACAATGCAAACTAGAAGCTCTCAACATGAAGAGGGAATATCTTCGTATAAGAAATCTATTGAACTAAAGAAAAACCAACCTAGAGTGCATCTTAGTTTGGGCCATATATACAAAACAACAGGTGAGTCAAAAGAATCCATTAGTTCTTATAAAGCAGCGATTGGTGAAGATCCTGGATTTGGTGAAGCTTATTGGAGTCTTGCAAATCTCAAGACTTATCAATTCTCTGATTTGGAGGTAAAAGAAATGCTAGATCAGATAAAGAAAAAAGATCTTAATGAAAGGGAGAGAGTACATTTTCTTTTTGCAATGGGAAAGGCTTTAGAAGATACAAAGGATTTTAAAGAATCATTCGCTTATTATCACAGGGGTAATGAATTAAATCGAGGAAGAAACACCTATGACCCTAAAGCTATTGAGGCCCTTACCTCTAGGTTAATAAATTTCTTCGATCAAGAATTATTCATGAAGGCAGCGGGGTTAGGCTATGATTTAAAAGATCCTATTTTTATAGTAGGTTTACCAAGATCAGGGTCTACTCTCGTGGAACAGATCTTATCTAGCCATTCTTGCGTAGAAGGAACAATGGAGTTGCCGAACATGATGAACATAGCTAGAAAAATAGGCAATAGCACCAAGGATCAAACGGCATACCCAGAAGTTATATCTGAAATGCCTAAAAAAGACCTCTTATTTTTAGGTAAATCTTACATAGAAGATACTAAATTCTTAAGGTCAGGCTTGCCTTATTTTATAGATAAAATGCCAAATAATTTTAGTCATGTTGGGTTGATAAAATTGATACTACCAAACGCTAAAATAATTGATGCAAGAAGAAACCCATTAGATACATGCTTAAGCTGTTTTAAGCAGCTCTTTGCAAGAGGACAGGTTTTTACTTACGATCTTTCTGAGCTTGCTAGATACTATATTAATTATGTAAAACTGATGGACCATTGGGATAAAACTCTCCCTGATTTTGTTTACAGGGTTAACTATGAACAATTAATTTCTAATCAAGAAGGAGAAACTAAAAATCTTCTTGATTTTTGCCAGTTAGACTTTGAAAAAGAAACTTTACAATTTTACAATACAAAGCGGGCTGTAAAAACTGCTAGTTCCGAACAGGTTAGACAGCCAATCTATCAAAGAGGGCTTGATCATTGGAAAAATTACGAAGATGATCTATCGGAACTAAAAAGAGCCTTAGAGCCTTTAAGAGAACGTTTTAACATCCCCGACTAGCCTTTTAGTCCTTACCGTATACAATAGCTGCTCATTTTTTTAAGAACATGAAAAAAACGTTTAAAAAAATAGTACTGGCTTATTCAGGGGGATTAGATACCTCTGTAATACTCCATTGGCTCAAAGATACTTACCAAGCCGAAGTTATTGTATTCACTGCGGACATAGGCCAAGAACATGACCCCATTCTTGTAGAAGAAAGGGCCAATTCAATAGGTGCTTGTAAAGTTATTATCGAAGACTTACAAGAAGATTTTGTAAGTAACTATGTTTTTCCAATGTTTAGGGCTAATACCATTTATGAAGGTGAGTACTTATTAGGTACTTCTATTGCTAGACCTTTGATTAGTAAAAGGTTGGTAGAAATAGCTGAGCAAGAAGGTGCTGATGCTATTGCCCATGGCGCAACAGGGAAGGGCAATGATCAAATTAGATTTGAAATAGGATCGTATTCTCTTAACCCATCCATTGAAGTTATAGCACCTTGGCGGATTTGGGATTATGTATCAAGAGCTGATTTAGTTAATTATTGCAAAGAGCATCAAATAGAAATTGATGCCAGTCCAGATGACCCTTTATATTCTACTGATGAAAATTTACTTCATACTTCCTATGAAGGTGGTGTGCTAGAAGATCCTTCAATCGAAGCGCCCGGAAGTGTTTGGCAAAGAACTAAAAATATCTTAGATACACCTGATACAGCAACAGAAGTAAAGATAAGTTTTAGAGATGGTGACCCTGTTTCTATAGATGATAAATTATTAAAGTCTTCAGAAATTCTATCGTTACTAAATGATATGGCAGGTAAAAATGGAATAGGAAGATTAGATATTGTTGAGAATAGGTTTACTGGAATGAAATCTCGAGGTTGCTATGAAACTCCAGGAGGTGCTTTGCTTCTTAAGGCCCATAGAGCGATTGAATCGATTACATTGGATGGGCATACTGCGCATTTAAAGGACGAGTTAATGCCTAAATATGCTCAACTTATTTATGATGGTTTTTGGTGGAGTCCTGAACGTGAAGCATTACAGGCTTTTATAGATAAAACACAAGAAAAGGTTACAGGTTCAGTAGTTTTAAGTCTTTTGAAAGGCAATA
>Ga0209089_10003955_pt1 | contig 12499 bp, 17 predicted proteins | sample ArcticOcean_MG_C_FD_187431 | JGI IMG/M metagenome (GOLD analysis project Ga0209089, IMG submission 187431) | Marine microbial communities from western Arctic Ocean - ArcticOcean_MG_CB2_150 (SPAdes) (version 2) | ecosystem: Environmental > Aquatic > Marine > Oceanic | place: Arctic Ocean: Canada...
AAATCATAATGTGCATCAAAAACAACATACCCAGTTTCTTTTGGAAAACTAGTGTACGTTCCATATGTAATTGAATGCTCACCACCTAAAATGAAAAGTTGACGTTGTTTAGCAACAAGTTCAGGGGTAATTTTTTTTAGCATGTCAATCATTTCAGATGCAACAACGGTATGACGAGTATTTCCTAAATCTTCAATGTTTACAGATTCTAAATCAATTCCAAGCTCAGGATGAAAAATTTCAATATTGTTAAAAGAGTCTCTAATTGCATCAGCACCAAATCTACAACCAGGTTTGTATGAATGAGTGGAATCAAAAGGTACGCCGAAAATAGTGGCTACAGGCTCACCATCTTCCTCAGATCCAGTAATTAGCGGATTATTGTTCATGTATAAATCAAGAAAACTCATAATAGAATTACACCATTAAATTTGGACGTTTTGAGATGTACTTTGGAAAATTCAAACCAGTAAACGGTTTATCTTTTGTTTGTTCTTTAATTTCATTTAAGAAATCATCAAAAGATAATTCTCTAACGTCACCTGTTTGCCTATCACGGATACTAAGGTTTTCAGAATTTGCTTCTTTTTCACCAATAACAAGAATATATCGAATCCATTCTTTTTCTGCTTCGCGTATTCGTTTTCCAATACTTTCATTTCTATCATCAATGTCAACACGAATAGAGTTAGTAGAAATTTTATCAGATAATTGTTCACAGAAATTATTGAATTCGTCTTTTAATGGAATAATTCTAACTTGTGTAGGGGATAACCATAATGGGAATTGAGGTTTTCGACCTTCGTATGAATCAGTTGCAGCTTTTTCTAATAATGCGTAAATGATTCTCTCAATAGCACCACTAGGTGAATTGTGTAAAATTATTGGGTGCTTTTTCTCATTATTTTCATCTATAAACTCAATGCCATATCTATCTCCATTTTCAACATCAATTTGATCAGTTGAAAGTGCAGATGCCTTTCCAAGGTTATCAATGAAATTAAATTCCCACTTTAAAACAAAATAAAAGAATTTTTCAGTCCACATTTCAACTAAGACAGGTTTTCCATTCTTTTTTACTAATTCTTCAATTGCAGGTTTATTTTCATTGTAGAAATCTTCAGTAAATCTAATTGCCATCTCATAATCAGATTGGTTAATTCCAAGATTGTTTAGAACACTTTGAGACAAATCAAATCTTATTTTTATTTCATCAATTGCCTGAGTCATGTTAGCACAAAATGCATGACAATCAGGCATAGTGAATGCTCGAAGTCGTCTTAACCCTACAAGTTCACCAGATTGTTCACGTCTAAAGCTGTATCTAGTAAGTTCATAGAGTTTGTAAGGTAAGTTCTTGAAAGACATTTGAAAATGATTGGCCATTAGGAATTGTCCAAAACATGCAGCAAATCTTAAAAATAATTTTTTTCCGTCAGAATCAATATTGTACTGTCTTGCAGGGAAACGATTGAAATAACTGACCATACTCGGATGTTCAGAATCATACATGATTGGAGTTTCAACTTCATAGCCACCATATTCTTTGACTCTGTCAGTGACATATCTCTCAATTAGAGATTTAATCAAACGACCATTTGGGAAAAATCTCATGTTACCTGAATCAGAAGCAGGTTCATAATCAGCAATACCCATTTTTTTCATTAGTGCAACATGTGGCGGAGGTTTATCAACCTGACGTTGTTTTGCAGCTTCATATTTTGCTAAGATTTCTAATTTTGGATATTTTGAAAAATTAAAATCAGCAATATTAGACAGAGTTCCATCAGGAGTCATTATTTTCCAAATTGAACGAATTTTAGATTCACCTTCTAATGCATCAGATGTTAATTCAGAATCAGCAGGAGTTTTTTTAGAATCTTTTGTTACAACTTTTGAACTTTCAGCTAATGGATGGCCTTTAACTTGTAATTTGTAAGATTTTGTCCAACCAAAGGGTGAATGTGAAACTTCTAATTCAGATGCTCCAGATTCCATTTCTTTTAACAATGCAATTGCAACAGAAGGTTTTGCTAAATTGGAACTAAGGTGAGCATAAGGGTATAGTAATAATTTTTTACAACCAATTTTTTCCATAGAGTTTTTTATTTGAGAGATCGCATCCTGAGCTACACTGGAATCATCGCCATCCTCCATAGCTACAAAAACAACCACTAATTCTTCTAATTTTTGAGTTTGAGGGTTCTCAATATCTTCTGCACTTTTGATCTCTTTTTTTGTAGGTGTGTATTCTATACTATCACAATGTAATTGTAATATTCTCATAATTTCAAACAGAAAACTCAATTGAATTAAATGTTTACGTGAAATACAAAATAGCGTTATTGTTAGGATATTTTTTCACGAAGGGAGATAACAGATCTAAGAACTAATGCAGATATGCCCAAATTGTTAATTAGGAATAATGAAGATCTGGAAAGAGAATCAGTTCCACGAAATCCTTCATCATAAATCATTTCAACTGAACCTTTGTCAGTTTCAACAAAAGAAGTGATTAAGGAATAAACTCCGAGTGTTTCATCGATTCGTTCATTGTAGAGACGTAATTCTACTTTAGATATAGTAAATTCATCTTGAACGAAGGTGCCTGTAGATAATAAAACATTCACAGAATCAGGATATCTCTTGACTCGGTCAGGGTTATGCATGTCAATAATATCCATATTACCACACAGGGTTTTTCCTAGATAAGTAATATTTGATTAAAAATAATTGAATGTATAAAAAATAATAATTACAAAAGTATTATTTACAGTAAAAAAAACAAAGTAAAAATGGATCCACATCATTTTCATGGCAAAGATATACCGCACATAAAATTAGATCCAAAAATGACAATAGAGGATTTGGTGGATGTATTTGCAAGTACAGGGTTTAACGGAAGGCAACTTGGTGAGGCTGCAAAATTGTATGCTAAAATGATTGAAGAAGATTCAACAATTTGTCTTACTGTATCAGGTGCAATGACACCAGTTGGATTTGGAGGAATTATCAAAACATTGATTGAGAGAGGGTTTGTAGATTGGATTGTCACAACAGGTGCAAATGTGTACCATGAGGATCATTTTGCATCAGGTTTACCAGTAAAGCAGGGTAGTTTTGATGTTGATGACATGAAATTATTTGAAAAGGAAATTGTAAGAATTAGAGACGTCTACATAAAATTTGAAGAAACATTAGAAGCAGAGGATCAAATAATTCAAAAAATGTTTGCAGATGATTTTCAGGATAAATCATTTACAACTGCAGAATTTTGTAATTTGTTAGGTAAAAGAAGTAAAGCAACTGCCAAACATCCAGAAAAAAGTTTCGTAGTATCAGCATATGAATATGATGTTCCAGTATACATTTCTACAATAAAAGATTCATCATTAGCATTGAATCTAGCAGTTCACAGATTAGAAAATAAAAAGTATGATTTAGATTTTGTTAGAGAAATAATAGAGCAAGCTGCAATTGTATATGATTCAAAAAAATCGGCAATTTTAGAATTGGGTGGAGGTGTTCCAAAAAATACAGCTCAGCAAACAGGTCCATTGTTGGATCAGATTTTAAGAAGAAATGACGGAGGTCAAAACTACATCATACAGATTACAGATGCACGTCCAGATACAGGGGGATTGTCAGGTGCAACATTACAAGAGGGAAAGAGTTGGGGTAAAATTCAAGACTCACATGAAGGTATAGTTACAGTTTATGCAGATGCAACAATTGTATTTCCAATTTTAGCACTCTATGTTCTAAGTAATCAAAAATCAAGAAAACCAAAAAGACTTTACAAAAGAATAGGAGAAATGTACGATAAATTAAGTGACGATTATTTTAAAAGTCCGACTAAGTAAAATTAAAACTTAGAAAATCTAGCACGTTCTAGATCTCTGTCATCTTTAGATTCTTTTTTCCACTCTTTGTAGTGCTCTTTGCAAAGAATTGTTTTTTTACCCTTAGAATTAACACGTAAGCCAGCAGTTTCTACTTTAGTAGTATTAAGTGAACGAGCGCCATCCTGATCACAACCATCAACATTACATGGTGCACCCTTTGAAACAATACCCATGGCATACTATAATCAATATGTTATTTATACTTGAAAGGCACAAAATATTTTTTAGATTGTTCTAAAAAAAATCAAAAAATATGTTGATAATTTATCATAAAATTCAGGATTAAAAAGATAAAAAATCAGATTATAACAACCCAAAGTTGGTCGATTAATCGTTTATAATAGGAAAATTTTTTTCTACTTTTATGGCTGCAACAAAAAAGACAACTAACGTAACTAAGTCAAATCCAGCTAAAGACTCAAAGAAAGGTAAAAAAGACAAGGGTGAAAGCAGCGGTGTAAGAAAAGCCGAAATTACAGTTATGCTCAATGAACAACAAGCAATGAAAGTAATTCAAAATTCTAAAGTTGTTACAGTTCAAGATCTTGCAAGACAAACAGGAGTCAAAATATCTGCTGCTAACGCATTCTTAAAAGAAGCATTGGTAAAAGGTACAGTAAAGAAAGTTGGCGGTTATTCAGGTCATTATTTGTATCAAGTAGTTTCTTCATAAAGAGACAAAACATCTCCAGATTTAACATTCTTTAATTCAGCAACATCACCATGAAATTTGCCAATAAGTGCCATAGTTTTTGCAGATTGTACGTTGCCAACAAAAAAGCAAATACTTCCAGTAGATGGTAAAAATGCAATGTCTCCGGTTTTAAATTCTGATCTTGCTTTCTCAATTCCAGCATCAACATTAGTTTCAAAATAAACAATACTTTTTCCCAACAAATGAGAATTGCCTTCCAAAGGTAAAGATCTCATAATAGTTCCAACAGTTCTTGGAGACAAGTGTCGTTTAAGATCACAATTTAATTTTACTTTTCCGCCAATGTCTAAGATTAGTTGTTTTCGTGAAACTGAATTTATACTCAAGTTTAGTTTAAAAATGATTAGATTATATAACGTTTTAAGTGAATTTGGTTAATTGTCTAATCCTGAAGAACCACAAGTAGCAAATACACCAGAAGAACCACAATTAGCCACACCAGTAACTGAAGTAATAGAAACAGAAGCAGATCCAAATTTAGGATTAAACAAAGCATTAGATACTTACCGTAAATTAATTGAAAAAAATGTGGATAATGCATTAGAGCCTTTAACAGAAAAAGAACAAGCAAAACTTGAAAGTAGAATTACAGAAATACAAGAAAGAGAAATTATTGAAAAAATAGAAGATCATGAAGTAGTTGAAATTCCATGTGAAAAAGGTAAAATTACAATTGGTCCACCAACATTAACAAGATTTGAAAAAGCAAGAATCATGGGAGCAAGAGCATTACAATTATCATTAGGAGCACCACCATTTATTGAAATTCCAGCAGATGCAAGAATTTCTTTAGATATTTCAATGGTAGAGTTAGAAAAAAGAGTAATACCAATTACAATTAGAAGAGTATTACCAAACGGTGATTATCAAAATATTCCAATAGACTATTTTGAATAAAAGAACCAATCGTCGATAAAACTTAAAAGAACAAAAAATTGTTTAATGATATACAATGCTCATGGAAGAGATTAATCAACAATCAAATCAAGTGAAGGATGTCATAAACATCGGTAACGATCCAGTAATGCTCACTGCAACAGAAGTGTTAGCAAAACTTATGATTAAAAATGAAATAATTTTGAAAGCAAGAGGTCAATCAATTCCTAACGCAGTAGCAGTTGCAAATATAATTACAGGAACAATGGCTACAGGCGTTTACAAAATTGAAAAAATCAAATTAGATACTGTTGCAGAAGCAGGTATTGGAAATATGACATCAACAGTTGAAATAATTATAAATAAAAATTAGTAAACGCTACCAGGACCTTTTAGAAGCATATTCTCACATTCTTTACAGACTTGTTCATCAATGTTAGATTCTAGATTATGATGTATCTCACAAATTAACAAACTGGATTTAATGTAATTACACAATCCAATAAATTTAGAAAGACTGGATGGGGTATAAGCTAAATCAGAAGATAGGTGATCACATAGTTCATTAATTAATTGTGAAACTTGTTTTTCTTGTAATAGTTTTGCAATTAAAGACGGATCACCGCGAGTACCACGAATATAATTACTGATTGCAGCCTGCGTTACTCCGAGCATTTTTGAAATTTCATCTTCGCGAATATCATGTTCTTGCGCTAATTTTTTAGCCAAAATTGCTCTTAATGCAGGAATTAATGTTTTAGATTCAATTTCAGCAGGAAGTAACATTATTTCTCAATGATGCAGATATGAATTTAAAGTTTGCAATATGTAGATAATAAAATAAAAATCACCATTAGGCATAGCTATTTTAATTTCAAAATTAACAAATGGTGTTGGAAGATATTTCTAAAAAAATATATGAAGTTTTAGAAAAATCTTGCAATTCCTGTAAATCGAACTTAATTTCATTATCAGGAGGACTAGATAGTTCAATCATAGCATATTTTCTTAAGGAAAAGAATCCAAGGAGCGTTGCAATTATTTCTGAAGACTTTGTTTCAACAGATCTAACATATTGTCAAATGATTTCAAAAGAAATGAAAATTCCGTTATCCATCTACAATGTACCTACATCGATCATACTAGACGCAATTGAGAACACAATTAAAATTTTAAAAAATTTTAACGATATTGAAATTCGCAATAATGTTGTAATGTATTTAGCAATGAAATGGGCAAAAGAAAATAATGAAAAATCAATAATTACAGGGGACGGGGCAGATGAATTATTTGCAGGTTATAACTTTCTAATCAATAAACCAGAAAAAGAATTAGAAAAAGAAATTAAAAGATTGTGTTCAATAATGCATTTTCCGACGCAAAAAATTGGAAAAGCATTAGGAATTGAAATAGAATCACCATTTCTAAATCAAAACGTAATAGAATTGGCCAATCAAATTCCAACTAATGTAAAAGTAAAAGAAGAGAATGAAAAAAGATATGGGAAATGGATTTTACGTAAAACATTTGAAAAATACATACCGCAGCAAATTGCATGGAGAGAAAAATCACCAATGCAGGAAGGAGCTGGAACAGCAGGATTAACAAATTTGTTTGAATCTATAATTAGTGAAGAATCATATGTTGAAAGAAAATTAACAGTTGAAAAAGAAGATGGAGTGGTAATTAGAAGCCGAGAATCAATGTATTACTATGAAATTTTTAAGAAGACGTTTGGTTCACCAGTAGATAATAATTCTCAAGAAACATGCCCGTATTGTAAACATGAAGTTAAAAATTCAAAATTCTGTAGAATGTGTGGAGCTTTTCCAATCTAAGAATTATTTTTATATTTACGTGGTTTTTTAATGAATATTTTACGACATCCATTGCAACAAAAATAAAATGTTTTTCCTTCATGATCATGAATTATTCCTAATTCTGCATCAAATTCAAGTCCACAAACAGGATCAACTGGCACGAATTTTTTTACCGTTAATTTCTATTTATACATTAAGGAACAGAGAGTAATCCGCCCCATTGATTGGTCATACCAGTAAATCAGATTTTAGGGTAAGCAGATAGAAGTGAGTTGTAAATTGAGATGTGATCATAAATCTTAGAAGACATATTCCACGTATTGAAAAAAGTTCTACTTGTTGTATTTCTATAAAATATTAAGAATTAAAATTAAGTTGTGAGTTTTTTTACCAAAGATAAAAAATCATCAGAAGTGATTGGTAAAATATTCATAATTTCCAAATTTTCTAAAACATGTTCAGATGTTTTTTGGCCTACTAACGGAGCAAGAACTCCAGGAGATGAGCGAATAAACTGTAAAGCACGCAATGAAGGTTTTAAGTCATTAAATTCAGGCATTGTGCCAGGAGATAGCAGTCTTCCTTGCATAAATGGAACGCTGGTAAACACACCAATTCCTAGCGTGACAGCAGATTCTAAGAAAGATACAGTTTTGTTTTCAACAGTTTGATTTTTTGCAAGTAAAGCTTGATCATAACTCATGTTAAATGGTAATTGTATAAATTTAAATCCGTGATTATCACCGCCAATTTCTTTTGCCATCTCAACAATATCCTCAAGTGAAAGGTACTGAGGGTTTTCCTTTGTCACTCTAAAACATTCCCAAGTTGCCATACCATAAAATTTAATTTTTCCTTCAGTACGTTTTTGCTCATATAATTTAAAAACAGATTTTAATTTTTCTAGAAATTCTTCTTTTGAAATATCTTTAATTTGTGATTCAATACCATTATGCAGATACATTAAATCAATACAATCTAAATTCAAATTTTTTAAACTTCTATCTAATTGATCAGACAAATATGCAGGGGTCATGCAATGATTATAATCAGAATTAATATCACCTTCCTTGATAATTCCAGGTTTTCCAAGTTCACGCATAACATACTGTATTAAATCCTCTTGAATGTCACCATCATTTGTTAGATATCCATTTTTGCTGCTGATGAATATTTGATCACGAGTAATTTTTTTTTCATCAATTAATTCAGATATTGCTTTACCTACAGACCGTTCAGCTTTTTGTGAACGATAATTAATTGCAGTGTCAATGACATTAACACCAGATAAGATAGATTGTTTTACTGCATTTTTTACTAATTCATCAGTTTTATTATCAGGATCACCAAGGTAAGTTCCAATTCCAACATTGGAAAGGAAAATATTTTCAAATTTATTGAAATTAAGTGAATTTATGCCTGAATTTTGAAGAAACTTTTGAGTACCATCAGCGGTTGCAAATCCTGAAATCATGATAAGTCTAGAACAGTGGTAAATTTATGTCTGTTTGAAGAGAAAGTAAGAAACTCAAAGCGAATAGAACACCGGTAATTCTACTAAATTTTAAAGTAGAAGACATGAATGGAACTAATTCATCAATAGCATCATAGTTTTTTTGTAAACCCAATCCAGATTTTATTATTAATGGAAAGCTAAGTAAAGTGATTAAAGATAAAACAGGAAACAAACTTGCAGAAACACCAATTAAAATTACAACGTATGAGATTAGTGGGAAAATCCAGAATAATTTTATTGCTTTTTTCTTTCCAACCACAATGACCAAAGTTTTTCGGCCTTTAGATTTATCAGCATCATGATCAGGAAAAGATGCAATAAACAAAACTAACGAAGATAATGTACCGATAACAATTCCTGCAAGAATGGATTCAATATTTACATCACCAGATTGAATAAAAAATGTACCGATAACAATCATTGAACCTTTTACAGCTACAAAGAATTCACCTAAACCAGAATCAACAATTTTAGTTGAATAAAAATAAATAGATAATATGGCAAATCCCAAAATTATTGCAATTAAAATTCCGTGTGTGATAACAAAATAACTTCCAATTAACGAACCAATTATTAAAAATGCAATACCTGCACGATAAACAGAAGAAGGTTTGAGTAATCCCTCAGGTAAAACACCGGTTCCACCACTCATTTTTGTTCGAGTTGTTTTAGTGTCAATGCCTCGTTTAAAGTCCCAATAATCATTTAGTAGATCAACACTAGCATGAAGTGCCATTACGCCCGCAAAAGTCAAAATTAGATCAAGGTAATCAACAGAGCCATTTTGAGACCAATGTAAGGCCATACCTACAGAAACTGCAATAATAGACGCTAGAAGAAATCGAACTCGAATAACACGTAGCCACACTGAAATCATCGTAGATGACTGTGTTTTTTTAATATAATATTCATAAGTTTGTATTCTATACAATATTTTATATGAAAATAAATTAAATTCTATTCATGATATTTGGGAAAATTAAAAAAGATGAAAAAATAATAAAATTTAATGTTAAAATGCAATGTGTTAATTGTAACAAACAAGTTCCAGGAGGAATGAAATCAAGTGAAAATTATTTCAACACACATGAATTCAACAAAGAATTAGAAAAATTTCAAAAAATATATCTTTGTGGTATTTGTAGAGACAAAAAAAGAACTAATAATTAAATTAAAGATTCATCGTTAACTTCAATAGGTTTTCTACCCATAAAACCAGAATCTTTTTCATGCCAAAATTTAATTTCTGTTTCGCCATGCTTCCAGCAAAGACATACTTCATCATTAAATCTCTTAGACGGAAAATCAAGTAAACACTGTTCAATACTTTTAATCATTACACCAGTACTTTCCAAGATTTCAATAGCCCCATAAAATTTTGTTATTGCAGAATTTAATTGCTTTTTTAGTACAACGTATTCTTCAAAGGAATTAGTGGTAGACATAGAAAGTTGTAATTCTTTTTCTATTTTTTTAACCTCGTTTTGAGTGGCTAAAATATATTCAAATTTTTTAATTACATCAGGTAATGCATCATTTGCCTGATTTGCGGTAAAAAATATAGACATGTGTTTTTTTTTTAAAAGTAGATTAAAAATCTTGGGTGCAAATTTATTAAGAATGATTTCTACAATTGGATATGAGTGAAGATCCACTAGAGGCAATAATCATGCAAACAATTAACGGAGCAATAGCTACGATTCCAGGATATTTACAAGAAATTAAAGAAAATAAAGAAATCCTCAAAGTTGAAAATGCCCAAGAATTTGTTTATGGAATAGTAATGGGAATGGCATTAGGAATGAGTGGTGCAATACTAAGTGCACAAGATAAACCACCAACCGTAGAAGATCAAATGAGAGTTAGGGACATTATTTACAAGCATATTCCAGAAATTAGAGAGAGAATTTTTAGTTAAAAATTAGTCAATTGTGATTAATTATGATCTTGTTTTAGGCAGGATTAATTCAGATATAAAATATCTCTAGAATTAAAAAATAATTAATTTTCTAAGAAGTCAGTACTTTTGGAATAATTTCAAATTTCTTGTATTGAATAAGTTTTAAAATTTTTGTAATTGAAAGATTTTGTCCAATCAAAACATTCTCACTCTCTGAATCAATTTTCACAGCTTGACCTCCAACAATAATAGGAATATTATATTGCTCGTTAATTTTTTGAATCATTCTATTAGCAGATAGCATATTCTCATCAAGTGTAACAGAAATGAAAACACAGTCAGGTTTATTCAATTCAATAGATTCAAGGATTAATGAAACAGGGGTAAAAGGTGCAAGATTATAAACTGTATTTCCTTTGGATACAAGTTGTAATTCAAGTATCTTAGTACCCAATGTATGATGCTCACCATAAGGTACACACATTAGAATTTTTTTCTTTTTTAATTCACTAGTGTTATTTTCTAAAATTAAATTCATTAAATCTTGAATTGTATTATAGCAGGTTGTTTGTGTACCTAAATCAATTTTTTTGGAAGTTCCTAATGACTCTATTTGTTGAATTAAAGGAATTAAAACACTCGTAAGAAATAATTCAAATCCATAAATTTCCTCATAAGATTGAAGTGAAGAGTTTGCCTCAATATGATTCCCATTTTTGAATAAAATGAGTAAATCTTTTTGAATTTTTTCAGTTATTTCATTTTGAACTGTAGGTTGAAAATATTTTTGATTTGCAAAATAATCAATTATTTTTTTAGAATTTTGGTAATTTTCAGGAATATCATTAATAGATACATTAGATTCTATACCTAAGTATTTGATAATATTCTGTTTAGATGTCTTTTTTTTAGAATCCCATTGACTTTCTACTAGATATAGATATTTTTGTCCACGGATTGATTTTGCTCTCATGTATGCCAATGAATAGTATATTGTTTTAGTATTAAATGGAATTACGCACCAAGGTGAGTATCTAGATATGGTTAGAATTATGGGTTTTTTTGAATCATTTAACACATGTTTAAAAAAAATTTACAATTGTGGCATTATTACCACAGATCCACAAACTCTTAAAAGCAGAAATAATTTAAAAAAAGATATCAAAATGAGCTATACGCAAATTAGTCATGATCATTTGGAATCACTAGACAATACACATATCCTACTATTTCACGAAGAGCAAAAAAAAGCAGAAGAAATAGAATTTAAATTTATCAAAACGGGTTTAGATAAAAAACAAAATTGTTTCTATACAACTAATGATACTGAAAAATTAAAAGAAAATATGAAAAAGTTTGGAATTAATGTTGAAGATAATATAGAGAACGGGTTACTAAACATAGTTTTAATTCCAAAAGAGTTTGAAGATTATGAAAAAATGATTTCAGATAAAGTAGAATCACTTCCACAAGATAGAAAAATCAGAGTAGTCTCAACACATTATTTTGATTTTAATTCTGAGAGAAAAACAGAATCGATGGAAGAAATAGAACAATGTGTAGACGATAGATTTCATAAAATTCCAGGTAATTTTATCTGTTCATTTCACGTACCAAGTGTAGATAAAAAACTAGCACCACAGTTTATGAAGAATTTACTGGATTCACATCATGAAATAATATTTCTTACAAAAGAAGATAAAATAGAAAAATTTAATTTTAACTAAGAAAGTCTTTCAGTAATTTTATTAATTAAAATATTGACAT
>Ga0209089_10003961_pt1 | contig 12478 bp, 6 predicted proteins | sample ArcticOcean_MG_C_FD_187431 | JGI IMG/M metagenome (GOLD analysis project Ga0209089, IMG submission 187431) | Marine microbial communities from western Arctic Ocean - ArcticOcean_MG_CB2_150 (SPAdes) (version 2) | ecosystem: Environmental > Aquatic > Marine > Oceanic | place: Arctic Ocean: Canada...
GGCGCAACCCGATGGATGCTCGCCGTAGGCGAGATCCGCGGGGCCGTTACCGTGGAACGAGATCCGCGGGGCCAGGGTCGTGAGACTCTCCTCAGCCAATAATCTCATGCGCCACATTGCCGTGGACATCGGTCAGGCGGAAGTCACGTCCGCTATACCGATAGGTCAGCTGTTCATGGTCGATGCCCATCAGGTGCAGGATCGTGGCATGCAGGTCATGCACATCCATCCGCTTCTCAACCGCATCCACGCCCAGCTCGTCCGTGGCACCATGAATTGTGCCACCCTTGACGCCACCGCCGGCCAGCCACATTGAAAAACCGGTGTTGTGGTGGTTGCGCCCCTTGGCACCCTGTGCTGTCGGTGTGCGGCCGAATTCGCCACCCCAGACAATCAGCGTCTCATCTAGCAGCCCTCGCTGCTTGAGGTCTTTCAACAGCGCGGCGATCGGCTGATCGCTCTTATCTGCATCACGCTTGTGGTCCATGATGTTGCCGTGAGCATCCCAGGGCTGGCCACTGCCATAGAAAACCTGGACCATCCGTACACCCCGTTCAACCAGGCGACGAGCGATCAAGCAGCCATCGGCGAATTCACCGCTGCCGTAGGCCGTCCGAGTTGTTGCTGTTTCGCGGCCGATATCGAAAGCGACCTGTGCTTCGGCCTGCATTCGATAGGCAATCTCCAGTGACTGGATGCGAGCTTCCAGCCCTCTGTCCTTCTTGCGGGCCGCCAGGTGTTCTGCATTGATCTTCTGCAGCAGGGTTAGGACTTCACGCTGTGTACCGTTCGACAGCGAGCGATTGTTGATATGACCAATCACCCTGGCCGGATCCAGCTTGGCATTATTAATGTGGGTGCCCTGGAAGATTCCCGGCAGAAAGCTGTTGCTCCAGAGCGCCGGTCCCACCACCGGTTTGCCGGGGCAGAGGACAACAAAACCGGGCAGGTTCTGGTTCTCGCTTCCCAGTCCGTAGGTCAGCCACGATCCCAGACTCGGTCGAATCGGCTGCTGGACGCCCGAATTCATCATGAACAAGCCGGGCTCGTGGTTCGGTGTGGTGGTGTGCATCGAACGAATCACACACAGGTCATCGGCGCAGCCAGATATGTGCGGAAACAACTCGCTGATATCGATGCCACTTTCGCCGTACTGTGCAAAACTGAATGGCGACGGCATGTACTTACCGCCCTTGCCCGGCGTACCCTCCTGGGCTTTCAATTCCGGCTTGGGGTCAAATGTGTCGACGTGCGACGGACCACCGTTCATGAACAGGAAGATGACATGCTTGGCACGTGGCTGAAAATGAGATCTGCGGGGAGCCAGCGGGTTTCGGGCCAGCGGCGATGGTGCCGACTCGGCATCCAGCATCGAATAGAGGCCAAGTGACCCAAAGCCGGCACCGCACTGAGCGAGCATCTGCCGTCGTGAGAAAAGTGATTGATTCATGTCCAGCCCTTGTTGCGTCCTCATCGGATTGCTACCTGCCCTCTCGGCCTTATGAAATAGTATCGGCAATTGTGCCGGCAGTAAAACAACTGTAACGGCCAGCCTCTCAGTCGACGTAGAGGAATTCGTTCGTTCCCAGCAACGCCAGGGCGTACTGCTGCCAACGCGTCAACTTGTCCTCTTTGTTCGCCTCATCCTGTTCGAGGAACTGCACGGCCAGGGCAACTTCCTGCTCACTTGGTGACCGAGCGAACAGCAGCTGGTAAGCATGTTCAATGCGTTGGCCGTTCGTACCTTCGACCATCTCCAGACGGACGGCCAGGGCGCGAGCCCGGGCGGCCATGAAGTCGCTATTGAGGACAAACAACTGTTGGAGCGGTACCGTGGTAACAGTGCGCTGGGCACTGGTGATGTTGGGATCCGGGAAATCAAACAGCCGCAATAACTCGTTCAGCTCGTGCCTGCTGATAAAACCGTAAATCGTGCGGCGATTGTTGCCCTTGTCATTCAGCTGTCGCGATGGTCCACCCAGCGTCACATCCAGCTCCCCGGTCACAGCCAGCAGGGCGTCGCGCCACGGTTCAATCTCCAGTCGACGGCGATTCATTCGCCACAGCAAGCGGTTTTCCGGGTCACGCTCCAGTGCGTCATCCTGCCATTGGCTGGACTGCTGGTATGTTGCCGAAAGCATAATCAGCCGGTGCATCTGCTTGATCGACCAGCCCTGCTCGACGAATTCCAGGCTCAGCCAATCCAGCAGCTGCGGGTGACTGGGTGCATCCCCCAGGCTGCCGAAGTTGCTTGTCGTACGGACCAGGCCCTCGCCGAAATGGCCCTGCCAGATTCGATTAATCATCACGCGGGCTGTCAGTGTGTTATCGGGACTGGCGATCGAGCGGGCCAGTGACAGTCGGCCACTACCCTGCTGAGGGAAGGGGATCTTTTCCCCGGCGGTGAGGATCGCCGGCATGGCCCGTGGAGCTGCCTCACCTGGCTTGGCAGGGTCGCCCGAGAGGTAGATTTTCAGGTCAGCGCCAGTCCCCTCGCTGAGCGAATGGGCCGTGGTCACTTGGATCGCGTTGGCCAGGTCCTGCTCTGTCTTGAGTTTCTCTTTTTGGCCAGCCAGTTGCTGCTTGGCAGCCTCCGGCAACTTTGCTTCGGCTTCCGCGCCGGGTAATGCCAGCAGCCCTTCGTCATAAAGCAGCCATGACAGCAGCAGTGCTGCCCGGCGTGCGTCCTCACTCGTCGGGCTGTCGCCCTCACTGGTTGGCTTGTCTGCAACTGCAGCAGGCGTCAGCGGTGGATCGAGTTCAAGTCGGGCTCCGGAGAAGACCGTATGGTCGCTGTTAATGGTGTTGTCGCCGTCACCTGTGCCTGCCCCGGTTGCCACCAGTGTCAGATAGCGGGCGTCGGCCGGGACAGCGATTTCAAAGCGGGCAAAGGTGCCATCCGCTGTCAGTGCCGCAGGCGGTTGGGCCGAGAAATAGTAGACCATGTCATTCTCGTCCACCTGCAGTGGCTGGCCGTTGACCTGCGCGGAGATGACGGCGTCATAGACAGCATCTTTGGAATGCGGCCGGGATAGGATCACTGCCAGGTGAGCGCTGGGAACGCTCGATCCTGCCATGTCGTCGTTGATGCCCGCCCGCTCGGAGATAAATACAAACCGCTGGTCAGGAGGCAGCAGGCCAGCTTGGCGAATTTCAGCCAGGTCAAAGGTGATCATGGCATTGGCGTGCATGCCGATGCCCTGCTCCTGGCGACCGATATTGGCGGCTACCTTTTTACCTTCAGTGCGGATGCCACCGTCGGTATTCCAGCCATCATTGACGATCGAACCATGATTGCTGTTGTCACCGCCAATCCGACTGAACTGGAAATTGATTCCCTTGGCGATTTCGACTGTTCCACCCAGCGACTTGGAGATGCGATCGACACCGAGTTTGTCAGCAGACGCAGCTGCCTTGAACTTGTCCGAGCTGAGTGCTGTCGCGAGGCTCACACCGGCGGCATCATCAAACAGGTTGCCCAGCGGAATCTGGCCTGGAGGGACGACGGCGCGGTCTTTAACTTGGACGAATGCGAGGTTATCACCAAACTGCCGTACCAGCTCGGCGCGCTGTGGAAGTAACTCGGTCGCCCTGGCAGCCAACGATTCGCCGAATGCCTGCACTGCCGCCCGGGCCGCCTCGTCGTCCGACAGGTCCACGTCGCTGAGTTGGGTTGCCAGCAGCTCTCGCCAGTCAGTCAACTGGGGTCGCAATGCGAGTTGATCGGCCTTGTCCGTTGGTTTGAGATAGCCGATCCAGCGATCGAGCAGGACTCGGCTCAACTTCTGCTGCTTGGCAACCTGTTCAGACAGCTTGTTGTTCTTGGCGTCTTTCTTGCGGCGATTAAGCACGGTCCAGGCAGCCAGTACGTAGGCGGGGATTTCGTCGACCAGCGTGGGTCGTAATTCGCGTGCCTGGTCAACAAGAAAGCGATCGATCGCGAGCTGCTGCTGCTTGACCGCTTCATCTGCAGCCCGCCTGCGCTGAATGATCTCCTCCGATACGACCGGTCGCTCCTGGTAGTTGCTGCTGGCAAAGATACCAGCAAGTCCATAGTAGTCCGACATCGAGAGCGGATCGTACTTGTGATCATGGCAGCGAGCACAGGAGACGGTCAGGCCGAGCACGCCGCGCGACAGCGTGTCGATGCGATCATCCCATTCATCCGCGAGTGCCTTGGCTTTTTCGCCATTGTCCTGGTAATAGACCGGCCCGAGGGCGAACAGACCGAGCGCGGCAATTCGTTCATGACGATTCGGTTCGTCCAGCAAGTCGCCGGCAATCTGCTCCAGCAGGAAACGGTCGTACGACTTGTCTGCGTTAAAGGCCTCGACGACCCAGTCGCGATAAAGGTAGCCGCGAGGATACTTGCGAGCCTTGAAGGTATGAGCCTGGTCCTCGCCATAGCGGGCAATGTCGAGCCAGCGGCGGCCCCAGCGTTCGCCGTAGTGAGGCGAGTCGAGCAGCTCTTCGACTACAGTGGCAAAAGCATCCTGACTCTCGTCGGCCAGGAAGTCAGCGACCTGGGCGGGAGTCGGTGGCAGGCCTACCAGGTCAAAATAGGCGCGGCGAATCAATGCTCGCTTGTCGGCCTGTGGATTGGGCTGCAAGCCTGTCTCTTCAAGTCGCGCCAGGATGAAATGGTCGATGGCATTTCGTGGCCAGCTATTTTTTTCAACGGCCGGCAACTCGGCTCGAATGGCTGGCTGGAAGGACCAGAATTTTAGCCCGGCGACGAGGTCGATCTGAGACTGGGCAGCTGGCTTGACCGCAAGGCGTGGATCAGCAGCCCCGCTGGCAATCCACTTTTCGAAATCCGCGATCACCGCCTCCGGCAACTTTCCCTTGGGAGGCATCTGGAAATCATCGTAGCGCAGGGCAGAGAGCAACAGGCTCTGATCCGGTTTGCCCGGTACCACCGCTTCGCCGCTCTCGCCTCCCCGCCTCGCTGCCTCGCGACTGTCTAGCAGCAGACCACCCTTGACCTTATCAGAATCCGAGCTGTGGCATTTGTAGCAGTACGTGACCAGCACCGGACGGATCTTCTTTTCAAAGAACTCCACCGCTGCCGGATCAAGTTTCTGTGGCTCATCCTGCTGGGCAGAGAGCAGACCAGGGACGCTTGTCATCAACAGTGCCAGGCTGCTGATGATGAACATTCGATAACGATGCGTTGCGGACAGGTGTTTCATGATGCGGACGACTGGGGCTCGGCAATCTGGGTGAATTCTTTATTGTAGCTGACAGGAGTCCAGTGGAGGAATATCTGATTGCCACTTGGCTTCTGTGGATCAGGTCAGAATGGTGGGCTGGAGTCCTGGAATATCTTCATGGACTGGGAAATAGGGCCCAGTGAGATGCTGAAAATCGTAATGCTTGACAGTGGCCGGCGTCGGACCGGGTGTATCCAGCAGGATCATTCGGCTGGAAAAATCGCCATAGGCATGGCGATGGTTCATCGGATTCTTGGCCACGATGAAGTGGGCCGAGCGGGGATCCAGCCCCACGCACTGAAATTGTTCGTCAGACCAGTCATAGGTCGGCTTGGACATGATCAAGAGCTGAATTGAACCGATCGAGAAGACGGCCGATGGGCCCATTTCTGTCAGCGTCCCTTCCCACTGACCGCCGGTATAGGTAAATCTGCCATCGCTGAGAGAAGTCACCGTGCCAGTGAACTGGCGGGAGTGTCCCCACGTGGGGTCGATCTTGTGGCCCAGCTCAAGCGTCAGTTCTGCGCCAACTCCGGCAGCATGGCAGGCTGCTGCCCCAGCGGGATCGACCAGCGGTACGAAACAGAGCCTGTCCGTTCCGCAATCGACCAGCGCGTTTAAGGAAGCGATGCTGTCCCCGGCAGCACCGCCACCACAACAGTCCGCTGTCTCGACCAGGATCACGGGACCTTGTTCTTCGTTGAGCCCCAGTTGGATCGCCTCGGTCGGTGGAATAACGGTTGGCTCAAGATCGTGGCGTCGATTCCAATACTGGTTGGCGATATCGCTGGCCAGGCTGACGGCCAGATCAAGGTTATTGTCCGTGACCACCAGCCCCCCGCTGCCCATGTTGGGGACATCCATATAAGGATGGATCAGCAGCAGGCTGGAGCTCAGAACGCCGGGCGTTGTTTCCAGCGACTTGGTCTGTCGCATTAGATCAGCAAATGGATCGTCGCCATAAGTCGACGCGTGAATGGCACTGGTGATGACCGGAACCTTGGCCATCGCCATGGTTGGGCGACAGTTGCCTGCCAGCGTGTCGAGCAACAGCCGAGCAGCTCGCTGGCCAGTCTGGTACTGGTCGCTATGAGGATAGGTTTCCCAGGCCAACAGCGCGTCAGCGTAACGCACCATCTCGGCGGTCACGTGGGCGTGCAGATCCAGCGATACGATGATCGGTACCTGCTCGCCAACCAGCTGGCGAACCGCCTTGATAATATCCCCCTCTGGATCATCCAGGTGGTCGGCCAGTGCGGCACCGTGAAGCGGCAGCAAGACGCCGTCGACAGGCAGCTCGGTCCTGAGTCGGTCCAGCAGTTCATCTCGCAGGAGATTGTAACAGGACTCGGTTATCGGCCCGGCGGCGCAGGCTGAGGCGAACAGCAGTGGTCGAATATCGACCTGTTTCTCGCGCATCACCTGGTTCATGCCACCAACGACGCTGTTCGCCATGGCCAGCATATCGCTGCCCCGCACCAGCTCGGTCGCTTCATAGAGAGCGAGATCAATCGGAATCCCGCCAAAATGATTGCACTCGGTGAGGATGCCACCGATAGCTATAGAAGGATGTGTCGACATTGCGATCAACTCTCTGGCTGCCATATTTCAGTCAAACAAATTGCGATTCTAGCAGGGGCCGAGAATTCGTGCGCCTGAGAGTGGGCGTTTGGTGGGCTCTCACAGGCGGACCTTGCATGGTATTCTCAGGGCACGCTGACCGATCACAATTCCCGGGTCAGATGCTCCTTTTGACCTGCAGTGCAAGAACATGACCGACTCTCGCCCCACCTTGACGATTTCGATGGGTGATCCTGCCGGGATTGGCCCGGAAGTGACCGTCAAGGCACTGGCCGATCCGGAAATCCGACAGCTGGCCAACTGGCTGGTACTGGGCGAAGCGTGGTTGCTGACCGAACTGGCGGAACCACTGGGGGTCGAATTTGACCGCACGCTGACGCGACTGGACGATCTCCCGCAGCTCAGCGGCGTGAGCCTATTGGATTGCCAGGTGCTGGGACGAAAACAATGGCAGCTTGGTGAAGTCTCGGAAGATTGTGGCCGCGCGGGACTGGAATACGTACGGCGGGCGACTGAGTTCTGCCTGGCTGGTCGCGCCGAAGGGATCGTTACCGGTCCACTCAGTAAGGAAGCTGTGGTGCTCAGTGGCCGGCAGAATTTCTGTGGACATACGGAATACATTGCCGAGCTATGTGGCGTACCGCAGTCGCGCATGATGCTGGTCAACGACCAGTTGTGCGTGGTGCATGTGTCGACGCATTGCAGCTTGAGGGAAGCTGCTAATCTCGATCAAGGGCGAATTGAAAACACGATCAGGCTGGGGCACCAGGCGATGAGCCAGTTGGGATTTGAGCAACCGCGGATCGCTGTCTGTGGCCTGAACCCTCACGCTGGCGAAAACGGCATGTTCGGCGACGAGGAGGCGGCGGTTATTGTTCCCGCGATCAATCAGGTCCGTCAGGATGGTATCGAGTGCGAAGGGCCATTTCCGGCGGACACGCTGTTCATGCAGGCGGTGCGGGGCAAGTATGACCTGCTGGTTGCCATGTACCATGACCAGGGTCATGTGCCGATGAAGTTGCTGGATTTTGAGCACACGGTCAACGTGACGCTGGGCTTGCCGATCATCCGGACCTCAGTGGATCACGGCACCGCCTTTGATATTGCCGGACACAACCTGGCCGATGCGGAGGATATGCAGACGGCCATGCGACTGGCAGTGCGACTGGCACACCAGCGGTCATTGAATCAAGTGGTTGATTAAAAGGAGTGGGGCGATGAAACGCTTTTCCTCTTTGCTTGTCGGGCTGCTGTCGCTACTGACATTGCCACTGCAGGCTGAGTCGCAGCCGGACCGGGTGATCCTGCTGATTGGCCAATCGAACATGGCGGGCCGGGCGCCGCTTGAGGAGGGCGACGAGAAGCCGATCGAGGGGGTGTTGCTGCTCAACGGCGAGGGCAAGTGGATCGCGGCCAATAACCCGCTCAATCGTTTTGCCACGGACCGCAAGAATCTCTCGATGCAGCGGATCGGGCCGGGCTTTGGATTCGCCCGCACGCTTGCCTCGGAACTCTATGACGAGCAGATCGGGCTGGTGGTGAATGCCCGCGGAGGATCGTCGATCAACCTCTGGAAACCAGGCCAGGGACTCTATGACCACATGCTGGCTCGCTTGAAGAAGGCCGGCATCAAACAGGTGAGTGCAGTGATCTGGCACCAGGGCGAGTCGGATGCTGAGGACCCTGAGTACCTCGAGAAGCTGGTGGCGCTGGTCAACAATCTTCGCCGCGACATCGGCACGCCGGAGATGCCGTTTGTTGCGGGCGAGGTCTTTAAGGATCTGCCGGTCAACGAGCGGATGCGTGGGTTGCCGGGGAAGCTGAAGCGGACGGCGGTAGTCTCAGCCAGGATGCTGAAGGTCTTTGACGGCGTGCATTTTGATCGCCAGAGCCAGCTGATCCTGGGCAACCGCTACGCCCGGGCGCTGCTGAAAATCTTGCAGCCGGACCGCTGATGCGACTGTGATCAATCTCTACTGTGGTCTTCCGACCGCCGAAGACGGTTGGGTACTGTTTTCCGAATGCCGACGGCAGTCGGACAGATCTGCTGCCCAAGACGGTCGCGTACTAGGGGCCAGCATCAGGGTGCCCCACCGCGATCACCTGTCGGTGCGTGCGAAACAGCATTCGCCCGCCCGCAATCGCCGGCGTTGACAGCACGTATTCACCCAGCCGGTTCATCTCCAGCAACTCAAACTCCGGACCCGTCCGGACCACGTATGTCACGCCGGTCTCCGCCGTCATGTAAAGACGACCATCCGCCACCACCGGTGAACCGGTGAAACTGTTGTCCCCGCCGCGGGCAAACCGCTTGCGATACACCAGCCTGCCGCTGTCCGCCTGGTAACAACCCAGGATCCCGCTGTTGGTACATATATAAAGGAAGCCCCGGTAGACAACCGGACTCGGTAAATAACTCCCCCCGCGGTCATAACTCCAGGCGATATGCTCATTGCTGGTCTGGCCCGTTTTGAGTGAAATGTCGCCGCGTGCATCCAGCCGCACAGCATAAATCGGTTGAAAGGGCCGGTAGCCATCCACCACGTAGGCCAGCCCCTGGGCCACAAACGGCGTCGGTACGGTAATCGCCGAATGACCACCCAGTCGCCAGATCTCGCGACCGGTCAGCGGGTCGTAAGCACGTGAGTAACCGCTGCCTGTACTGAACAGGAAACGCCCCTCCGGACCGTCATACACGGTCGGGCTACCCCATGATGGTGCCTCATCCCGCTCCACACGCCAGGCCTGGCTGCCATCCTCCAGGTCAAAAGCTGCCAGGTACGAGTTCTCCTGCAAGTCGCACTGTACAAAAACCCGGTCGCCATGAATGACCGGGCTGCTGCCATAGCCCCACTGGTACTCAGGATCATTAAAAGCCCCGGCATCCAGTACTCCCAGGTCAGTCTGCCAGAGCAGGTTGCCGTCCATATCATGGCAACAGAGCACGCCGGTACTCAGGATTGTCACCACCTGGCGGCCATTGGTGGCCGGCGTGGAATTCGCCTGGCTCGACTTGGTATGCCGCTTGATCGACGGTACTCCCTTGGCCAGGTCCCGCTTCCAGAGCACGTCGCCACTGTCGCTGGCTAAACAGATCAGCTGCCACTGGTGCTCCGATGTGTCATCCACCGCATCGAGGTTCCCGTAGAGGCCGATCTTGAGGCTGTCGTCCCCTGCACCGCTGACCGCCGTGGCAATAAACACCCGGTCCTTCCAGATCACCGGAGAGGCATTTGCCAGGCCAGCCACGGGCGTCTGCCACTGGATCCCCAGTTTCTGTTCCGCGTCCCATTTTTCCGGCAGGTTCTGCTCAGCAGCAATGCCCCGCGCCTGGGGGCCATGAAAGGATGGCCAGCTGTCGCGCGCGGCCACCTCCAGGTCCAGGGCCGGATTCTCTTCTCCCGCTGCGACCTGCGGACTGTCTTTTTCGTCTGCCTGTCGCGTGTAATCCCGCTTGTCCAGTCCACGGTGCCAGCGGACCGACACGGCGGTCCCATTCTTGATCGTGAATTCCAGGCGGTTATCACCCCACTCACAGGTCGTCCCGGACAGCAGCAACGGCCGGATCGCTCCGCCGCCGTGAATCCGGATCTGTAACTGGTCGTTCTCCTGTTCCACCTGGATCTCTGACCTGGCTGTGTTCTGGAAAGTTCCAACCAGCAGCTTGAGTTGTCGTGTGCTAATGGATTTCAGGACTGGCAGCTCGCGGCCCGCATTTTGTTCCAGCAGCCGCTGGACTTTCGGCTGATCGCCCAGGCCGGCATGGGCATGGGCAATGGCCAACTGGCGCGGCTTCCATGAGCCAGCTGAAAGTAGCAACTCAAGGCGTGGCATGTCACCTCGATAGGCCGCGACGCGGAGCTGGATGTCGGCATCAGCCCCGGCATCCAGCAGTGCCCGCACAAGCTCAGGGTCTTGGCTGACCATCAGCGGCGTGACCTGCCAGACGGTGTCATTGACGTTGGGGTCGGCACCCTGGTCGAGCAGGTAGAGGGCGATCTGCTTGTGGTCCTTGAGAGTCGCATGCCAGAGCGCGGTAATATTGAAACGGACCTGGTGGTTAATATCCGCACCATCGGCCACCAGACGCTGGACCTCTTTCAGTTTGCCCTCACGGGCAGCGGCTACCAGTTGGTCGTTCTTATCTTTTGTCTGCTGGGCCGTCAGCCTCGAATCGAACGCTGTTGCCAGCCAGACCACGGCAAGCGCCAACCCAATGATCCTCGTGCTTCGCATCATGCGTGGTCTCTCCGGCAGGCCAACAAGAATTAGTCGCTCGTTGGTTCTAACAGGCAGCCAGCGGCATGTTCAAGTCAGCGAGTCGAGATGGCTGGCCTGCTGTGCTATTATGGGCCAGCAATCCAGTGGCCACCTGCCTCCACTCGTAAGGTTCGACAATGTCCCCTGATCCCCCGCAATCGATTACAGAAGCTTCGATCTCTCGCCGTCGCTTTCTAGTTGCCTCGGCCGCAGTTGTGGCAACCACAAGCTGGCATCCCGATCCATTGCTTGCCTACCGGTACCAGGCCCAGCAGCAGTTCGGAGATCTGCGAGTCACGAAGATCGAAACTCATGATATCGGCCTGGAATACCACGACTGGCTGCACCACGTCCTCAACCATTATTACGGCCCGCTGCGACGCACGATCTACGTCGTCCACACCAATAAGGGACTGATTGGGTTGGGTGAAAGCGGCAGTCTCGAATCCGAGGGAATACGAAACAAGTACATCGGTACTAATCCGTTTGACTGGGTCGGCGATGAGAACTCGTTGGGCCTGGGGACGGCCATGTACGACCTGATGGGCCAGGCTGCAGGTGTACCGGTTTACAAGCTGTTCGGCCAGAAATATCGCAGCTGGGTGCCGGTCGGAAGCTGGACTGTCTCCAGTACACCGGCTCACATGGCCGAGGCTGTCCAGCGATATGCGGCGCGTGGTTACACCTGGATGAAGTATCACCTCTCGCCCTTCGAAAATGTCTTCGACCAGTTCAAGGCGATGGAAGCCGTCGCTCCGCGCGGCTTCAAGATCTTGCTCGATATCACCATGGGCGGTACCAACGACCACATGTTCGGAATGCTGGATCGCATTTCCCGATCGCCGATCGCGGGGGCTTTCGAAGACCCACTCTATGAGAAGGACATCCAGGGCTATATCGAGTTGCGTAAGAAGTTGCGGCTGCCACTGTTGCTCCATCACAGCCCCCTGGGAGCAACATTCGAAGTGCTGCAGGGTGCCGCGGATGGCTACATCCTCGGCCACGCCAAAATCGGCGTCGCCATGCGGCGTGCCGGACTGTTTGCCGCAGCCAACATGCCCTTCATGTTGCAAAACGTCGGCGGCAGCATCACGCGGACGATGACTGTGCACATGCAGTCGGCCTTCAAAACGGCCAGCCAGCATTTTCACAGCGATGCTGAGACCTGGCAGCACGATGTCGTAGACGAGCGGCCGGAGCCGATCAATGGTTTCCTGCGAGTGCCGGAAAAGCCGGGACTGGGACTCACACTCAACCGGGAAAAACTGGCGCAGCTCAAGGACGTTAAGCTGCCGGACAAGGATCGCTGGATCATCAAGACGATCTACGACAACGGGACGACGATGTACAACCTGGCGAATCCGAAGGAGTCGATCTTCATGGTCCGGCCCGATCGCCGGCGGTTGATTCCGATGAGTTACGAT
>Ga0209089_10003964_pt1 | contig 12470 bp, 15 predicted proteins | sample ArcticOcean_MG_C_FD_187431 | JGI IMG/M metagenome (GOLD analysis project Ga0209089, IMG submission 187431) | Marine microbial communities from western Arctic Ocean - ArcticOcean_MG_CB2_150 (SPAdes) (version 2) | ecosystem: Environmental > Aquatic > Marine > Oceanic | place: Arctic Ocean: Canada...
TATAAAAATTTGTTGAGAAATTTTATGATTATTTTACGGATTCCCCTCCGTTTCTGTATGAATTCTTCCATATCCCCTGAAAAAAGGAGATTATTCACTCTTATTAAATTTACGTTCTTGCGCTCATTCATTGTTGTAACATGATGTAACTTTTACGGTTAAAATTACAATGCATAACTGCATGGCTAGGTTGAGCAACATCACATTACGAGAATTAATAATTTAAATAGATTTTGTAAATAATTTTCCTGGATGTTGTTGGACAATATTTTTTAATTCTAACATTAAGAGGGTAGATAGCACTTCCGGGGTATCCTTTTTTAGTTGAATACAAAGTTCATCTATGTGGATGGGAGTTTGACTTAGCTGTTGAAAAACTATATCTTCCTCACAATTCAATTCGGGTAATAATTCCACTTGTTTGGGTGAAGATTGAAGCTGAAACTCTGATAAAATATCATCCACATTTGTAACCAATCGAGCGCCTTGCTGTATGAGTTTGTTAGTCCCTATAGATTTGGTTGAATCCGTTTGCCCTGGCAAGGCAAACACTTCTCGATTTTGATCCAAGGCATTAAGGGCAGTAATTATTGCACCACTTTTTTTGCCGGCTTCAATGACTAAAACACCCTTTGATAAACCGCTGATAATTCGATTTCTTTTAGGAAAATTTACCGCATCTGGTTTTGTACCGGGTATAAATTCTGAAATAAAAGCTCCATTTTCTAAAAGCAAATCCCATAGTTTTCGATTTTCCCCCGGATAGCAAATATCTAATCCATTCCCTAAAACAGCAATTGTGTTGCCATTATATTTAAATACTGTTTTATGTGCCCATGTATCAATACCTCGAGCAAAACCACTCACAATACAAAAACCGGCTTTGATGAGATCAAGGGTTAATATTTTCACCATCTTCTTACCATAAACCGATGGCTGTCGGGTTCCTACAATCCCCATGCAAGGTAATTGAGGAATTTCACCTAAAACAAATATTCCAACAGGAGCATCATAAATAGTTTTCAAAAGTTCAGGATAATCAGAATCCCAATAAGAAAAATATTGAGCACCCAATGCGGCTGTTCTATCCATTGCTTTTTTGCCAATATCAAAATTTATGTTTTTAGTTTTGGCTGCCAGATCACTGGAGATTCCATCAACCTGCATCATGTCAGATTTTGATAATTTGGTGAAATCATCTAACTTCGGAAATTTTCGTAGTAGGTTGCGAATTCGTCGTGGTCCCATTCCGGGAACTGCTGAAAGGCTAATCAGCTGGGATTTCGGGATCATGGGTTTGGGACTTTATCAGTTCGGCTATTGCCTGTATGGCTTCATTAAGGTTTTGCCCACTTACTGATGAAATTTGTACAATGGGTATTTCCTTTGATATTTTTTCCAACTCTAATAATTCCGTTGGAATAAGGTCTGTTTTCGTTAACAGAAGTAGTGAAGGTCGTTTGATTAATTCGGGATTATGTCTTTTAAGTTCATTTTTCAGGGTTACAAAATTTTCATATATTTCTTCATCAATGCATTCTACAAGATATACCAATACTTTGGTTCGTTCAATATGGCGAAGGAACTGACTACCCAAGCCCTTGCCATCTGCCGCACCTTGAATAAGACCGGGGATATCTGCCATGACAAAAGACCTATAATTTCCATATTTCACAATTCCCAAATTGGGAACAAGCGTAGTGAAAGGATAATCTGCAATTTTGGGTTTTGCATTACTAACTTTTGAGATGAATGTTGATTTTCCTGCATTGGGAAAACCCACCAAGCCCACATCTGCTAAAACTTTCAGCTCTAATTCAATTTTAAGCTCTTCTCCTAGTTGACCATCATTGGCAATTTTGGGAGCCGTATTGCGTTGGGTTTTAAAGCGTGCATTCCCAAAGCCGCCATTACCCCCCTTTGCCGCAACATACGAATCTTTTTCGCCTGTAAGGTCTTTAAGAACTTGTTCCGTTTCTGCATTTTTAATGATGGTTCCCGGTGGAATTTTTATAATAATATCTTTCCCCTTTTTGCCATGCATATTTTTACCGCCGCCGTTTGCTCCATTTTCAGCACGATATAAATGGTTTAGAGTGATATCCTGAAGGGTACTCAATTGTTTATTTACTTGAAATATTATACTGCCACCATGGCCTCCATCGCCACCAGAGGGTCCACCCTTAGGTCGATATTTTTCCCGGAGAAAGGCAATACAGCCCTTTCCACCACTCCCGGCTTTCACCGATAGGGTTGTATGATCAATAAATTTCATTTAATTAGTAGGATGGATATTAATCCTAATCTCTACATATTCTGAATGAGGGCATCTCCAAATTCGGAACATTTGAGTAATGTGGCTCCCTCCATTAAACGTTCAAAATCGTAAGTGACCGTTTTATCACTGATTGTTTTATTCATGGACGCAACAATGATATCCGCAGCATCATGCCAGTTCATATAGCGGAACATCATTTCTCCAGATAATATAACCGAGCCCGGATTTACTTTATCAAGTCCTTCATATTTGGGGGCAGTACCATGGGTGGCTTCAAAAATTGCTTTGCCTGTAATAAAATTAATATTACCTCCAGGAGAAATTCCAATTCCCCCTACCTGTGCAGCCAAGGCATCAGAAATATAATCTCCATTCAGATTCATAGTGGCAATCACATCATATTCAGAAGGTCGAGTTAAAATTTGCTGGAGGAAGGCATCTGCTATCACATCTTTTACGATTATTTTCCCTTCTGATATAGCCTTATCTTGTACAGCATTGGCAGCCTCTTTTCCATCTTTCTCAACAATACGGTCGTATTCTGACCAGGTAAAGGTTTCATCACCAAATTTAGATTCAGCAATTTCGTAGCCCCAAGTCTTGAATCCACCTTCCGTAAACTTCATGATGTTGCCTTTATGTACTAAGGTTATGGTTTTCCGTTTTAAGCGGATTGCATATTCAATGGCATCGAAAACCAATCGTTGGGTACCTTCTTTGGAAACAGGCTTAATTCCAATCCCGGTTGTTTTGGGAAAACGGATTTTACCAAATCTCTCAGCAAAGTGATTTTTCATAAGATCCAGAAACCGAGTTACATCTTCAGAGCCTGCCTCAAATTCAATACCGGCGTAAATATCTTCTGTATTTTCACGGAATATTGCCATGTCAATTTTTGAGGGGTCTTTTACCGGAGAGGGAACCCCTTTATACCAACGCACCGGACGGAGACACACATATAAATCTAGCTCTTGTCTGAGTGCTACATTGATTGAGCGAATACCACCACCGACAGGAGTAGTGAGTGGTCCCTTTATTGCAACAAGATATTCATTAATATAATCCAATGTCTCCTGAGGAAGCCAGGTATCAGGACCATAGACCTCATTTGATTTTTCGCCAGCATATATTTCCATCCAATGAATTTTCTTTTTGTCTCCATATGCCTTTTCTACGGCTGAATCTAATACCCGTACAGCGGCTGCCCAAATATCAGGTCCAATTCCATCCCCTTCAATAAAGGGAATAATGGGGTTATCCGGAACAATGAGCTTCCTGTCTACCATCGTAATTTTTTGCCCAGAGGTTGGTACCTGTACTTTATTCATTTGATTTATTCTCTTTTTTTACTGTTGATTTTTTCTCTGTATTATTACTTTTTGATTCTGATTTTCCTTCTTTTTTGGATTCACTTTTTTCAGGATTTTTTGATTCATCCTTTTCAACTTTTGCTTTTGAATCATTCTTATAATCCGTTAAATAAAATCCCGATCCTTTAAAAATCAATCCAGTCCCTCCTGTAATGACCCGCTTTAATTTGCCAGCACATTTCTCACAATTGGATTTGGCAATATCACTCATTTTCTGAAAATAGGAAAAATGGGTGTCACAATCACTGCAATAATAATTATACGTTGGCATACATATTCCTTTGAAGCGCCGCAATGGCGGACACATTTATAATGTCATCCACGGTACATCCCCGTGACAGATCATGAACCGGTTTGTTTAATCCTTGTAGTAAGGGACCCCATGCAAAATATCCCCCTAACCGTTGCGTAATTTTATAGGCAATATTTCCGGCATCCAGATTGGGAAAAATAAGTACATTTGCTTCCCCGTTTATAGGTGAGTTGGGTATTTTTAATTTATTCACTTCCGGAATAATGGCTGCATCAACCTGAACCTCGCCATCATGAATTATCTGGGGATATTTTTTTCCAAAAATTTCCACCGCTTCTCTCACTCTATCCACCCGGTAATGGCTGGCACTGCCCTTGGTGGAAAAAGATAAAAAGGCAACCACTGGTTCTTCCCCGGTAAGAAAGTGATGGAACTCAGCAGACTCAGCTGCTATAGAAGCCAATTGCTTGCTGTCTGGATCAGGGATCACCGCACAATCTGCAAAGGTATAAGCATTGTCACCATCAGGAGAAATCATTAAAAAGATGCTGGACACATTATTGGATGTAGGGCGAATCCCTATCATTCGTATTGCAGTCCGTATAACTTCACTGCTGGAGGTGATAGCTCCCGCAACCAGACAATCGGCATCATCACATGCCACCATTGCCATAGCAAAATGCAGTGGGTCATTCAAAAATTTCCTGATATTATCAGTAGGCCAGTTATCGGTAAAGGGTAAGGAATTAAGATAGTCTAAATACAAATCAACATTATCCTGAAAATCTTCAATCTGTAAAATATGAAACCCCATTGAAGATAATTCTTTTGCTGCCTCACCTATCCGGGGGTCCTCCTTTTCAGGCAGTACAATTTGAGCGCCAGCTTCCTTTCCCAAATTAATTATTCTTTCCCGGTATTTATGTGGTGCCATATTTTTCTTTCAACGCTTTATCTACATGAGCAGGCACATAATCACTTACATTTCCACCCAAGGAGGCTGCCTCTCGAACCATTGAAGAACTCACATGGGTATATTTGGCATGAGGCATAAGAAATAAGGTGCTAATATCCTCATTTAGATTTCTATTCATTAACGCCATTTTAAATTCAAATTCAAAATCAGACAATGCTCTCAGCCCACGGATGGCAGCCACCGCCCCATGTTTTACGGCATGATCAACCATGAGCCCATCAAAAGAATCTACCTCAATATTTCCCAATTCTGATACAGATTTGGAAATTAAGGACATACGCTCAGCATGGGAAAACAAGGGAGTACCCTTTTCCGCATTTCGGGCAACGGTAACAATAATTTTGTCAAATAAATGGACGGCCCTCTCAATAATATCTAAATGTCCATTGGTTATGGGGTCAAACGATCCGGGATAAATTGCTATCTTCATGCGGCAGATTTCCAGAAGACCACTTGGGTACTGCCATAATGTTTTACTCGGACATTTGTAACATCAATGGATTCTTTCTTCATTTCCATGCAAAAGATTCCGCCGGGTTTCAGAAATTTTTCTGCTTTTTCTTTTACACTTGAAAAACTCACCTCTGAGTAAGGTGGATCTGCCAATACAATATCAAATTGTTGGTTTTTTACTTGGACTAAATATTTTTGTACATCCATCAAAATTAATTTTGAATTTTCTGGTTCAAATAATTCTATATTTTTTTTTAACACTTTAAATACACGACGGTTTTTTTCAACAAACACAACCCGGGATGCCCCTCGGCTCATGGCTTCAATTCCAAGAGTACCTACTCCCGCATAAAGATCCAGCACTTCTAAGCCATCAAAGGGTTCCAATATCTGAAAAATAGATTTTCTTACTTTAGCCTGAGTGGGTCGCACATGAAGATTTTTCACATCAAACAATTTTCTACCCTTAAACTTACCTGCAATAACCGAGGTCATACTTGATTGGCTTTTATCTTTAAATAAAATTGCCCCGATTCTAAATGATACACCGATAAAGTGAATTTTTGAATTAATCCATTATCTGCCATTTGGAGTAAATAGGAAATAATATCAGATGATCTGCCATGTAATTCAAAATTATTACCACTTGTATTAATAGATATTTTGTTTGAGAATACGGTTTTTGTAGCAAGGGATTTCAAAGTTTCAAGACTTCCCCCTTTCTTATTTCCTTGCCAGGGAAAATTAAGACTCACATAATTAATTTCATTTTTCCTGAATATTTCATAAGGAATTTTATCCTCTTTTCGATACCCCAAAGTAAAATTTTGAAGCGCACTCAATTCACCAGCTTTAATAGTAACCTTCACAAAATCAGGATTAAAATGGGCTTCTGACAACTGTAATTCTTTCATGAACCCACTTTCAATAATCAAATCAATAACTTGGTTCAACACCATATCCGGAGAAACTTTCGGCTTGGGATTCATAAATAAACCTGCCCAGGTTATCACCAGCAATACACATGCAGCCCAGGCATAAATTGCAAATTTTGCCCTTGTATTTATTTTCTTTTCAACAGCTGGCTTTGGCTCTGCCTCTTGAATAGGTTCTACTTTATTTTGTATGAATGACCAACTTTCGTCTGATGTCTCTTTTTGAATTCCGGGCTCAGCAATAAAATTTGGACTAAACATCAATACCTCCAAATGAATTTCCCGTTTCCGCAAGCGCTAATGTATTATACTCGTGTACCTTTTCTTCTTCAGATGATTCCAAAACCGATAAGGGATTCAATAAACTGAGATTCTCCAATTCCAAATTATGAAAAAACTTTACATCTTTCATATTACCATCAGTAGTATAAAGGTAAACTTGCTGGGCAGATGTAAACTTTTTGGCTTTTTCATCCTGTACATTTATAATATCTTGCATGATGAGATTGGCAATATTTGCATCACCAAACTGCCACATCATTTTACTCTTTTTCCCAGAACGATGAAATGAAAAATAGGTCTCTAATTCACCATTATGAATATAAAGCAACTCATCATTTTTTTTCTTACCAATTTTCCAAATGAGATAACTCTCGTTTTTATAGGCGTGCATCCATTGACGAGCTCCAACTTCAGCAGAAAATATCCCCACACTGAGCCCATTCATCTTTGATTTTAACAGACTCATATTAGTCTGGAACGATTGACGGATAGTTTTGGGAATTGCAATATTTAAAACTTTCCCCGATTCTGGAGCAAAAGAAAAATGATAGTAGTCCATTACTTTACTTAATTCGTCATCTCTGCTTTGATTTAAATGCCAATTTAACATTTCCTCACTACTATTATCTGCATTACAGGTAGAAAATAAAACGCTGCTGCTATCCAGGCTGAATGTACAAATGGGGTCGCCATTTTTAACTTGAGAAAAAATCTCATCCAAAATTTCATAATAATGCTCATCAATCCTATCAGGATTTTCTAGCTCTTTTTGGATGGAACCATGATGGGTAACCATAGGTCCTGACTCGGATGGTATCCAGTTTAGGTAATTATAGGTTGCCCCAGATTGAGAAATTGCCAGCATTCAGTTTTACTCTATTCTGCCCAACTTTTCTGGGTTCCCTGTATGTATCCGTGATCTCCGGCTTCAAATGTAAAAACACCAAAACGGGATTCTGTATAAGGTTCTTCCAATACGTGCAGAGGTGATGTTACGGTAAAAACAGCTTCACCTTCCGTTGTATCAATTTCAAAAATAAAGGGGTCATTTGTAAGCGGACATTTGAGCATTTTTGTATTCAAATGATATTTTCTCCTAAGGTAATCAGTTCTGATTTCTGAACGTGTGACAATATCGGTACTATAGATTTCTCTAAAATGTTCATCTGCTTTGAAGCGATGTAAATCCTTAACGTTTACAAACATGGTGTCAATATTTCCTGAATCAGGGTTATGCAACCCTACTGTGTAAATGGTATCCTCATAAGAAAAATACAAATCGGTGGCATAACTGAAGGTCGTATCCACTCGAATTTCAATTCCTCTTTCCATTGTTACAGGGTATGCTATGCCATTTAAATGGATTATTTGTTCATCGGTGAAAAGGCTATCTGCGATGAGGGAATCCATTGCAGCTTCTACCAATTCAAACAGATGTTCTCCATTTGCGGCGTAGGTACCGGTCATCTCAAAATAAAACTCTTCTGCATTGGCAATAGATGTCATTCTATGTCTGCCCAATTTGCGAAATTTCACCTCTTCCTTCCATATTGATTGCGGCAAATAAACCGTGAGTAATAATAAAATGGCAGAAATAATAATTCCCCAATCCAGAATACTAATTTTTCTTTCCTGATCTTTATCAAGCATATTTAATTTTCCTGATTATTGAATTTGAATATAAGGTAATAATTTTTCAAAAGTTTTTTGGCCAATTCCATGCACCAGCATTAAATCTTCCAATAGACTAAACGCCCCCAATTCATTGCGTTTATTTATTATTTTTTCAGCAGTCTTTTCACCGATTCCCGGGAGCGATTTTAGCTCCTCCATTTCAGCAGTGTTAATATCAACTTTACCGGCAGATTCAATATCCTGCTCATTTAACCCTGCATAAAAATCAACCACATCTGCATTACTGCCAATGAGGGTAATTTGATCTGTGCCAGAATTAAAATGATCCTTGGTTGTTTTCACCGCCACTCCTAACATAAAAAGAGACGCTAAAATTATTACTACCGTTCTTTCCTGAGAGGTGAAAATTTTCATTAGCTGAATTTCTCAAAATTCACATCGCTACTTAATTCTGATGATAATTCTTCCATGAGCGATTTTGCCTTTTTTGATACCTTTTTAGGAGTCTCAATATTAACCCGTACCAACTGATCTCCAAAGTGGTTCCGGTTCAATTCCTGCATTCCTTTTCCACGTAGCCGCAGAACCTGACCGGATTTTATCCCTGCCGGAATTTTTAGTTTCACCATACCGGATAAGGTTGGTACTTCAATGGTGGTTCCAAAAACCGCATGGGGATATTGAATCCAGCTTTCCAAAAAAATATCACTGCCTTCACGGGCAAATAAAGTATGCTCTTTTTCGGTGAATTGAATTATGAGATCTCCAGGGTTTCCACCTTCTCCCGGGTGATTTCCTTCACCTTGTCGGGTCATATAATTACCAGAAGAAACTCCTGCAGGAATTTCTAACTTTATGGTGGCAGCATTTTTCTCCTTGCCCTGACCATGGCACTTTGAACAGGGACTAGACACCACTTGCCCCTTGCCCTTACAATGGTGACAGGGTTGAATATTTACAATTTGCCCCAAAAATGATTGCTGTACCTGACGGATTTCACCAGATCCCTGGCATGAGGGACAGGTAACTGGGTTGGACCCCGGAGCAGAACCGCTGCCCCGGCAACTACTACAGGGTTCATATCGTTTAATTTTTACTGTTTTTTCAGTGCCTTTGTAAATTTCTTCTAAAGTGAGCAGGATATTTATTTTTAAATCGGACCCACGGACGGTCTGTGCTCCTCTTCCATGACCCCCACCACCGAAAAAACTACCAAATCCGGATGAGCTGAAAATATCTCCGAAATGGTCAAAAATATCATTCATGTCCATATTCTGAGAGCCACCTCTACCGCCACCACCGGATTGGGTATAGGCAGAATGACCAAATTGGTCATATCTGGCACGTTTCTGTTCATCACTTAGTACTGAATAAGCTTCTGCCGCTACTTTAAACTTTTCTTCTGCAGCTGGATTACCCGGGTTTTTATCCGGATGAAATTTCATGGCTACTTTTCGATAAGCAGATTTAATCTCTTTAGCATCAGCATTTTTTGAGACGCCCAATGTACTGTAATAATCTCCCATCAGCTTTTACTCACTACCACTTTGGCATGACGTAGAATTTTATCATTGTAATTATAGCCTTTTTCAAATTCCCTCAAAATTACATTTTCGCCCTTATCCGACTCTTCACTCATGAGCGCTTCGTGCAATTCGGCATCAAAATTCTGCCCCACCGAATCAAAGGGTACAATCCCCATATATTCCAGAGTTTTATCAAGTTTGGCAACGATGAGTTCAATACCTTCCAAAATGGTTCTGGCTTTGACTTTTCCATCGGATTCCAAGGTGCGATGCAGATCATCTAAAATGGGCAGGATGGCTTTTGCCAGCTCTTCCCCGGCATATTTAAAGAGTTTACTCCGCTCTTCCTGCGTGCGCCGTTTATAATTATCAAACTCAGCCAATAAGCGGACATTCTTATCAGATTTTTTCTCTAATTCTTCGGCTTGTTCTGTAATTTGAGTCTCCAATGCTTCCACTGTTTCTCTCAAGGATTTTACAGAATCCCGCTTGCCGATTTTCTTTGATTTTGGTGTTTTTTTAGTTGTCATGTTTTCCTATGTCAATTCTGAACGATAAAAGACAGAAAATTTACGGGGAAAATCTTATTGAGAAAAAGAAATTAGATGTTAGATGTGTTTCTAAGTTCCTAAGTGACAAAGAAAGTTTCCGAAACCCGAAACCCAAAAATATTCCATTATTCATAAATCTCTAAGCATTATCAATATGAGTTATTCGTTGTTAGTTGCTGGTCATTCATTATTGGGTATTCGATATTCATTATTCGTTCTTCGTTCTCCTTTCTCCGTTCTCCGTTCTCCCGTTTCCTTTCTTCCCCACCACCGGCTGGATACAATTATTTACATCTTTTCTCTTTGCACCCCCCCCCCTATTTTTTCGTATATTACGGTCAAATCTTTTAACAAGGAAATCTAATATGAAAAACTATCTGGTAATATTATTTGTTTCACTTTCAATGGTCACTTTTGCTTTTGCTGACTGTAATATGGTGGGAGATATAAACGATGATGATGCTACAAATGTATTGGATATTATCGTTTTAGCAAATTATATCATGTCCGGCGTTACCACCTATTATATCTGTCCCCTGCAAGACCCATTTGGCTGGCCTAATGAACCCAATATTCTTGATATTGTTACTCTTGCTAATTGCATATTGGCCGAAAACTGCGATGGTTGATTTATTTGATTTAAGGGTTCCTATGATATTGGGGAGAGAATAATTATGAACCACACTAGTCTCGCAAAATGCGGGGAATTAATACAGAAAAACTCTGTCATGCTGAGCGTAGCCGAAGTAAAGCATCTCAAACCTTTATTGGATTGATGTACGATTGAGATTCTTCCTTCGTCAGAATGACAGACAAAAAGGAATACAAATATGAAACCTAAACAAAAATCTTATTTCTTCAATCTTACATCTTCAATAATAGTACTTCTATCTTTCATCTTAATTGTAACCATGGCTTTCAGCCAAAAATCCATTGATATATCAAATCCTCGGAAAATAAACCCACGAGAATTTATAGCGAGGACAATGGTGAAAGAATTACCCCAACGACATATTCGTAGTGAGAGAGTGATAAAACCAGAACACCAAAGGTCTGACCACTGTGAAGAGGGTTATGTTGATGACTGCTCTGGTGATGGTGATTGCTGTCCTGAATCATGGATTGGCGATAATTTCATGGACTGTATAGACCAACAATATGGATGTGACTTGGAATGCTATGATTTAGATGGTGGAGACTGTGCAGGAGACCCAGATCAATCTATTTGTGGCGATGGTTTTTGTGATCTTTATGAGAATAGTGAAACCTGCCCAGAGGATTGTGATAATAATTCTGTCACGGTAACAGATTATACCGGCTCACCAATTACGGCAGAAAATTCAAGTGGAGTATATGAATCAGGAACTTGGTATTATGAGATGTTTGCTGATACCATATTGATAAAAGCTACCTTTTCATATTTTGAAGGGATGTGGTCTGATAATTTGAGATTGGTACCTCAAGATAATTCGCTACCTGAATTTATCAGTTTCAGCGTAACAACAATTGGGAGTAATGGTGGAGGTGGAGGACCAAGTTTAAATTACAATCCAATGAATGAGGGTGAAATTCAAATTCAGGATTGGGGAGAAAATGGTATTTATTCAGGTATGATAGTACAGGAATTTGATTCAGATATCCCCTTTTGGACTGATACTGAATTACCTGATATATCTTGTACTGAATGGAATGAGTGCCCTGAATTTTTTTACTGTAAATCTGACTATGATGATTGCAGTACAGCAGATAATACCGGTACCTGTGTATTTTTCCATTATGGGGAATGTGGGTATGAAAATGACCCTGTATGCAGTTGTGATGGTTACACTGTTTTGAATGAATGTTGGGCAGCTATTTCGTTTCAAGACATAGCCTATGGAGGTGAATGTGTTGATGACTGCTGTTCCCCTGGTGATTTCAACTGTGATACCAACATTGATGTTTTGGATATAGTTGCCATTATAAACTGCGTATTAGATGATGCCGATTGCCCCTGCGGTGACCTTGATGATGATGGCTCTGTGAATGTTTTGGATATTGTTATATTGGTGAATATGATATTGGGGAATAATTAACCACAGATGAACACAGATATACACAGAAATAATTTCGTAGGGATCCGCCAGCTGGCGGATGTCTGTCCGTGTGTAGTACATAATTCGGGCGGACACGCAGGACCGCCCCTACAGAAAAGAAATTATCCATTCAACG
>Ga0209089_10003971_pt1 | contig 12454 bp, 10 predicted proteins | sample ArcticOcean_MG_C_FD_187431 | JGI IMG/M metagenome (GOLD analysis project Ga0209089, IMG submission 187431) | Marine microbial communities from western Arctic Ocean - ArcticOcean_MG_CB2_150 (SPAdes) (version 2) | ecosystem: Environmental > Aquatic > Marine > Oceanic | place: Arctic Ocean: Canada...
CGGCACAGATTAGGGCCGCACGAAATGGGTTATGCGTATTCCACAACTGCATATTTGTGGTGTCTGTGGCATAGCGAATATTCAACGGGTCAAAGATTAATAACCCGCCGTAATCTCGATCCACAATATGCTGTGTTAGACGTTTCCAACGATATTCCCGCATGTTCGCAAGGTTCGGCAATACCAAACCTGCAGCTTCCCATTCACTAAAGGCCAATTGTGTAGGCCCAATTTCGACGCGATCATTGTCGTTGAGTGAGCCATCGGCTAGATGCGTCCCTCTCGACGGATCAATCTTACGGATATCCGAAAAAGATTGTTTCAATTGGAATGCCGTCCTTTTAGTATTTTTTGTCCTGCTTCATGCACGACTGTCATATACAAGTTCGGGTAGAGGTGGTGGTGGGCCGCTCATGTCCAGACCGTGCACGTCAAGTGCGAACTCAGCAAAGTGCTCATCCGCAGCAGCCATAATCTTCCCGAAACCCTTAGCGGGGTTTTCACCTTCGAACGTCAAGATAACGAAGTCACCGTTAGGTGTTTCTTGCAAGAAGGAACGTTCATGCACACCGGCGTCCTCTCGGGATTTGTCCATTTCAGCCTTTAATGGGGCTTCATTCATGCTATTCATCATTTCTCGCCACTTGTCTTTCTTACCCGGGAGTATCGGAATACACATTGAAAGCAAAGCCATATCGTTTCTCCTAGAAAATAGTTGTTATTGATCTTGAATTACCAGCCCTTTTGACCACTCGAAGCTTTGCCTGTAAAGCGAGTGGTTTTATCGTAACTCACTCCGCACGAAACGGGCTATTGTTGCCAGCACCTGCTGCAAAACGATGAGTACGGTAGTCATCCACTAACACCGGGGCATACTTCGGTGGGGTATCTGGACCACAACATGTGGGGAGGCATTCCACCGTCGCGTTGTACCGTGGTCCAACAAAGAAACCAATTGATCAGAGGTAATTTCCTCTAATGTAATCTTTAGGGTAAGTTTGTTTAACCCACTCTTGAATTTTTGGATGCACATCAACTGCCGAACAAACCCTAGATATTTTTGGGTAGCTAGTGAGAAGGTTTGTCGGAATTCCATCTAGCATCCCTGACGACAACCATCCCATAAGCCGCCAAATCGCTATGTCGGCAAGACCCATGCTCTGCCCTAAAATCCAATCGCTATTATCGGAAATATTTTTATCTACTATCTGTAATTTTCTCCCCAAGATGCCGCTGCACATCTCTTGGCGCATCGTTCGCCTTTTTTCATCATCCTCTTCACTACCAGCACTAGAAACTAAGACAGTAATATCTGTCGCAATATCTAAATACTGATCAATTTGAGCAGCTAATATGTCATTGCTCCTAGGATACATGCCGGACAATTTTCCACAAAACCGCGCAATGCCACCAGTTTGAGCTATAGACACTCCATCAACTATTAAACACGGGAATTGGTGAAAGGGAATAACTGTGCCATCGTCTAAGTGACCATTTTCTTTAACGCGCTGGAATTCTTCTCCGGTAATTATTTTATTCTCAAACGCTACGCCTCCAATAAAAAGAGCGATTTTCCCTACTTCCGCTCTCCAGAAGGGAATGTCAAAGTAAATAAAAGTAAGTTCCAATCTTGATCTCTTAGACTTCAATTACGGTAGTGAAATTTCAGCACCTGTTCTCATTTTAGCTGGCGAGAATGATGTTTAATACAAGTAACAATTACCGTACAGCCGGAAATTTATCGTCAATTCTACCGTCAGTTACCGCCAGACTCCATTAAACACCTGGGGACAAAACTGGACATACAAGAAGCCATAAGCCCTTAATACAAGCCATTATTTTGACTTTATCGGACTCTACGGCGCAGTGTTGTGGTGGGCCCGTGCGGGGATCGAATCTGGGACCCGCTGATGATAAGCCATTACGCACTTTGTAACAGCGCGCTAAAGGTGCGAATGTTAGGCGTGTGTTCAAGCTGTGCGACCGCATCCCGAATTATTGGCGCGCGCGCGCTTCCCAGGCGTGCCGCGCACAGCGCCAGAAACTTTCCCTTGACCTCGTCGTCGTGCATGGGCAATTGCGGCGAGCCGGGAGGGTGCTCGCTGTTGGCGTACAACTCGCGGCCACCGTGCAGGCGAACGGTTATCCGGTGTGGCCATGCTGTCGGATAGCAAGCATCCAACCCCGCGTCGTGACGCACCTGTACCCGCTGGCATAGTGCGCGCAGCTGCGCATCGTGCAGCATAGGCTCTTCGAACGCGTCCAAAGTCAGCTCTCCGGTCAGCAAAATGCAGGCGACGGCGAACTGGTGGGCGAGGATCGCGTCCGAGCGGGTTTCGATCACCGGTTTGTCCGACACTTCAACTGACTGTTTGAAAGCATCGATGAACACGCTCTCAACGTCGCCGGGGGAAATGTTCTCTTCAACACGCAGATGGCGTAACACTTCGACCGGTCCGTGTGTGAAGCGGCACGAGGGGTATGGTTTTAACGACACCGATAACACGCCATTGCCAGCGACAGCAGGTACCGCAAGCGTGCCAGCATCGCGCTGCGGACTCATTACGCGTAAGAACCCCCAGAGCCCATCGAGGATCCCCGCCGGGCCGGCTAACCCCGCGCGTGCGAGTTGCGCCGAGCGCACGCCCCATGCGGCAGCGCGTGCACCATTGACTGCGCTGTCGGCGAGTCCACCATCTTCTTGGTACTGGCGCAATCCGCTGGCACCGCCGCCCGCGTGGCCGAGTGCCCCGGCAGTGCCTTCCTCCTCGAGGCCCATCGCTTTTGCCGCAGCTGCTGCTGCAGCGAAAGCGTTGATCGTCCCAGTGCTGTGAAAGCCGTGAGCATAGTGCTGTGGCCCGGCGGCTCTGGATACCCACACGGCGACCTCGTATCCCGCAACGATTGCCTCAAGCGTGGTCAACCCACTGGCCCCAACGTCCTCGGCCGCTGCCAGTGCAGCCGCAACCACTGCGCTGCCCGGATGCACCGGCCCGTTCTCAAATGTGTCGTCAAAGGTGTGGGCGCGGCCTAAGAAAGCATTGCAAAATGCGGCATCCGCTGCCGGGACCGGCTGCGCCAGTCCCACGACACAAGCGGCACCAGGTGCGGCGGCCTCCGTGGCGGAATCTTCGAACACGCGAAGCACTGAGGCGCTGTGTGGGGCGCGATGACCCGCACACATGACACCCAGGGTATCAAGAACGTGGAGTTTGACTTTTTCGCGTACCGGCAGCGGTAACGCAGACCAACGTAACCCGACCACCAGGCGGGCAAGGGCGGACGCAGCCGTCATTTGCGCGCTCCGCGCTTGCGGCGCGTTTTCTTGGTCACCGCATCGCCCCTGCCCTCGACGATCGTGACGAGTAAGTTATTCAATTCGTCAGCCTCTATCCGCGCACCGGTGCCAACGACCACGGTCGACTCTGTCTCTTCGATGATGACGGGTCCTTGCAAACAGCTGCCGTTGGACAACGCGTAGCGGTCATAGACCGCACAGCTGATGAAGTCACTGTGCTCGGGGAAAAACACTGGTCGGTGACCTTTCAATGCGTGCCGCGCATCGCGACCACTGTGCGTTTGGTGCAATGAAACCTTAGGCTGCGGGCCGCGCAGCACCGCACGCCAGCTGACCACTTCCAAAGGAACGCGTGGGTTTGTGCGGTGATACGCGGCACGGTACTTCGCCTCGAAGCGCTCGCGAATCGCGTCGAGGTGGCGCCGGGTAATGCTTCCCTTGGGTAGGGAGACGAACAGTTCTGAGCTTTGGCCGCGATAGCGCACGGCCGCTTCGCGCTCAACAACAACCTCCGAGGCTCTGACGCCTGCAGATTGCAACAACGCTTTTCCCTGCGCCTGCATTTCGGCGAAGTGCGTGCGCACCGCACGTAAATCGACGCGATCCAACTCAGCGGCGTCCGCACGTAACAACTCGAAGGCCGGCGGGGCGAGCAAGAATCCGAACGCCGACATGACGCCTGCGCGCGCGGGGTAAAGAATGCGGCGGATGCCGAGATTCTGTGCCACGCGGTAGGCGTGCACCGGCCCTGCACCACCAAAGGCCACCAGCGTGTAGTCGCGTGCATCCTTGCCACGTTCAGCGCAATGGATCTTTGCGGCCCGGGCCATGTTGTCGTTCACGACCTCGTGAATGCCCCAGGCGGCGCGTGCCGTGGAAAGCTTCAGCGGTCGGGCGACGTGCTTGATGATCGCTTGCTCAGCGCGATCACGGTGCAGTGGCATACGTCCGCCAAGAAAGTAAACCGGATCGAGATAGCCCAGGTAAAGATCGGCATCGGTTACGGTCGGCATATCACCGCCGAAGCCATAGCATGCGGGCCCGGGCGACGCGCCCGCACTTTGCGGCCCGACTCCGAACAGACCTAGCTCGTCGCCATGCGCAACACTGCCGCCGCCGGCGCCAATCTCGATCATTTCGAGCACCGGCACCTTCAGTGGCAGACCACTGCCCTTGGCAAAGCGGTACACCCGACCCGCCTCGAAGGTGCTTGAACGAGTCGGCACGCCATCGTCGATGACGCAGATCTTCGCGGTCGTGCCGCCCATGTCAAAGGCAATCAGATTGTCATAGCCCAGCGTTGCACCGAAATAAGTGGTTGCGAGAATACCACCGGCCGGCCCCGACTCGACGAGCCGCACGGGGTAGAGCATTGCTGTTTCACAACTAATGGTGCCGCCCTCGGATGTCATCATCAGTGGTGCCGCTCGCGTGCCGGCCTGTTCCAGCGCGGTGACCAGTTGTTCGAGGTAGCGGCGAATGGGAGGGCGTACGTAGGCATTCGCCGCGGTCGTGCTCGCGCGCTCGTACTCTCCGACGTCAGGGACGACGTCCGAGGATACAGATACAGCGATGCCGGGTGCCTCCTGTTCGAGAATGCGCGCAACTGCCTGCTCGTGCAGCGGATTGCGATAGGAATGCAGCAGGCACACGGCGACGGCCTCCACGTCTTGCTCTACGAGTTGGTGGGCAGTGCGACGTACTTGGCCTTCGTCCAGCGCAACGATCACGGTGCCCTCGGCATCGAGGCGCTCGTTGATCTCGAAAGTCAGAGAGCGCGGCACAAGCGGTGAAGGAAGATCAATTTCGAGGTCGTAAATGTTGTAACGGCACTCACGAGCCATGATGAGGGTGTCGCGAAACCCTCGCGTGACTAAGAACGCCGTACGTGCGCCGCGGCGCTCAATAAGCGCATTGGTAGCGAGCGTGGTGCCGTGAACAAAAACCTGCACGTCCGCCGCGGGCACCGAGTTCTCCGCGAGGATTTGTGCAATGCCGCGCATCACCCCGCTGGCCAGATCACCCGAGTCAGTGAGCAGTTTACCGACCGCGATCTCGCCACCGACGCGATCCAGCAGCGCGAAATCGGTAAAGGTTCCGCCGATATCGACGCCCAGGGCAAAACCGTGGGCGCTACTTTTTGCCATTGCCGCGCTTGTTCTTCGCAATCACCTTCGCGCGCGCCTTGGTCGCCACCATAGCGGGCATTTTTGCGACGCTACGTCCGTAATGCCGACGCGCCGTAGCGCGCGACACCAATCCGTCTTGGACATCGTTGTACAGGGCCAGCGGGTCGCGCTCGTGCGGCGCGTAGGTGCCGCCAGAGCCAGGAATTTCCAGGCGCATAACGTCACCCTTCACGAGTTGCACGGGGACTTTGTCCTCGACCCTGCGGCCATTGAGGTAGTGGCCGCCCGCTGCGCCCGGCAGGCCGCCGCGCAGGCCCGCAGGGGGTGTGTCGAGCTTGCCGTGCTCGGCGCGAACGGTGAGCGGGAATGCCGACAGCGACTCGAATTCCATGAACTGGCCACAGCCGCCACGTTGCCTGCCCGCACCGCCGGAATCCGTGCGTAGACCTTTCTCGCGGACACGCAGCGGCATTGAGCGCTCCAGCACCTCGATGGGAATGTTGGAAGAATTGGCCGGGAATCCTATTGTATGCAGGCCGTCTTTACCGGCCCGTGCCCCCATGCCGCCCATGACGAAGATGAGGTCGGAGAATGCGCGTCCATCTTCCTTACGCCCAGCAAGGTAGACCAGAGACTTGTTACCTGATTCAGCGAGGATACGCTCAGGGATCACATCCTTAAGGGCATCGAGGATGGCAATCGGCAGGTAGTGGCCGGTACTCGGTTTCATTTTTACCGGTGCTGGAAAGATTGGGTTGAGCAAAGAGCCTTCAGGGGCCGTCACAGTGATCGGTGCAAAAGTGCCTTGATTGTTGGGCACGTCTGGGCAAGTGATGCACTTCACTACGTACAGCGACCACACATTGGTATAAACCAGGGTGCTGTTAATGCCAAATGGGCTCTGCCCCGCACTACCTGCGTAGTCAATTATCATCGAGCCATCGCGCACTGTGATCGTCACCTCGATCCCCAGCGCCTGCCCATCGAAGCCGTCGACGCTTGACGAACCGCGATAGATGCCTTCGGGGATACTGTCGCGGATGCCGCGCCGCATGGCAGCCTCCGATCGCTCACGAATGGCCACCGACAAATCCGTCAACCCGTCGAGGGCATGCTTGCTGAGAAACGCAGACATGCTTTCCTGCATGACGTGCAGGCCGGTGATGAGTGCACGCACGTCGCTCGTCACCTGCTCAGGTACCCGAACGTTTGCCTCCAACATCGCGAAGAAGGTGGCATTCTCCTGACCACCCTCGACGGCCTTCAACGGCGGAATGATGAGGCCCTCTTCGTAAACTTCGCGGGGCACACCCGAGAGTAAGCCGCCGATGTCAGCCATGTGCGCCATGCTCTCGATGAAACCAATCAGGCGGTCCTCATAGAATAGCGGTGCCACCACACCGATATCATTCAAGTGCCCCATGAACCACCACGGGTTATTCGACACAATGACGTCGCCGGGTCGCAAATCCTGCGCGGCAAAACGGTTCAACAGTTCCTTTACCGCGACCGAGGTGACACCCGGTTTTGAGGCGATGCTGGCATCCGCGGCGAGCAGATTTCCCTCGCCGTCGTACAGCATGACGCCAAAGTCACGGCCTTCAACAACCACCTTCGACATCGAGGTTCGAATGATCGCGTAGGCTGCCTCGTCGACCAGCGTGACGAGACGATTCCACAGCACCTCAAGATCGATGGGGTCAAAGTGCCGGCCAGCGCGCACACTCTTCCCGGTGACCCTAGGCGTTGCGCGGCGGGGTTTTTTTACCGGCATGAGGGGCTTGTGCGACCGCTCAAACCGGCAGTTCGACATCGAGCAACAACGCGTGCTGCTGACAACCGTAAACGTCGGTATCACCGAAGTCCCCAGCCGACACCGCCCGTGGGATGGTCGCCTTAAAGGCCAGGCCCGCGTCGTAGGCCGTGAAGATGACGTCCCCGACGGCAACCGAGTATCGTTCGGCGATAAGCTGCGCGCATACAACCCCACTCGCCTTGACCTTCTCATAAGTCTCGCGATCGGCAAACGCAATGTCGATCGTGACCTCAAAGGGTCCCGCGTTTTTGCTGCGGCACATGACCGCGCATTGCTGGATGGTGCGCATCTGCGTCGTTCCTAAAGAGATTCGTATTCGATGGGGAAAATGCTCAGTGGATCGTCAAGCTGCACCACATGGAAGACGTTAAAGCGATACACCGGCCCACACGATATATCCGAAGGTGAGAAGGGGAAGGCCATGTTACCTTCCTTGCACAGTCGACCCGGGAAGTCGACATGCAACAACTGCGGTCGCGCCATCGCGAGCACGTCGTTGGCGGTCTCCTGATCGTCAGCGATAACCTCAGCGACAACCCCCAATTCATGAGACAGGGTCTGCTTGACCTTCTCGCGAGCGCCCATCACGCCGTCGCGGCCGTACACGCGGATGTTGAGCCGGTAGTCCTCAGGTGCGACACCAAATGCAGACGCCTTGGTGCTAACGTTCTCGCGCACACTCTCAAGGAAACTGTCGAATTGCGCAATCAACCCTGGATCGCGTGTACCACAGATCGTGATCGCTCGATGGCCAAGCAACTGCGCTCCTTCAAGTTTCACCGTGTAGACATCATCGGGGCGCCACTGCATGCCTTCCACGCGCACCGCACGATCCGACACAGCAGTGAAGGTGCAATCCGTGGTGTCGAGCATGCCGCCTGGTTCTTGATGCAAGTGCGGGTGTGGGTTCTCGTGCAAGCTCTGCGCTGCCACCGAGTTCGGCGTGCAAAAACGAATCGGATTGGTGGCTTCAACAACGATGCCACCGGCGTTCACCTCAACCAGCAAACAGTCATGTCCTTTCGGCCACGCCGCTGTGGCACCGCATTCGAGCAACTTGCCCGAATACCAAGAAGGCGCGGGCGCACACTGGTCGCGCATGGCGCCGCCAGCCCACGGCGCAGGATCGCTGCTGCGTCCCGCGAGGATCACGTCGGCGCCTGCATCGAGCGCCGCCATAAAAGGTTCCGAACCCATCATGCCAACAATGCGCTCCGCCTTGTCAATGGCATCGTCTGCAAGCTCCGGAACGCCGCGTAGAGCGCGTACTTTGCCTGCGGCGCGACGGTCCTTGACCCACTGCTTGTCTTGCTCGGAGTGAATGAGCGCCAGCTTGAAGTTGAGCTTCTCTTCGCGCGCAAGTTCACGCACGATGTCGGCGACAACCTGCAAGTGAGGTTCGCCGCCAGCGCCGCCGCAACTTCCGATCACCAGTGGAATGTGGTGCGCGCGTGCGCCAATCAGCATTAATTTGATGTCGCGTTTCATCGCCCGCCGCGAGTTAAGGGTCTTTCCGGAGCCCAGGTAATGCGGACCGGGATCTGTGCTACCACCATCGACACCGATCATGTGTGGGTCGCGCGCCAGGCCGTTTCGCAGGGATTCCTCAGGAAAACCGTAGCCGAGCAGTCCACTGGTCGACAACATCCGAAAGTTACTCATTCAGCGTTCCTCTACAACAGTTGGCCGTGAAGTGGCGAGGCCGCTTTCACACCGCGTGATTGGACCGAATCTAGCGTATGGATAGGCGAACTAAAAGCTTCGAAAGCACAGGAGAGTGCGGGCATTTCCGTTGACAGCGATCGTCTTCGCATCACGTTAGGGAGGCTATATCGAGTACGCATTCAGCGCGTTTTTGGGATGTGGCCGAAGCGATCGTAACGCTCATAGACCGCTTGGCGATCGTCACCCGAGAGAAGCTCGTTGCGTTGCACCAACTCAATGCGCTCCAACTCCTCAGCCGATTCCGCGACTTGTTGGGCAAGCCGTGCAGGCACGACCATTACCCCGTCGGCGTCGGCGACGATCGCATCGCCCGGGGTGATTACAACCTGCGAGTGAGTCTGTCCTGGCATCACGATAGGGCTGCCGAACTGCGTGATTCGCCACCGCTTGGCAGAGCTAACCGGGGTGATAAAGGTCGCCCAGGTCGGCACTCCGATCTCGGTGATTGCGACAACATCGCGTACCCCACCGTCGGCGACGACGCCAGCAACCCGCTTAAGCTGCGCACTGAGCGCGATATTTCCACCCCATACCGGGCAACCCTCGAAACCGCCGGTTGCAATAACGAGCACATGATCTTCGAGTGGACGACGAAATATCTCGAAACTGGGAATTAGTGCGCCTGGCTCGTTTTTTGGCAAATCGCCAACTGAGGTCTCGCCTTCGATACAAAATGCCGGTCCGCAACAGCGCATGCTACGGTCAAGGCCAGCAATTTTGTGGTTCAGCGCCTGATGGTGGAATCCCATCTCGCGCAAGGTGTCACCAATCACCGCGGTCGGCAGGACACCAAGTCGTTTGAATACAGAAGAGTCCAGTTCATTCATCATGCTTGGCTCGCAGTGGTTGTTCAGTGCGGCGGGATCGTGGATTAAATGCGTGCGCTATGCTTGAGCAACGCCCAGATCTCGCGACGCGCCTCGAGAAACTCAGGGCTCGTTTTGATATCGTCAGCGCGGGGGCGACCAAATGGCACGTCGATGACGCGGTCGATCTGCGACGGGCGCGGCGACAGCACAAGGATGCGATCGCCGAGATAAAGCGCCTCTTCAATGCTGTGTGTCACGAATATCACTGTCTTCTTTTCTTGTTGCCAGATTCTCAGCAATTCGTCCTGCAATAGATCACGGGTCTGCACATCAAGCGAACCGAATGGTTCGTCCATCAGTAACACTTCAGGATGGATCGCAAGGGCGCGCGCGATGCCAACGCGTTGTTGCATTCCACCGGAGAGTTCGTATGGATAGGCCTCCTCAAAACCAGATAGGCCTACCAGTTCGATGTAGTGGCTGCCGCGTGCGCGACATTCCGGGCGATCGAGATTAAGCATTTGCATGCCAAATTCAACGTTGCCGCGCACCGTCAGCCAAGGGAAGAGGTCGAAGCTTTGGAAGACAAAGCCCATGCCGTGTGCATGACCGTTGCCGGTGACCTCTTTAGCGTCGAGAAACACCGCTCCGGCATCGGCCGGAACGAGTCCATCGATGATTCGCAACAGCGTCGATTTTCCGCAACCGCTGGGTCCGAGAATGGCGAGAAACTCGAGATTCGCGACCTCAAAGGAAAGCTCCGCGAACACTGGCACGGTTGATCCCGTGCCCTGTTCGAAGCGCTTCGTCAGGCCGCGAACCTCAAGCTTTGCCGCCATCGACGGCTTAACCTCCGAGTTCGTCGAGTGCCTGCTCCACGTACTGAGTTTGCACCACAGAATCGAGATCGACTGTGCCTGCAATTGCACCGGAGGCCTTATACGCCGGCAGCAGTCCACGAAAGTTCTCTACGTTGAAACCCATGTCTTTAGGCCACGCATTGATGGGTCCGCGCAGCGCCTCCCAAACTGGCCTCAACTGCTCGGCCGTAGCGTCTTTCGAGTTCTTGAAAGATGCGAACTTGCGGTACTTGTCGGTGAACCAGTCGAGGTCGTCATTAGCGCGACGAAAGGCGGTCAGCGTCGCTTTCAGCACGTCTACTGCTGCGCGCCTGTTCTTCGCATTCGCAAGCCATGCACCGTTCGCCACCCACACTTCGTTCACCCACACCGGGTATTCCTTGTGTGGTTCGATTACAACCTTAAAGTTGCCCTGTTTGGCGACTCTCTCTGCTTGATCGAAGTGGATGAGGGAAGCATCCACGCGGTCCGCCAACAACGCCCGCATCCGCGTGCCTGAACCCGCCATTTCTATAAACGTCAGCTTGTCGGGATCGATGCCACGGTTTTGCATTGGCCCGACTAGCACAACATGCGTCACATCGCCCTTTGAGGCAATGGCTATTCGAATTCCGGGCTTAGCAAGATCTTCAACACTTTTCACTTTATCGCCGTTTGCAACCAGTACGAGCGTGGTGTTGTTGTAGAAGTGGCCAATGATCTTCAGATCGGCCCCTGCCTCCGCTGCTCGTAGCACAGTTGGCGGATCCGTTTCACCGAGGTCAGCCGACCCGGCGACCATATTCTGCGTTGCGATGCGGATCTGTTTGATACGGGTCACAGACGAAGTTCCGTATCCCATCGATGGCAAGATGTCGTGCACTGCAGCGTAACTCGGCACGTGGATTGAAAGCGTGAATCCGAGTAACTGGAACTTTATAACGCGCTGCGCCTCGGCAAACGCCAGTTGGCTGGCAAGCGTTCCAACGCCTGCGATGCCCGTCCCAAGTCCAAGTCCAATCCCCTGAATCACTTTGCGTCGATTGAGCATTATGTCATCCTCCTAGTGGGTTTTGATCGATCCGAAAAATGCCGAACCGTACATATGCCGACGTCGCGAGGCTCAGCCTTACGCGCCGTTGGCGTATCTCTCCTCGTACCAAGGTGCCACACGGCGCCCAACATATCGTAGTGCTTCATTCGCCGTCACCCCAACCGCCATCAGTGTAACCATCAATGCAAGCAAATTAGCCGTCGATATATACAGGCCCGCGGTGTTCACAAGCCCGCCTATGCCGACGAGCACGTACAGTTCAGCGACAACCATACCGCGAATTGCCTGCACTAGTCCAATACGTGCGCCGGTGATTAGAAACGGGTATGAGGCCGGCAGCAGAATCCGCCAGAAAGTGCGCAAGCGGCTCGCATTGAATGAACGGCCGACGCCCACCCAGCGCGGATCGATGCCACGTGTTCCCTGATAAGCCGTCAGCACGATATAGAAGACCGACGCGATAAATACCACCAGCACGCGAAATCCGAACCCGGTCCCCACCATGACAATTAACAGCGGCACCAGAGAAGCGACCGAGGTCACCACCAGCATATTCACCCATGGTCGCAGAATCGCGTCGAATATCCGGGAGCGCCCCATCGCCACGCCCACCGGCATGCCGACGCAGCACGCGAGTACGTAACCAAGCAGCATTTGTCGCAACGATCCCGCAAGCTCGCGCGGCATTTCACCATCCGCCACCAGTTCCACTAGCTCAGGGATGACGAGTAAGGGTCCAGCGAGCAACGCCTCCCCAACCGTGCGCCCGAGCGCTTCCCAAATG
>Ga0209089_10003973_pt1 | contig 12451 bp, 8 predicted proteins | sample ArcticOcean_MG_C_FD_187431 | JGI IMG/M metagenome (GOLD analysis project Ga0209089, IMG submission 187431) | Marine microbial communities from western Arctic Ocean - ArcticOcean_MG_CB2_150 (SPAdes) (version 2) | ecosystem: Environmental > Aquatic > Marine > Oceanic | place: Arctic Ocean: Canada...
CCGCCTTTGATCAGATACAGCCCGCCATCAACCGACGGTTTCTTGAGTCCGTTCTGGTGATTCGCTGGACCCATCGTATAGACCGTCAGCAGATGATTGTCCGGAGCCGCCGACGGATGCGTGAACTTGCCCACGCGAGGTGACTCGTTCTTTCCAAGTACGGATGCATCGGCCGGGCCTTCGCCGTTGTTTGCGAATCGGGTGAACGAAGTCAGTCCGAATGGAGTAAAGGGCAGGCGATAAAGCCTGGGCTTGCTGTTGTAGAAGCGGCCGAATCGCAGTGGCGTATTTCGAGGATCGCCGCGCCAGCCAGGACCGAACGCCGAATAACCGTCTGGCATACTCGCGGGCAGCTTGAAGTAGGCACCAAAGCCGCTGTTGTTCAGGTTGTAGTATTCCTCAGCGACGATCGATCCATCCGACAACTGCGTCTGAAAGTGAAACGCGTTCGGCGCGCCGCCCGTGTCAAAGGCACTGATCACCGGAGCCCAGTTCGTTCCGTCGGGATGAATGCTCCACAGGCCCCACAGAATGCCGCTGCGCAGGCCCTGTGATTCCATCGAACTGAAAATGATCCGGCCGTCTTTGAGGACCACGGGATGGAGGGCCATGCCAATGTTCAGATGGCCGATGCATTCAACGTTCCGCCCGTCGTCGTCCATCACAAACAACTGCAACGTCGGGCCGTTGTGTTTCGGCGGCCGGAACGCATCACGGTTGCTGGTAAACACCAGGCGACCACCGGGCAATGGATACGGACCCGTGTTGAAGACTCCGTAATCGAGATGCGTCTTGCCGTCTTCGCGCGACACAAAGTCACTGGACCAGTCTGCCGCGCCGGTGTTGGGCGTAAACTTCTGATGCGTCAGCCGGACGATCTTTCGCGTCGCTAGGTGAATCCTGTAGATATCCGCTCCAGCCTTCGGGTACTTCCCGGCCCAGTTGACCGTCATATCGTGGATATGCGAGTAAAACACTGATTCACCGTCGAGCGACACGACGGGATCGATGATCGATCCTTTTCCACCCGCGACGAGCACTTCCTCGCTGCCGTCCGGTTGCAGCAGCATCAGATCTCCGCCTGGATCGAGCAGCACGGGATGCGCGATCTCGGCCCATTTCGAGCCAACATCGTCACCTTTGCGAGGCACGCGCACATAGACGATGGGATAGTCGTAATCGAGCGATCGGTCGCTCGAAATATGCGGTACATTCAGACTGATCGGATCAGGAAAACGCTGGTCGGCCACGTCGGCCGCCATACCGAGCGAACAACTGAATAACGCGAGCAACGCACAGATGAGACATCGCTGAGACATCGAACACTCCCTGCAGTTTGCGGAACGCAGTAGCTCCAGGTCTGGGGTAGCCGAAGTCGCCAGACTTTGGCCAGATCGCGATGACACGCGAAAAACCAAACGCTGGCGAGTTCGGCTACCAGGCCTCGTCAGAGATCGTCAGGAGTTAAGCCAGTGTGCTTGCTGATCCGTGACAACATTCGAGGGCCGATCGTTTCGCCATCGTGAAAGGCAAACACATAGTCCGACCAGCCTTCGCGCGACAGGATGCGGTGCGAGCCGGACTTGTGGCGTTTCACGACCCAGCCGATTTTCAGGAGTCCTACCAGTACACGCCGAGCCCTTGTTGACGGCCACTGGCTCATGGGACGACCGAGAAGAAGTCAGCAGATTGTGGGACTGGCTCCCCGTTTTCGAGGCGGTCAGCCAGGACGCGAAGGGCCAACGCTTTGACGCGAGCCACCGCTTCATCACGTGAGTCGCCGTAAACGACGACACCCGGGAGATCCGGAATCTCGGCGAGCCACCGACCATCGTCTTCACATTCCGTCTCGATTCTCAGGTTTACTGCCATCTGACCAGTCTACCACAACGCGCCATGTTCGCCTGCCCAACGGGTTCGCACAGCCGTCGCCGCACGCTGAGGGCACCAACGGCCATGCATCAGTTTCAGTTTCGAACTCTGCGGCTCGTGCGTTGTTAGCCGTCGCCATCAGATGTCATTTTTGATGAAGTTCGCCAACCCCAATACGCGGCAATTACAGCCAGAGTAGTTGCTGTAACGAACCATCCGACAAGCTCGCCCGTGTCTTTGGCCACGGCATGACCGATGAGTGCCCCTGGGATTCCGCCCACGATTACTCCGAACGACAGGTACCAAAATGCAACGAGGCCGCGATAAATCGTGAATTGCCGACTTGAGTTGAATCGTCGATACGAGGTGAACGCGATTACGATACCGGCAATGCCTCCCGTGATTGCAAAAATACGCACGCCCAACTCGCTGCCAATGCCAAATACGACGGCAGCGCTCATGCCGATGGCACTGCTGATGAAGAAGGTGACCAGAGCCCCGTAGATGTAAGGAAGTGGGTGGAGCATCGTGATGTGAAATCGGCTACGGCGGCAAACGGGGTTCTGGCTGACACACTGTCGCAGAGAGGAATTGTGGGAGTGAAGATGTCCAGTGAGCGTACTCCGGAGAATGCAACTCGGCAATTGGGCAAGTCGGGATGACGCGGTTGGAACAGGTGCCAGGCGTGGAACATCAGACGGGACGTCTGCAGAACTGATCAATTCATACCTGGCTGACTCACACTGCGGGATGGCCCCGTGCGATGATTCGACGAACGGTTTTCATGGTGTCTGCAGGTTCCAGGGATGCAGCGACATGAGTTCGTCGTCAACATCCGGCCGTGCGGGCGCAGCTCCTGAGCCAATGGGCTCACCCCGCCGCGCGAAAACGTCGCTTCTCGCAACGTGGAACAAAGGCCAACCGATGAGACGACTGATTTCCTTGACGGTTCTGACCGCGTCCGCCGTGTCCCTCGCCGCTGCGCCGGAAGTCAGGGACGAGCGTCTGGAACTGACACTTGTTGCCAGTGAGCCGGATATCGTGACTCCTGTCGGTGCGACATTTGATTCGAAGGGCCGACTGCTGGTTGTCGAGGTTCATACACACTTTCCACCGGACAACTACGCCGGGCCGAAACACGATCGCATCCGCTTCATCGAGGACACCGACGGAGACGGGAAAGCCGACCGATTCCGTACATTCTACGAAGGCTCGCTGAAGACGATGAGTCTTGCCGCCGGGGCGGACGACTGGATTTACGTTGCGACCCGAATGCGAATCTTCCGGATTCGAGATTCCAACGGAGACGACAAGGCCGATCAGGAAGAAGAGATCGCGCGACTCGACACGAAGGGCGATTACCCTCACAACGGTCTGGCCGGGTTGACGTTCGATGGCGAAGGACGACTGATCTTTGGGATTGGCGAGAACCTCGGTCTTCCGTATGCACTGATCGGCAGTGATGGTGCGAAGCTGAGTGGCGGCGGTGAAGGCGGCAATGTCTACCGGTGCCAGGCAGACGGCTCGAAGCTTGAGCAACTCGCCACCGGTTTCTGGAACCCGTTCGGGATGTGTGTCGATCCCCACGGACGAATCTTCTGTGTTGGCAACGACCCAGACTCGATGCCACCCTGTCGGCTGATGCATGTCGTCAAAGGCGGCGATTACGGGTACCAGTTCCGCTACGGCCGTTCGGGCAGACACCCGTTGCAGGCCTGGGATGGCGAGTTGCCAGGCACGTTGCCGATGGTCGCCGGTACGGGCGAAGCCCCCTGTGCGGTGCTGCCGTATCATGGGCAACTGTGGGTAACGAGCTGGGGCGATTACCGCATCGAGCGATACACGCTTGAGCCTCGCGGCGCATCGTTCGGAGCAAAGCTGGACGTTGTCGTGCAGGGTGATGAGAACTTCCGGCCAGTCGACTTCGCCGTCGCGCCGGACGGGTCGCTCTACTTCACCGACTGGGTCGACCGCAGTTACCCGGTTCACGGCAAAGGTCGCATCTGGCGACTGAGCTGGAAGTCGAAACCAGAAGCCACGGACTTCCCCGCGCTGTCCGAAGCCGAGCACCAGGCGGCACGTCTGGCAGCCAACCGCCAGATCAGGGAACTGCGAACGATCGGCGACCCGGACCCGTTTATCCGCAACGCAGCCATCGAGGGCTTTTCGAAGTCGGGCCTGGTTGTGCGCGTCGATCGAGATGGTCTGGCCACGTCTTCACAGCGGGTCGGCCTGCTGGAAGCCGGTCGTCGCGCTGGGTTTTCGGGGGACGTTCGACATGCCGCCATCGACTCCGCGCTATTGGACTCTGCTGCTGAAGTGCGGCTCTACGCCCTCCGCTGGATCGCCGACGAAAAGCTGACGGAGTTTCGAACGCCGGTGGAGAAAGTCGCAAAGTCAAAAAACACGACGCCCGCTCTGTTTCAGGCGGCGGTGGCGACACTCGAGTGGCTCGACACGGGCAAGGTCGCGAATCTGAAACGCAGCCATCGCGGGCATTACTTCGCCGGTGTCCTCACCCAGGACGGCTACCCGGATTCCATTCGAGCGATGGCGTTGCGATCACTCCCGCCGGATCACGACACGCTGACTCCGAGTCGGCTGGCAAATCTGTCGCGGTCTCCCAATGAGACGGTGCGCCGAGCATCGGTACGAACGCTGGCACTGGGAACCGGAACCGATCGATTTAAGCTGTTGGCGGAGATCGCCGGGGACGAATCCCGTGGTGAGCAGCTTCGAGCGGATGCGGTGTTCGGCCTACGAGCGAGCCCCGACCACAAAGAACAACTGAAGATCCATGCGAAGACTGGTCCAGGTCCCGTCCGCCAGGCAGCTGTTAACGCGATCCAGGGAGCAGGCAGCGCGCCAGGTCCCTCTCGCCCTTCACCACAGGACACCGGCGCATGGATGCAACTTGTCGAAGCCGCAGGGGCCGAGCCGGACATCGACGCCGGATGGCGCATCTTCTTCGGCTACGGCAAGTGCTCGACCTGCCACGCACTGCAGGGCCGAGGCAGTTCGTTTGGCCCTGACCTGACGAGCATCGCGAAACGAATGCCTCGTCGAAGATTGGTCCAATCCATCCTCGAACCCAGCCGCGAAATCGCTCCTCGCTACGTCCCGTGGATCATCGAATCGAAATCCGGAAAGACGTTTACTGGCATCGCGCTGAACCGGCCGGGAGGAACGCGGGAAATCTTTGTCGCGACCGACGGCAGAGAGAACGAGATTCTCACCGCAGACATTGAAGCACGGCACCCTTCACGAGTGTCGATCATGCCGGCAAGTTTCGAAAAGACTCTCGGGCCTACAGAGTTGCGGAATCTGATCGCACTGCTCGAGGCATCGGCCGGGGCTGGCGTTCCCAGGTGAATCGCATGCGCCAGACGTCTGATTGAATTCCCTCGCTCTGGGCGAGCGACCTGCGTTTACTCCCACGCTGGCCCCGAATGAATCAGCGTTTTTTCTTTGCCGCTTTTTTTGCGGTCGTTTTCTTCTTCGAAACCTTCTTGCCAGCCGGTTTTTCCGGAGCAGTTTTTGGACTGGCCTTCGCAGCCGTGGAGACTTTTCCCGCTGCAGGTTTGCTCTTTGCCTGGCTGGCTTTCGACTTTGCCTCGACGGCGGCTTTCTTCTTCGCCGCTGCCTTCTCCTTCTCGGCGGCTTTTTTGGCCGCACTGGCGCGATCCTGCGCTGCGTGGCGTCGCTTCGCCCGGCCACTCAAGACATCGATCAGCCGCTCGTCTGCAGTCTCGAGAGAACAGTCCGTGTCTTCGATACCCTTGGGCGACAAATCCATACCCAGGATAAACTGAGCTTTCGAGGACACGGACAACGATTTCACGAGCCAGGTGAATTCGGAACCGTCCGCTTTACGTGTATACGACTTCAATGCATCGGCGGCCGTGTCGTCGCCGCTTCCGGGCGGGATAAGTCCCAGCCACACCGAGCAGCGGATTATGTTGCCGTCTGCCGGCACGACGTGGTTTCCGAGTGCCGTCTGCAGCAGCCAGTTGCGAGCGAACGGTGTCAGATACTTGATTTTGGCGAGCTGCTTCTGAGCCAGCTCCATGGTCTTACGGCGAATGGCATCAAAGTCGTACGAGTACTGATGATCGAACACGTAGTGCAGAATTCCGCGGATTCGATGCGCTCGAAGTGCCGGTTCGGGAAGACCGTCGAACACAGGCTCAAGCTCGGAAATCGTGCTGACACGAACTTCGTTCCAGTCAAAAAAATCACCGGTCAGCCGATCAAACGCTGCCTGAGCGGCCTCAAAGGTCGCGTCCTCCAGGCAGGTCGCAAAGATCATCGTCTCAAGCACGGGAAGCTGCTCGTACCTGGGCAGACCTCCGAACTCTTTTTTCAACTGCTTGAGCAGTCGGGTAACGATCTTCTGCCGGTCGGCGGCTGATGACTTGGATTTCGATTTCGCGGCAGCCATGGATTCTCAGCAGAATGTGCAGGACGAGTGAGCAGACCGGACGGGACGGATTTGACCGCCTTGATTCCGCAGGTTCAAGCTTCCCGGACAGTCAGTCTTCGGATTCGACATCAACCGACGACGGGGAAGTCGCGTCGTCAGCTTCAAATTCTGCCAGTTGGGCGTCTTCAAGTGGTCCATTGTCAGACTGTTCGTCGGATTCGCCCCGCTCGGCTGCGAGCTCGTCGAGGATACGTGTGGCCTCGGCAGCGCCGCCCAGGTCGTCGTCCAGAACAAACTTCAGCACAGGTGTATAACGCGTTTGAATTCGGTCGGCGACTTTCTTCTGCAGAAAGCCGCGTGACGAATCCAATCCCTGCAGACACAGCGCCCGGTCGCGATCGCTGCCCCGCACCGACACGTAAACTTTCGCCGTCCGCAGGTCCTCGGCAACTTCGGTTCGTACCACAGTCACGTTCTTGATCCGCGGGTCGCGCAGCTGAAACTGCACGGTTGAAGCTACGGATTCCAGCAGCGCCTGAGAAACGCGGGCGACACGACGTGTTGCCATTGGGATTCACCCGATGCTTTCGCTTGACTGCCGGCTAGAGGCGTGCGGTTGGAAGAGCGCGGCACGTCCGCAATGTTGGGGCTGCCGCCCGGCAGGGAATTTCGCGTGATTGAAAACCATCAATCAATAAATGTGACGGAATAGACAGTACCTAATCGTCAAGTGATCGCTTGACCGAGTCGATGCGGAAGGATTCCAGCAGATCGCCATCTTTCACATCGTTGAAGCCCTCAAGACGAATTCCGCATTCCATTCCCTCGCGAACTTCTTTCACGTCGTCCTTGACGCGTCGGAGCGAAGCCAGCGGATAGTCGTTGAGGACTTTCTGATCGCGAATTACATGGACGCGATTGTTCCGCCCAATGGTGCCGTTCAGGACGCGACATCCCGCAATCGTACCCGTGCGGCTGATGCTGAAAGTCTGCAGGACGATGGCTCGACCCGTAGCGACCTGCACCAAATCTGGTTTGAGCAGTCCTTCCAGAGTCCGGCGAATTTCGTCGATGACTTCATAAATGATGTTGTATCGACGGATCTCGACACCGACCTGTTCGGCCAGGCTCAAGGCACGATCTTCTGCAATGACGTGGAAGGCGATAATGATGGCGTCCGAAGCTCTCGCCAGATAAATGTCGCTTTCGTTGACCCCGCCAACAGCATCGTGCAGCAGTTTGACACGCACTTCCGGGTGCTCGAACTTATCGATTTCGCCCTTCAGTGCTTCGAGCGAGCCCGGCGTGTCGCCCTTCAGAATCAGGTTGAGATCCTGAACCTCGCCTTCGCGAGCCGCATCCAGAATGTCTTCCAGTGTTCGCGGCTGACCGCTGCGTGAGAGGATTTCCGTACGCCCGTCCGCAGCTCGTTCTTGTCCGATGTCGCGAGCTTGTTCAATGTCATCGAGCACATAGAAATGATCGCCCGCGCCGGGGACTTCACCCAGCCCGGTGACCTTGACTGGCATCGACGCCTCGGCCTCCTGAATCGTCTCACCGCGATCGTTGTAGATCGCGCGAATTCGCCCGTATGAGCTTCCGCAAAGCATGACGTCGCCAACTCGCAGAGTTCCCGTTTGAACCACGAGCCACGCGATTGGTCCAACACCTTCGTCGCGAAACGCCTCGATACAGACACCCAGAGCCTGTCGCTCGGGATTCGATTTCAGTTCACCGATTTCAGCCGTCAGCAGAATCGTCTCCAGTAGATCATCGAGCCCCTGGCCGGACATCGCCGACGTGCGAATCACTTCGACCTCGCCGCCCCACTCGTGCGGCTGAACACCATGGTTGGCCAGGTCAGTCAGAATCCGCTGCTCGTTGATGTCGGGCAGGTCCATCTTATTCATCGCCACGATGATCGGAGCACCGGATGCTTTCGCGTGAGCAATGCACTCCACCGTCTGTGGCATGACGCTGTCATTGGCCGCCACAACCAGCACGATGATGTCCGTAACATTGGCACCGCGAGCACGCATCTCACCGAAGGCCGCATGGCCGGGTGTGTCAACGAACGTGACCTTCTGGTCCCCGTGTTTCACCTGGTAAGCGCGGATGTGTTGCGTAATTCCGCCAGCTTCCCCATCAGCCACAGTTGTTTCGCGAATCTTGTCCAGCAGCGACGTCTTGCCGTGGTCGACGTGTCCGAGAATCGTGACGACCGGCGGCCGCGTTTGCAGATCGTCCTCAGCCTCTTCCATTTCGGCGATTCCGGTCAGGAGTTCCTCCGAGGTCTGCTCTTTCCGTATCTTCAGCTCAACGCCCAGTTCAGCAGAGATTTCCCAGGCAGTTTCTTCGTCCAGAGAGTCGTTGATCCTCGCCATCGTACCGCGGGCAAACAAAGCACCGAGAATCTGTTTCGCAGGACGGCCGATTGCCTCCGACAGGCTACGAATCGTCACTGGCAGTTCCAGCGTCGCGGAGGTCTTCAGGTCAACGGGTTCGGTGCGCCGTTTTCTCGGCATGCGCCTGCGCCGACGCGAATTATAGTCGTCACCAGAAGGTTGTCCCTGGCGCCGCTGCCGACGCTGAGCACGGGCTGCGTCCAGCGAACCACCACCCTTCTTCGGTTCACCCTCCTGGTTAGTGAACTCGACATCTTTCTTCTTCCCGCCACCTGTGCGTTTGTCTTCCGACGTTTTCTTCAGTCGTCCCGCCAGCGGACTGTTACCGCCCAACTGATTCGGTGTCAGGGGGATATCAGGTTTCTGAGCGACCGGTTCGGCTGCGATCTTCTGTTTGGACCGAGTCGGCTCAAATTTCGGAGGCGGAGCCAGGCCGGGCATCGATGGACGCGACCGAGCCTTCTCTCGACGGGCCTGCAATTCTGAATGAGTCGGAGTTCCGCGTGGCACCATCTCTTTAACTGGTCCGCCACCATGGGCGGGCATGTAGTCATCGCGACTGTGCGTCTCGACATCGTCGGGATCCAGCGCGGGATCGTCTAACGTGGGTGCCGATTCAGCGGCATCTACTGTCAAAGCGTCCTCCGCAGCGACACTGTCCGGCTCGGAGTCGTCTACCTTGGTTGTTTCGTCATCTGCATCGAGTCCGTCCGCCACATCTGATTCAGTTGCAGACGCTGTTGCAGCAACGGCGTCTTCGGTCGGCGGCGCCTCGACCTCGGGCGTGACTTCAGGTTCTTGCCGGGCCAACTCCTGAGGGACCATCGCGCGGATGTTGCGCATCCGCTTTGCCGGATCGCTCGCCGACTCACGTGTCGGAGCGAGAGTGTCCGCAGGCTCAGCCGGCTCTTCCGGTTCAGAACCGGACATGTGGCTGAGAACAAGATCCTTCTCTTCAGGCGAGATTGACGCCAAAGCGGAGCCCTTGACGGTCAAGCCCGCAGCGCGGCAGTGCTCAATCAGCACTTTGCTGTCTAGACCGAGCTCTTTCGCGAGCGAAAAGATTCGGATTTTGGTCGCTGCTTCGGGCATTGAACTCCAATCGATCTGTCACATAGCTGTTGTCCCTGTCAGATGGCTCTGCTGATGCCAACGACAAAAACTCTGAACGCTTTGATCTGGTAACAACGGGCCAACTGCAGTCACGTGGCTCGATGTTGCCAATCAGGCTTCCTGTTCCGAGGCAGCGGGATCAGCCACCACCAGACTCTCAGGAGCCGGAACCTCTGCAGCCTCCTCGGGTCCATCGAGTCTTTCGACAGGCTCCTCTGTCACTTCTTCAGACGTCGCCTCGACTGTCTCGTCGGCACCCTCAGACGACTCCGAAGCAGCATCTCCATCGGTGGGCTGCTCTGCGGCCGCTTCCGATGCGTCCTCGCCATCGACCGGTCCACTGTCGCCAGCCGAATCCGTTGCTTCCGTTTCCGATCCATCTTCATCTGCTTCGGCCGATTCACCTTCGTCGGCTTCCGCTTCCGGCGTTTCGGCGTCTGCATCCGATGCGTCTTCGCCCTCGACCGGGCCGCTGTCGCCGGCCGAATCCGTTGCTTCCGTTTCCGAACTATCTCCATCGGCTTCGACCGATTCAGCTTCGTCTGCTTCCGTCGTTTCGGCGTCTGCTTCCGGGGCCGACTTCGCGGCAGCTGCAGCCGCAGCCTGCTGCTCACGTTCGATGGCTCGGCGCTTCGATTCTTCGCTTTTGCGCTTGGCGTCCTCTGCTTCCTGCCGTTCCGCTTCACCATCGGCAAAGTCGACGATTGCCGTGCACTGTTCAGCCGTCAATCCGCCCAGTTCGGCCAGTTCATCGGGCTCGATCACAGACAGGTCATAGAAACTGAAGAACCCTTGGGAGACGAGGTTTTCTGCCACGTCTTCCGTGAGGTTCGGGACCTCCGAAAACGCCATCACCGATTTTTCAAGCTGCTCATCGAGCTCCACCTGAGTCATCACCTCGATGTCCCACCCCACGAGCTTCGATGCCAGCCGAACATTTTGACCTCGCTTACCAATCGCCAGCGAAAGCTGATCGTCACGAACAAGCACGATCACGCGGCCAAGCATGGGGCAAAGAATCACGTCTTCGACTTCCGCCGGCTGCATCGCGTTGGGGACGAGCACCTGCAGAGAGTCATTCCAGCGGATGATGTCGATGCGCTCACCGGACAGTTCATCGACAATGTTGCGAATCCGAGACCCACGCACACCGACGCACGCGCCGACCGGGTCAATTTTCGTGTCGATACAGGACACCGCGACCTTGGAGCGGTAACCAGACTCGCGTGCCAGAGAACGAATCTCGATGACGCGCTCCGCCACCTCGGGAATCTCGGACTCGAACAGTCGCAGTACCAGTTCCGGGTGGCTTCGCGACAGAATCACTTTGACACGGCTGCCGGCCTTGCGGACCTCAAGCACAACGGCTCGGGTGCGTTCGTTGGTGCGATGCGACTCGCCAGCAATCTGTTCGCTCCGAGGCAGGACCGCTTCAACCTTACCGATATTCACAATGGCGGCGCCACCTTCAAACCGCACGATCGAGCCGCTGACCAATTGGCCCCGCAATCCCTCAAACTCGTCGTACAGCGAATCCCGCTCTGCCTCGCGAATCTTCTGAATCATGACCTGCTTGGCGGTTTGAGCCGAAACACGGCCCAGAATCGGGCCAATGTCATCAGGCGGAACTTCCTCACCGTTGCAGGCAATGGCGGGCTCACCCGTGTCACGGTCGACGTCGACCTTCAGCTCATAGTCTTCACCAAAGTGCTTTCGGGCCGCCGACAGGATCGCCTGTTCGATTCCTTCGAACACAATTTCCTTGTCGATATTCTTATCGCGATGAATCGCGTCGACCACTCGGAGTACTTCGGTGCCGTTCATCTCCATCCTTCCTGGCCCGGCAAAGTACAGGGCCAAAAAAAAAGTGGGACACACACGTCCCACTTTCACGCCAGCATCGCCGGCGGCACAACAGCTCTGCAATACAGAACCGCCGCTTCCGGTATCCTCAAGTTGAGGAGGTGATGTCTTCAGTCGCTCACATAGAGAAAACCTCTAAAGGAAGCTCGGCCAAAGGCTGAATCCTATACGGCCCGGCCTGACACCACGGACGCTGCATGAACGTGAGAACCCGAATCGAAACGCCTGCAGTACGGACGCTTCCCGGGCCGTGTCCAGTGACGCGGGAAGATACTGACGCACTCTCGGCAAGTCAAGCGGCGGCAAGTCAAGCCGCAGCAGGATGTTGTGCCACGATGCCACCTCTCGATCGGCCAGACTCGAATTGACCCGAAACGACCATTCTCCGTAGTGTCCCCGCTGGCCCCGACGGCAATCCAGGGGCTGCTTCAAGTGCATCCATGCCATATCGCGGCCGAGCCGCAATCTGGTTGGAGTACAGGCTTGAGCTCGCCCGGGCCCTCTACCTTGAACACGCGGGTATCCGTATCCGGAAGGCACGCACTGAACGTGCAGACAATGGGCCCATCAGCAAGCTTGAGGATGCGATTCACGCGAACAAGATCAACATCCGGGTCCACATCTCGCTCCCGTTCATCGGAAAGAGTCAAATTGGGTCTTAGTGCATTTGCCATTAATCGGAGCTCCTTTTCACGCGTATGATAGAGGTCAGTCTCCTGGCGCGCAATGTCTCATCCGGGAAACCATCCAGGCCTACTCGCCTTGACGAAGCGGT
>Ga0209089_10003974_pt1 | contig 12450 bp, 10 predicted proteins | sample ArcticOcean_MG_C_FD_187431 | JGI IMG/M metagenome (GOLD analysis project Ga0209089, IMG submission 187431) | Marine microbial communities from western Arctic Ocean - ArcticOcean_MG_CB2_150 (SPAdes) (version 2) | ecosystem: Environmental > Aquatic > Marine > Oceanic | place: Arctic Ocean: Canada...
TTGGAGGGGTGAACCCGTGACCGGTTAACCGGGACACGGGAACGTGAGGAGGCCGGGGCCCACAGGTCCCGGCCTCCCACCGTTTTCACATCAGAAACCCACCACCACAGGCCCGGCGGACCCGGCGAACAGCGGGACGACCCGGTATGGTTTGGCGCCTTGCAGTGCTGCAGGGAAGATGCGATGGGGGACGTATTTTGAGCTGGATCAGTGTGGCGCGTCGAGGTCGGGTCACCGACAAGCGCCCCTGGTGGGACACGTTCCCCTGGTGGTCGCTGATCATCCTCAGCGTCCTGGGCTGGATGTGTTGGCAGATCCTGACCAACGACAACTACGAACTGGCCTGGGAGCGCATCCTCCCGGGCCTCGGGTTGACCATCACCGCGACGATCCAGGCGTTCGCCATCGCCCTCCTGATCGCCCTCATCGTCGGCATGGGCCAGATGTCACAAAACGTGGTGCTCCGAAACCTGTCCCGCACCTACGTCGAGTTCGTGCGGGGCATCCCGATCCTGCCCCTCATCTTCACCGTGGCCCTTATCATCGTGCCGGAACTCACCAAGGCCATAAACGGTCCACTGGAGAGCCGGTTCGGCTGGGAGTTGAAGCTCTCATTCCAGATGCGTGCCATCGTCACCCTGGCCGTCATCTACGGCGCATACATGGCCGAGATATTCCGGGGCGGTATCCAGTCGATTCCACCCGGACAGACCGAGGCCGGCCGGTCACTGGGCCTCAACCGTCGCCAGACAATGAACTCCGTGGTCCTCCCCCAGGCCATGCGGGCAATCCTCCCGCCACTCGGAAACGACTTCATAGCCATCCTGAAGGACACGTCGCTGCTCTCGGTGCTCGGCGCCCTGGAGATCACCCAGCGGGCCCGCCAGTTCTCGGCCAGCACCTTCAAGTTTCGGGAGGGCTACTTCGTGCTGGCCTTCATCTACCTGATCCTGACCCTCGGCCTGTCCCTGCTGCTGGGGATGCTGGAACGACGGATGACCCGCGACCGGAAGGGGGAACGCTGATGGACGAGACCGTCGCGGCGCAGGCAGAACCGATGATCCGTCTGCGGGGCGTCTCCAAGACATTCGACAGGACCATCCACGCAGTACGCGACCTGGACTTGGACGTGGCCGAGGGCGAGGTGCTGGTCATCGTCGGCCCCAGCGGCTCGGGCAAGTCCACCGTGCTGCGCTGCGTCAACCTGTTGGAAATCCCGACCACGGGCACGGTCACCGTCGACGGCTACGAGTTGACAGACACTGCGACCGACCTCGACCACGTCCGGGCCGAGGTGGGAATGGTGTTCCAGCAGTTCAACCTGTTCCCCCACCTGACCATCATCCAGAACATCACCCTGGCCCAACGCAAGGTCCGGGGCCGCTCCAAGTCCGAAGCCACCGAGATGGCCATGCGCCAGCTCACCCGGGTGGGCATACCCGAGAAGGCCGACGCCTATCCTCGCCAGCTCTCCGGTGGCCAACAGCAACGGGTGGCCATAGCCCGCGCCCTGGCCATGGAACCCCGGGTGATGCTGTTCGACGAGCCCACCTCGGCCCTCGACCCCGAGATGGTCAAGGAGGTCCTGGACGTCATGCTTGAACTGGCCGGCGAGGGCATGACCATGGTGGTCGTGACCCACGAGATGGGCTTCGCCCGGGCAGCCGCCGATCGGCTGCTCTTCATAGACGAGGGCGAGGTCGTCGAGATCGGACCACCCGAGGAAGTGTTCTCGAACCCGTCACACGAGCGCACCCGAGCGTTCTTCGACAAGATCCTCTACTGACCGTGTCGCAATCCTCTACTGACCGTGTCGACGGACCGGTGACGATCGAATCATCGCCCCCGCCGGTCGTGGAACTCATCGGTATCACCAAGCGGTTTCCGGGCGTGGTGGCCAACGACCAGGTCAACCTGCGGGTCGCCGAGGGTGAGATCCACGCGGTGGTCGGTGAGAACGGGGCCGGCAAGTCGACGTTGATGAAGATCCTCTACGGCATGCAGTCCGCCGACGAGGGTCGCATGCAGGTCAGCGGTTCCGAGGTGCGGTTCTCGTCGCCGGCCGAGGCTATAAATGCCGGCATCGGCATGGTCCACCAGCACTTCATGCTGGCCGACAACTTGACTGTTCTGGAAAACGTGGTGTTGGGCGCTGAGCCCACCCGACGTGGCACCATCGATCGGCGATCAGCCCACCGTGATCTCGAAGAGCTCGGCCGCTCCTACGGCCTCGACCTCCACCCCGACGACCTAGTCGAGACCCTCGAGGTCGGTGAACGCCAGCGGGTCGAGATCATCAAAGTCCTCTACCGGGGGGCCCGCGTCCTGATCCTGGACGAACCCACGGCCGTGCTAGTGCCCCAGGAGGTTGAAGAGCTGTTCCGGAACCTGCGGGAGCTGAAAGCCCGCGGACACACGATCATCTTCATCGACCACAAGCTGGAGGAGGTCCTGGCCATCGCCGACACCATCACGGTGCTCCGGCAAGGTCGCACCGTCGCCACTGTCGACCCCGCCGAGGTCACCGCCCACCAACTAGCGGAGCTCATGGTCGGTTCCGAACTCCCGACACCGTCGACCGAGCCCCGGGGCGCCGACGACCACGTCACCCTGACCGCACGCGACCTGTCAGTGCTGGACTGGTCCGGCCGGCCGACGTTGGACCGAGTTTCCCTGGATGTGCACCGCGGAGAGATCGTGGGCGTGGCCGGCGTCGAGGGCAACGGCCAGAGCGAACTGATCGAGGCGATTCTGGGGTTACGCCTAACCAGCGGTGGCGAACTCCTGCTGGACGGCGAGGACATCGGAAGCTGGCCGGTGCGGCGACGGCGCGAAGCGGGTATTGGGTACGTACCCGAGGACCGTCACCGTCGAGGCCTGCTGCTGGACGCACCCCTCTGGGAAAATGCCATGCTGGGCCACCAGACGATGGCCCCGTTCGTAAGGGGACCCTGGCTGGACCGGTCGGGCGCACGCTCGGCCACCACCCGAATAATCGAGGACTACGACGTCAGGACGCCGGGCATCGCAACGTCGGCGCGCGCACTGTCCGGCGGCAACCAGCAGAAGCTGGTCATCGGCCGGGAGATGGCGTCGTCGCCACGCCTGCTGGTGGCCGCCCACCCGACCAGGGGCATCGACGTAGGCGCCAAGGCCTCGGTCTGGGCTGACCTGCGGGCCGCCCGTCGAGACGGGCTGGCGGTACTCCTGGTCTCGGCCGACCTGGAAGAACTGATCGGCCTGGCCGACCGGCTGATGGTCATGCTGAGAGGTCGCATTGTGGCCGAACTGGACCCGTCCACGACAACCCCACGCCTACTGGGCGGCCACATGACCGGTGCAACCGGAGATGCGACCGGAGATGAAGGTCGAACGCCGTGACGCTCCGGCGGATCACCCTGGCGCTGGCCGCGCCCGTCTGTGCGTTCGTCTTCTCGGTTGTCCTGTCGTCTCTTGTACTGGTAGCCGTCGGCACCAACCCGATTGAAGCATGGCTAGAGATGCTCTCGTACGGCTCCCGCCTCGAAACTCTGGTTCAGACCGGAAATCGAGCCACACAGTTGTACCTGGCCGGGATAGCGGTAGCCATTGGGTTCCGCATGAACCTGTTCAACATCGGCGTGGAGGGCCAGTACGTACTGGCCGCCATGCTGGCCGCTGCCGCCGGCGGGGCGGTCGACCTGCCACCAATCCTGCACGTGGCACTCATCATGGTGGTGGCCATGGCCGTGGGCTCAAGTTTCGCCGGGGTGGCGGGCTACCTGAAGGTCTCCCGCGGCGTCCACGAGGTGATCTCCACCATCATGCTCAACGCCGTGGCACTTGGCCTCACAGGTTTTCTGCTTCGCTCCTGGCTGCTCGATAATTCCGACACCACACTCAACATGGGGACTCCGGAAATCCCGCCGTCAGGCCGGTTCCCGAATCTAAATGGTGTAGTGGAGGGCCTCAGCCGGGAGATCACCCGGGGCCGTGAACTCTGGGGCTTCCTGCTGGTGGCCATCCTCGTCGGTGTCCTATTCCACCTGTTCCTAAGTCGCACCCGGGCCGGCTACGACCTGCGGATCACCGGTTTGAACCCGTTCGCGGCCGAGGCCTCCGGCGTGCACCCGTCGTCCACCGTGGTACGAGCCATGCTGCTGTCGGGCGCTGTGGCTGGGCTTATCGGACTCCCCGAGATCCTCGGCGACGCCCACAAATATGATCTCAACTTCACTCAAGGCCTGGGGTTTGCCGGCATCGCTGTAGCCCTGATCGGCCGCAACCACGCGGTCGGGGTGGGCATCGCGGCAATCCTGTTCGGCTGGCTGGACAGCGCTGCACCCATCCTCGACGTGGTTGGCGACACCCCCCGGGAGATCGTGTCGATACTTCAAGGCGTGGTGGTGCTGTCGGCCGTGGTTGCCTTCGAGGTGGTCAGTCGGATCCGTCGCGCCGCTGAGGCCCGCGACGCAGCCGAAGCGACGCATCCCACCATCGCTGCAACCGATGGGAGCCCGTCATGAGAGCCCTGCTGCGGTCATCCATGGTGCTTCGGTGGATGCTGGCAGCCCTCGGCCTCGTCGTGGTCCTGTCAATCGTCCAGGGATTGGCCCGACCCGAGACCACCGACCTCCTCTCGGCCGGTACCGCTGAGTCCACGCTCCGTCGGGCCGTTCCCATCCTGCTGGCCGGCCTAGGCGGCATCTGGGCCGAGCGGGCCGGCGTGGTCAATATCGGTCTCGAGGGGATGATGGTGCTGGGCACGTGGTTCGGTGCATGGGGGGCCCTCGAGTTCGGACCGTGGTGGGGCATCGCTATTGGCATAGCCGGTGGAGCGGGCGGCGGACTGCTCCACGCTGTGGCCACCGTGGGATTCGGAGTCGATCACATCATCTCCGGCGTGGCCGTCAACATCCTCGCTCCAGCCACAGCTCGATTCCTCTCACGCGAGTTCTTCGCCGGGCGCCCAGGCGGCGGTCTCACCCAGTCCCCCCGAGTGGAGTCGGTGGGTTCGGTTGACTTCCCGTTCGTATCAGGTGGTGATCTGTTCGGCTGGACCACCCCCGACCTGTTCGGATGGATCGACGATCAGGGCTGGTTCCTGGTTTCGGACACTGCCGCCGTACTCTCAGGCATCACCCAGAACGTCTCGTGGGCCACGTTGGTCGCCTTGGCCCTCGTGCCAATCTCCGTGTTTCTGCTGTGGCGCACACCGATCGGGCTGCGCATCCGGGCATCGGGTGAACACCCGGTGGCCGCCGACAGCCTCGGCGTGAACGTGTACCGAATGAAGTTCACCGCCGTGGTGGTGAGCGGCGGCCTCGCCGGCTTCGGTGGTGCGTTCATCGCTATCGAGCAGACCGGCATCTACCGTGAAAACCAGGTTCAGGGCCGGGGCTTCATTGGCTTGGCCACCGTAATTTTCGGCAACTGGCAACCAGCGGGAGCCTTCCTGGGATCGCTTCTGTTCGGCTTCGCCGACGCCCTTCAGCTCCGGGACCGCACAGCTGTACACGCCCTGCTGCTGCTGGTCGGCATAGCCCTCGCCGCCCTGGCAATCCGGGCAGTCGTGCAACGGCGGGTCCGTCCGGCGGCGCTACTGGCCGTGGCATCAGCCAGCGTCCTGTGGTGGTACGCGGTAACCGAGAAGGTGGTCAGCGAGCTACCACCCATCACCCCGCACGTGGCCACCCTGCTGGTCCTGATATTCGCCACCAATCGGCTCCGCATGCCGGCCGCCATCGGGCTCCGCTACCGGCGCGGCCAGGAGTGACCCGGAAAGTGGAGAGCGTCCTCGACCCCGACCAGAGGCAACAGTTCGAGCACGATGGCTACGTTGTTCTACCCGACTTCGTACCCGACAGCCTGCTGGACACTCTGCGCATCCGGATCGACGAGTTGGTCTCCGACTACGCCGAGGGTGGCCTCCCCGAGGGCGCTGCCACAGTGTTCTCGACCACCGACCAGACCCATGCCCAGGACGACTGGTTCCTGACGTCGGCCGACGCAGTGCGTCCGTTCTTCGAGAACGGTGCCTTCGACGACGATGGCACCCAGCTCGTGCCTATGGAGCGGGCACTCAACAAGTTGGGTCATGCCATGCACGACCTCGACCCGGTGTTCGACCGATTCTCAAGGACCCCGGACATGGCCGACCTCGCCACCGATCTGGGATTCGTGGAGCCCCTGCTCCTGCAGTCAATGGTGATCTTCAAGCCGCCCTGGATTGGCGGAGAGGTGACCTGTCACTGCGACCACTCGTTCCTGTGGACCGAACCCCGGACGGTGGTCGGCTTCTGGTTCGCTCTGGACGACGCCACGGTCGCCAACGGCTGTATGTGGGCTATCCCCGGCGGCCATACCGGCGGGGCCCGTAGCCGCTTTCGGCGCGAGGGCGCCGGAACCACCACCGACGTGCTGGACCCCACCCCGTACGATATGGATTCCCTCGTGCCCCTTGAGGTGGCCGCCGGTACGTGCATCGCCTTCCACGGCTGCCTCCCCCACTGGAGCGGCCCCAACACGTCGGACCACCCCAGGCTGGCCTACACGCTGCACATCATCGACGGCACGGCCGACTACCGGTCCGACAACTGGCTCCAGAGGGGTCCTGACCTACCACTGCGCGGCTTCGCCTGATCCACCCGGGTGGAGCGTGGGCGGGGCCGCCCGAATCGGATCCGCCGCCCACCGATAGCCTGCACCATGGATCCCATGAACCCGGAGACCATCCGGTCGGCACCCAAGGTCGTGCTCCACGACCATCTCGACGGCGGGCTACGACCGTTGACGGTCATCGAACTGGCCGATGAAACCGGCTACGAGGCCCTGCCCAGCACCGACGAGGTCCAGTTGGCCACCTGGTTCCACCGGGGCGCCGACCGCAGGGACCTCGGCCTCTACCTTGAGACCTTCGAGCACACGGTGGGTGTCATGCAGACGGCCGCTGCCTGCCACAGGGTGGCGTTCGAGTGCGCCGTGGACCTCGCCGCCGACGGCTGCGTGTACGCCGAGGTCCGCTTCGCCCCAGCCCTGCTCACCGCTGGAGGCCTGTCACTCGACGAGGTGGTCGAAGCGGTCCTGGCGGGTTTCGCCGATGGTGCAGCCGGAACGGGGCTGACGATTCGGACCCTGATCACGGCCATGCGCACGTCGACAGACTCGATGGCGGTGGCCGAGACCGCTATCCGGTACCGGGACCGCGGCGTCGTCGGGTTCGACATAGCCGGCCGGGAGGCCGGGTATCCACCCACCCTCCACCTGGATGCCTTCCAGTACCTGCAACGGGAGAACTTCCATTTCACGATCCACGCCGGCGAAGCCTTCGGTCCAGCTTCGATCTGGGAAGCCATCCAGTTCTGCGGTGCCGAGCGACTCGGCCACGGTGTACGCATTGTCGACGACATCCAGATTTCGGAGGACGGCACGCCGCTGCTGGGCCGCCTCGCCTCCATAGTCAGGGACCGTCGTATCCCCCTGGAACTGTGCCCCACCTCGAACGTCCACACGGGGGCGGTGGACGACATCGCCGCCCATCCGATCGGGCTGCTGCGGAGCCTGGGCTTCCGCATCACGCTCAACACGGACAACCGCCTCATGAGCGATGTATCGATGACTTCGGAGATGGCCGAGCTGAACCGGGCCTTTGGTTGGGGTCTTGAGGATTTTCGCTGGCTCACCATCAACGCCATGAAGAGCGCCTTCCTGCCGTTCGACGAGCGCCTCATGTTGATCGAGAACACCATCAAGCCCGGTTACGCCGCCCTTTCCAGCTGAGTAGGCCGCAGGGGCCCCATAGACCGTGCCCTCAGGCGGCGTGGTCCCCGGCTCCTCCCAGGGTGGCGAGCACCTCCTGCAGGTCACCAACGGTGGTCCGCGGGTTGACGATGCAGACACGCATGGCGGCCCCACCATCGAAGGTGGTCGGCGTCAGCAGCGCCGTACCAGCAGCCAGCAGGCGGTCGCACCAGGTCTGGTAGTCGGCCCGCCCCCAGCCCCGACGCCGGAAGGCCACCACCGAGAGCTCCGGTTCCACCAGCAGCTCCAGGTGATCGGCCGCCACCACCATGTCCCTGGTGGCACGTGCCACCTCAAGGGTGTGCTCGATGGCCTCGGTGTAGGCGTCCGTGCCGTACACGGCCAACGAGAACCAGAACGGCATGCCGCGTGCCCTGCGCGTGAGCACGTTGGCGTAGTCGCAGGGGTTCCAGACGGAGTCGTCGATGATCGGCTCGAGGTAACCGGCGTGCTGCGTGTGCGCCACACGGGCCAGCGCCGGGTTCGCGTAGACCAGCGCCGCACAGTCGAAAGGCGAGAACAACCACTTGTGGGGGTCGACCACGAGGGAATCCACCCGGTGGATGCCGTCGAACCGGTGGCGGACAGATGGGGCGGCCATCGCAGCGCCGCCGTAAGCGCCATCCACGTGCAGCCACACACCGGATTCGGCGCATGCATCGGCGATGCCGTCAATGTCATCCACGATGCCCAGGTTCGTCGTTCCGGCCGTCGCCACGACAGCGAAGACCTCGGTACCGGCCGGTCGTGCGGCGATTGCGGCGGCGACGGCATCGCCGCGCAGCCGCTCTCCAGCATCCACCGCTGCGAGGAGCACATCGACACCCATCACTCCGGCCGCCGAGTCGATCGACGAGTGGGCACTCTCGGCAGCAACGACGGCCCACCGCTGAGGACGGCCGGATCCCGCATCCCTGCATCTCCGGTCGGCGTCATGTCGGGCCGTGACCAGCGCAGAGAGGTTCCCCATCGTGCCGCCGGTGACGAAGCATCCGCCGGCGGAGTCCGGCATGTCGGCCAGGTCGGCTATCCAACGCAGGGCCTGGTTCTCGGCGAAGACCATGCCGGCGCCGTCGAGCCAGGTGGATCCACACAGTGACGAGGAGCCGACCACCAGATCGAAGGCCGAAGCCGCCATTGTCGGGGCACCGGCTACGAAGGCCAGGTACCGGGGATGGTCCGTGGGCATGCAGGCCGGTGCGAGGTGATCGGCGAAGGTCCGAAGCGCCTCGGTCCCCCCCAACCCAGTGGGGGTGATCGTGTTACCCACCAGGGCCTGCAGTTCTTCGGCACTCGGAGGGCTACTCAGCGGGGAATCGCCGCCGAGCCGTTCCAACGCGTAGTCGATGACCTTCCGGACCAGGTCCTCGTTCTCGGCGTCCAGGTCATGCATTCCCATCGACGCGAGGCTAGGGCCGGGCCGGCCTTGCCCTACCTCCGGGTCTTGTACCTATTCTCTGCCGATGAGCAGAGACCTGGGTGATCCCATGGGTGTTCCCGCCACCCGCACCCTCTCGGAGGCGGCCTCCCGGCGACTGGTCGCCGACGCCGGCGTGATCGTGTCCGACTGGGCAACGGCCTCGGACCCGGATACCGCTGCAGAGGTTGCCGTGGCCATGGGGCTGCCGGTCGTGGCCAAGTTGTGCGGTGATGCGATTGCCCACAAGACGGAACGTGGCCTGGTCCGGCTGTCGCTCGGCTCGGCGGCTGACGTGCATGCTGCGGCGACCGATCTGCTTGCGGCGGCCACCGAAGCCGACGGGCCGGTGGAGTTGCTGATCTCGACCATGCTCCGCGGCAACAGGGAGTTGATTGCCGGCATGGTCAGGGATCCGCAGTTCGGGCCCTGCGTGATGCTCGGTGTCGGCGGCGTTCTGGCCGAGGCGGTCGCTGACGTGGCATTCCGCCTTGCACCCCTCGAGGACATGGATGCCCGGGACCTCATGGGTGACCTGGGAACCCAGGCACTCCTGGGAGAGTTCCGTGGTGAACCGGCCGTGGACCGCGACGCCCTCGTTGAGACGTTGTGCGCTCTCGGTGCGCTGGCCGCCGACCCGAGGATCGTGTCGGTGGACCTCAATCCGCTGATCGTCGTGGATGGCGTGGCCATAGCCGTGGACGCCCTCGTGGAGGTCGTGGACGACCGGGGAGACGCCTGATGGGCCGTGACCTGAGGCCGTTGTTCGAGCCCAGAGGAGTGGTGGTCACCGGGGTGTCCAGCCACCCGGGCAAGTTCGGGTTCGTGACCCTCCACAACCTGCTGTCCTGCGGCTACGAGGGCGCTGTGTTCGCTGTGGGGCGCGAGGCCGGATCGGTGCTCGGCCAGCCCGTGCTCGCCTCCATCGAGTCGCTTCCCGATGGCGCCGCCGAACTCCTGGTGGTCTGTACGCCGGTCTCGGTGAACGAGGAGATCATCCGGACGGCAGCCTCCAGGGGCGTACGGGCCGTCTTCGTGGCCGCTGGCGGCTATTCGGAAACCGGCCCGGATGGCATCGAGGCCGAAGCCCGCCTGGTGGCCATGGCCGACGAACTGGGTCTCGTCCTGGCCGGTCCCAACGGTCAGGGCATCACGTCGCCGCCGGTGGGCCTGTGCGCCCAGATCGTGGCGCCCTATCCCCCGCGTGGACGCATCGGAGTCGCATCGCAGTCCGGCAACTTCGTCTCGGCCTTCCAGAACTACGCAGGCCAGACGGGGATCGGGCTGAGTCGATCGGTCTCGGCCGGCAACGCCGCCGCCACCGGCATTGCCGACTACCTGGAGTGGTTCGCCGACGACCCGGAGACCGACGTGGGGCTCTGCTACGTGGAGGGCCTCACAGACGGGCGTGACTTCTTCGAACGCATGGCCACCGTCACGCGACGCATGCCGGTGGTCGTGGTGAAGGGCGGGGCCACCAGCGGTGGGCAGCGGGCCGCTGCATCGCACACCGGCTCCCTGGCATCCGATGACCGGGTGTTCGATGGCATGGCACGGCAGGCGGGAATGGTCCGGACGCCCACGATCGAGGCGGCCTTCGATGCCGCAGCCAGCTTCGCCACCCAGCCTCTTCCCGGAGGCGACGGTGTCCTGGTGCTCACCACGGCCGGCGGCTGGGGGGTGGTCACCGCCGATGCGGTCACATCACACCCGGACCTGACGCTCACAGCGCTGCCCGAAGACCTGCTGGTGGCCGTGGACGCCATGCTTCCGCCGCGCTGGAGCCGGAACAACCCCGTGGACCTCGCCGGAGGCGAGACCCGCGACACCATTCCCGAGCTGCTGGACCTGGTGGCCGCGCACCCCGGAATCGACTCCATCCTGCAGTTGGGCCTGGGAATCCAGGGGAACACCGCTGCGCTGACCCGCCGGGGGCCGTTCCACCCGGACCACGGGCTGGAACGCATCGTGGACTACCACGAGCGACAGGAGCGACGCTACGCCGAAGCGGCAGCCGCAGCCTCAGCCACCCACTCCAAGCCGATCCTGGTCGCCTCTGAACTTGCCGTTGCCCAGCCTGACAACCCGATGGTCACCGCCGTCCGGGAATCGGGTCGACTCTGCTATGCGTCAGCCGACCGTGCAGTAGCAGCCCTGGGCCACATGGCCTGGTACGCAGCCTGGCTACGGGCTCGCTCCTAGGCGGCGATCCGGGAGCGGCGGGCGCTCACCGTCGCGCCGAAAGAAGTGCCCCGGCGAGGTTGCCGCGGCTGGCGACCACGACGTCGGTGAGCCCAAGGAAGCCAGCCAGGCGATCCAGCTCGATCGAGAGTTCGAACGCCACGAAGTCCATATCGACCCCCTCCTCGGCGAACACGCCACGGGCCAGCAACCGGCCATTGGCCCGGTCGGCCTTGAGGTCCACCCGACCCACCAGTTGGTCGCCCAGCAGGAACGGCAGCACGTAGTAGCCGTACACCCGCTTCGGCTCAGGGACGTAGATCTCGATCCTGTACCGGAAGCCGAAGAGCCGTTCAGCCCGTGGTCGGAACCACACCACCGGATCGAACGGCGAGAGCAGGGCCCTGGCCGAAACCGACCGTGGTCGGACGGCACCGGGATGCAGGAAGGCCGGATCACTCCACCCGTCGACCTCGGCTGCGAGCAGGCGACCCTCCTCAACGAGCTCGGCAAGGCGGGGCCTGGCCTCCCGGATTCCTATGCGGAAGTAGTCGGCCAGGTCGCCCGCTGTCCCTATCCCGTGGCACCTGCCGGCGATCTCGAGCAGGTCACGTTGCGCCTCGTCGGCCCCGGGCGTGGGGAGGTCACGGATCCCGGACGGAACCACTCCGGTGAATGCCTCGTAGGTCCGCTGGAAGTTCCCCACCCGTCGACTCCCGACGTCGCCGACCCTGAACAGCCAGTCCACCGCCCGCTTTGCATCCGACCGTCCGTCCCACCAGGTGCCTGTGCGGGGACGTGGATCACTCAGGTCGGCCGCCGTCACAGGGCCCCGCTGTTTCACCTCGCTCAGGACGGCGGCGACGTAGTCGGTACCATTTTCCGCGATGGCCGCCAGGCCGGGCCAGGTGTCGCCCGATCGGGCCCGGTCCTTCAACCACCGGAGTCGCGGCTCAAGGTCGACCGGTACCAGCGACGCCTCATGCGACCAGGCCTCGAACACCTCTCCCGACCGCCAGAGCCATCGGTCCAGATGGTCCCTGTCGTAGGGCCCGAGACGGCTGTAGACGGGT